>Ga0315274_10000302_pt1 | contig 76725 bp, 80 predicted proteins | sample YL17G02_20_MG_FD_203700 | JGI IMG/M metagenome (GOLD analysis project Ga0315274, IMG submission 203700) | Sediment microbial communities from Yellowstone Lake, YNP, Wyoming, USA - YL17G02_20 | ecosystem: Environmental > Aquatic > Freshwater > Lake > Sediment | place: USA: Wyoming | collected... | reverse complement strand
TTAAAAATGAGTTCTCTAACTAAGAACGTGATTGTATGGAAGGAAAACCCGGCGAGATTGAAGTAGTCAAATTAGTTAGATGTCCTAATTGTAAATCTAAGTTAATGCTATTACCTGCTAACAATCCGCTCTATGACATCCAATGTACTAGGTGTATCTTTAGAGCGCAAGTAAAATCTAATAAGCAAAAACCAAGTGGGACGATTTATGGCGCAGGATGGCAAATAATGGACAAAGTTCTAAAATCAGGGTTTATGGTACCCATGTTGATCGTCAATTCAAAATGGACCGATAAAAAAGGTAAACATCACGAGATTAGGTTCTATCCATTCATATACAAATCGAACCTCGATCACCGCAAGTTGTCTAAGACTGCAAAACGGGCGGACTACGAGATGTTTAATTACGTCGGAATGAACAATCTGAAGTATTACGTAGTATATTCAAAGAAGTGATTGCTATCTTGATTAGTTATTCTACGTTCTAGCTGCAGCGTTCCGTCACTTTTGTCCGTTTTCCTCCAATCCCTCGCACCCCTCCGCATCCTCATCGGTCCCACCTTAGGGCGAGGACCGATTGCGGTTCTCGGAGTGTGTCGGGATATGGCAACGGAAAACAGGATTGGATCAGTTGAGACGGGCGGAAAGCCCATAGGGATAGGAAAAGAGCCCTCCGGCAGCGAGATCGGCCGCTTTTTGGCTGACTATGCAATCTTCCGCGGGTTCGCCGCGGAATCGTGCGGCGGGAAGGAGGAGAATGTACTGTGCCTCTATAAGCTATTCCTGGCGGGACGCCGCGCCGGAAGCGCTGGCGGAAATGACAGATACAGTAAGTGGAGTGCCGGCAAAGTGGACAATGGCAGCCAGCCGGCGACGGATAGGCAGAAGGAGCTGATCAGGAAGCTGGTCGGGCGCGGAAGGGTGAAGTTCGAAGGGGGGACGAGCCTGGAGACGGTGACGAAAGCCGACGCTTCGAGGATACTGGACTCCGTTTTCGGGAAACGGGAGAGGGCATAGTCCCTCTCCTTTTTTCTTTTTCCTAGTGGTGTATGAGCTGGATGCTAGTGCCGCCGAACTGCTCGGCGTATGACCTGATGGTGAGGTCTATCATGAGGGTCGCGAGGTCGTTGTCAGCGCTGACCTTGAAGACAGGGATGCCAGCCCTCTGCATGTCCTGCGTGGTCTGGTTAGTGCCGCATGTCTGTATGAAAACGGGCATGTGCTGCCTTATCACTCCTATGAAGTCGCCGCTGATGCTTCCCCAGTTGCCTATTTCGCCGTCCGACAACATTATGATCACAGCCTTCTTCGGCCTGTTCAACAGCTCCTTCCTGATCGTATCCATGCGGATCTCTGTCCCGCCCATCTGTGGCGAGAGGAAGTTCTTCTTCACCTCGAAGAGCATGTCGTACGGCTTCCAGCCGCTGGCCCTTGTCTCGTTCGAGAAGTTTATCGAGTTGTACTGGATGTACGGCGCAATCGCCCGCGCCCTGAGGCACTTGATGACGCCATATATGCCCAGCAGCGCGTAGTGGTACTTGCTTCCGTCGCCCCAGCCGAACATCTTGTCGGTCCCGCCCTCTTGCATGGAGCCGGACGTGTCTATTATGAAGCAGATGTCCGGGAATCCCTTCATCAGCGAATCCGTGAACGGGAGCTCTATCGGCTCGTAGTGCCTGAACGCCGCGAAGTCCAGTATCCCCCCTATCCGTCCGCCGATGCTCGGGAGCAAGCGATTGAATCTCACCTGCCTGATGGAATGGGATTCCGGATCGTACGGTTCCCTTCCGTACGGCACGAGCGGCAGCGACTGCCCTTTCCGGTCAGCCTGCGCCTTGATCACTATCTCCGGAGATGCGGATTCATACAGCAGGTCCATGAACAGCAATGGATCCATCCAGCTCGGCTGCTGCGCGCGGCCTGCCTTGTTGCCGCCCGCCTCCAGGCGCGCCCGCACTATCTTCTTCAGCTCTTCCGGATCCTTCAGCTTATCATCAAATGGATTCTTCCCGAATCCTGTGGGCCTGCCCTTCCTTCGCTTCTTTGACTGCTCGTTTCCAGATCCACCCTGCTGGTTCTGGCCCTGCTGGTCGCCTTCTCCGTCCCCTTCCCCATCCTTCTTGTCTGATTTGTTATCGTCATCATCCTGGCCGCTCCCTTCTCCCTTGTCCTTCTTCTGTTGTCCGCTTCCTTGGCCTTGTCCCTGCTGGTTCTGGCCCTGGCCTTGCCCGTCCTGTGGCTCGTTGTCTTCCGGCGCCTTGTCCTCGTCGCTTATCGTGCTGGCGAAGCTGGAAGTGAACGCCTCTGCGAATTTCTCCCAATTCTCAGGTTGGGAAAGTATCTCGGCGTTCTTCTTGAGATCCTCCCCAAGGCCCATGTCGCTCATGATCTTTCTTACTATGCCGCGGCCCGTCCCTTCCCATGCGTCAGCGTTCTCGCCGTAGAGCTGCCTGAACAGCTCCCTCTCGCGCTTTCCGCCCCATGTCAGTACGTTGAGCCTTACGAATTCCTTGTAGAACGGAGTGATATTCCTGCCCTGGTCGTAATACAGCACAGTGCAGCCATCGTAGTCGCCGCTCGCGGCGCGGGCAGCGTTATCCACCAGATCCTCGAATGCGTTAGCGATGTACGCCGCGGACCCCTCCTTGCGGCTTTTCTGGAGTGTCTTTGTTACAACGTCAAGGATGTGTTCGTGCTTGAATATGTCGTACGGGCAGGTCTTCCAGTGTCCCACCTCGTGCCTGGTCGCGCCGACAAGAGATGATTCCACTATGTCGGTTATCCCTTTCTCCTTCGCCCACTCGGCGAGCGCCTTGTCCTTCTCGGGATGCCAGTTCGTGTTCACCCTGATCTCCGCTTCCCAGTTCCTGGGATCGATCGCGCCGGTGACATTGGGATACGCGTCAGTAAGCGGCAGAAGCTTGACTCTGCCGCCCACCATGCCCTCCTCGTTCTTTATCCTGCCCAGCTTCTCGCTGAGCTTCTCGTAGTCCGGCATATGATCAACCAGTCAAAAATATCAATAAGGCGAATACAGAGACCACAGTTATGATCACCATAGCGCCCACCTGAAGCGGACCCATGGGCTTCTTTGCCTCCCTGTTGCCGATCGCGTTCCGGAGCGCAGTAAACTGCTCTTCAGTCAGCAGCTTCCTGAGCTCGTACATCCTCATGTTGTAGATGTTGGTGCTGAGCTGCCGCTTCTCTTCCTCGATGAGCGATTCCTTCGGCTTGCTGAGGACGGCCTTGACCGCTTCCTCCAGCGCCTTCTCCCTGTCCTTGTCATTCATCCTCATCTTGATGTCTAGGAGCGAGCCCTTCACGATTGGCGCTCCACCCGGACGCCTCTCCTTCGCGTCGGCAGGCACCGCGTTTGCTTTTTCGGGGCTTATCCCTTCGGCCTTTGCCTTCTTTGCCGGCTTAGTCCCTTTCGCTCCCTTCTCATTGAGCTGTTGGGACTGTTCCTGCGCGTTTTTCAAACGCGCCTCTTGGAAAGTGTGATACAATACTGGCGACAGTGCCATTAGAGCGGTCAAAGACCCGACCGCAACCACCTGGTGGATCGTTATCCCGTTCAGCATCTTCCTGACGCTCGTCTTCATGATCCTGCCCTTCACGTTGGAACCATCGGAAACCAGTCCATATGCCTCCAGCGCCCTGTCTAAATATTTTTCCCGGTAGCATCTGTCGCCTATCGCCGTCATCCGTTCGTCGGCCACATCCTGTCCGCCCATCCTGCTTATCAGCTGATACCTCTCATGCGCTTCCTTCACAGATGATTGATTCATCTGAAAGCGTTGTATCAGCGCGTCGGCAGCGCCCAGCATCTTGTCTGTATTCTCCGCCAGCCTGTACGCATCGAACGCTACAGCGGTGTAGTGGCATCCTCCCCCGCCAAGCATCAGGTCTCCGACCTTCTCTATCTCTGCCCGCGCGATGTCCTTCCCTATATGGCTGAGTATCATGAATGCGTTCGGGATGTCTGTATCCGCCCCCCTCAACGCGATCCGCTTGAACGATGCGACGGGATCGGTTCCCGCCTCCTTGAACTGCACTTCCGCCTGCTCTAGGTCGCCTTTCCGCACGAGCGCCTCTGCGATCTCGATGAGCTTCCTCTTCCGCGTCTCCTCTTCCTGCTGCCTTTTCCTCTCGATCTCGCCTGCGACGGATTCAGCCTTCCCTCCGGAGCCTATCTTCCTGTACTCGTGGAGCGCCTCCTCCAGCTTCCCCTGCTTCGCTAGCCAGTCTCCTTTCAGCTCCTCGATAGGCTTTCCGAACAGGTTCTTCTGCTTGTTGGATTCGGGCATGCGATCACTTCAGCAGATCCGCCATACTGTCAATTATCTCTGGGAAGAACGCCCAGTCCTCCTTGAACGGATCGACATGCTTCTGCGCGAGCGTGCCGTTCATCTTCGCGAGCACCGCTTCCCTTATCGGCTCCTGCATGCCTATCGCGCGCTTCTTGAGGTTCTCCACGATGTCAGTGACCGTCCTCCACCTGTTCGTCCTGTACTCCGGGTGCTTAAAGAACCAGGCCGGATAGTTGAAGAGCCCCGTGTATGCGGTTCCTAATTTCAGCGTCTCGAACACGTCGCTGAAATCGCTCTCCAGCTCCGGTTTCGCGCCCTTGGCGAGAGCCGCCACCTGCAGCGCCTTCGTCATCAGTATGACGGTTTCCGCCGTCCTCGGCGGCACTCCTGTGCGGATGTATCCGCACCCGTTCCCGAGCCTGTTGCAGGCGCCGGGCTGGTTGCCCTTCGTGATGTCCTTGCAGAACTCCTCCGGCACCTTGAGCCCTTCCCTCATCGTCAGCTTCGATCCGTACTTGCAGTAGTCAAGGCCGGTGATGAGGTAGTTGAACATGATCCTCATCTCAACCGACATCGGGATGCCCGTGAGCTCCTCGTAGAGCTCCAGTATCTCTTTCTTGTGGTCTTCTGGCTTCACCTCGGTGATGCGGGGATCCTGCCTTCCCTCCGCGATCCTGTCGATGTCTTGCGGCGTAGGCATCACGTCATCCACGTTGAGAATGGTGTTGCAGCGCCACAGCATGGCGTAGGCGATGGGATAGGTGCCCTCGTCCATCTCGTTCGCGGATGCGAGCACGAGATTGTACTTGCCCTGCCCGAGCTTGTACTCCACCCCATCCAGCACGATCTTGCCGTCAGCGAGCTCGAACCACTGGTTCTGCACGAGCGGCGGGGAGCGGTTGATCTCATCTATGAGGTAGATGTGATAGTCGGTCTTCTGTATCTTCCTGATGTCAGACAGTCTCGACGCCTGCTTCTCGTCGAGCTTCTTCAAGTCGAAGTCGAGGAACACGTCCTTCACGGCCTGGTTGTAGTCGCTGCCCCTCAGGTGCACCGCCTCGTTATTAAAGTACACCGACGCGGCGATTTTCATGATCATGGTCTTGGCGAAGCCTGAATAGCCGAGGGCGAGCAGGCTGGATCCGGACGCCACTGAGGCCTTCATGATGTCCTCGACGAACATGCTGGTCCCTTTGATCGTCACTAGCGGCCTCCGATTCCGATATCCATCGAGGCCTGGCAGCTTCTTCAGCCTCTCTACGGTCTCTGTTTTGTATTCCAACATAAACGGTCACCTCAAATCCGGATCCCCATTTTCTGGAGCGCTTCCCTCGCCTTCTCTCTTTCAGGGTCGCTCCATTTCTGCGCGACTTCTGTAAGGAACGGTACTGCGATCTCGTCTCCTATCTCGCCGATAGCCTGGATGGCTGCCGACGCGCAGCGTACCTGATAATCGTTCCTGTTGTTGCCGTTGTGGCGCCGGGCCGTAGCTATCAACGAAGGCACGGCGATAGGATCTTTCGTCTTTTCGATGAGTTCGATGATGTCGGGGCGGTAGTTCTGAAAATTGTCGTCCTCCATGAGACGTACAAGAAACGGAGTGAATGCCTGGTCGAATTCATGCGTCTTCAGCTTGTACAGCGCGCCCTTGCGCAGATCATCGTTGTTTGTGTTGAGGAATAAGTGGAGGTTCTTCTTCAGCTCCTCGGCTTCGGTCGTCTGCTTGGTCGCTCCGATGGCGCCGGCTCGCGGTTCCGAAAGCGGTTCCTTTGGCGCTGGTCCGCCCGTTCCCTCTCCAGGAATCGGGGGCTTAAGGCTCTTGCCGAATAGGCTTTTCTCCATCCACACACCTTCTAATAATAGGTTAAAGTGGTATATATACTTTTCCTCACACTCCGCCGGTTTTCACGAGGAAGAAAGAACCATCTGCAGAAAACGATCCCTATCGGATACGTTGACGAGGAAGAGGGCGTAAGGCCCTCTTCTTTTTCTTTTTTACCAAACCAGCAATGTAGTAATATAATCGCAGAAATCCAGTAATGTCAACGTCAGGAACCGGGCGTTCCCTTGCGGAATCCCGCTTTCAGGTATTGGCCCAGCTGATCCAGCACGAAACGCACGAACGGCTTGTCATCCTTCTTCTCGGCCGAGGCCACCAGGGCATCGAAATAGCTCTGCGTCTCCTTCGATATGTTCAGCATCGGGTAGCTGGAATCGAAGAACGCCTTGTTCAGGAGCAGTCGGGACATTCTCTTGTTCCCGTCATCGAATGGATGGATCATGTATATCCTGAGATGCAGGAGCGCGGCAAGCTCAACTGCGTTCAGCTTCCCCACGTTCGTGTTGTACCATTCCACGAGCTCGGCGATCATCCCCCCTATCTTTTCAGGCGGAGGCGGCCTGAACCGTATCTCCTCGGCCTTCCCATAGCTCTTCAGGTAGATGTAAGCCTGCTTCTTCCTGAACTCCCCGGGGTTCTTGTTCCTGTATTCGGCCATGATGATCCTGTGGAGCTCCAGGATGAAATCCCGCGATATCCCCCTCTTGCTATCCTTGACGTATCTCAGGCCCTTGAGCATGTCGAGAGCCACTTTCAGGTTCTCGTCCCTGACGTCTCTTATATTCTTCCCGGCGAATCTGTAAGCCATACCGGCGTCCTCCTTCGTTATCGGAACGCCCTCGGTGGTTAAAGTAGTATAGACGAAATTAACGGCGTCTATCTCTTCCTTTTCTTCCTGCTTCGCCTTGCCAAGGCGCTTCACCCGCTGCAGGTACTGACGCCTCTGCTTTTCTATCTGGATAAGCTGCTCCTTGGTCAAGTAGATCTTGGAAGCATCCCCGATCAGATCAGCATATATCTTATCCAGGAGTTCTCTCTTTTTCTGCTTTAGTTGGTTCTTTGGAGGCAATCTTCTGCCGAGAAATATGGAATAGACTTTCGGCTTCTCCAACCGTAGTGTTTCCTCCAGGTAATAGTACTCTTGCTGATTCACCGTCTTTTTCCTGGTCTGCATGTTAGTATATTGGTCTATCTGGTTAATAATACTTATCTTACATCTGATTTGCTAAATGTATGCCTAAACATACCGAAGTTAGAAGTTATCTTACAAATATATTAAAAATGTAAGATAATTGCGATAAAAAGTTGGAAATTGCATGTGCGCGGAAGAATGAAGTTCGAAGGGGGAGCTAGCCTGGAGACGGTGACGAGGAAAGAAGCATCGGAGATTTTGGATAAGGTGTTCGGGAAGAGGGTGTGAGGCCCTCTCCTTTCTTTTCTGTTTCCTTGGCATCCGATCCTCGACCGAATGATATGGGATCGGGAGGACCGCAAGGAGGTGGAAACGGGAGGAAAACAAGAAATTAGCGGTTCGAGAAACCTTAAGAACCAGCCTCACAAATCAAATCTATGGCAAAAAAAACTAAGGCTAAAAAAGCGATGAAAACGCTGAGAGCGGGGAAGTACGCATGCGTCGTTTGCGGCCGCACTGGAAAAGAACCCGTATACTGCTGCGGACCAAGCATCATCAAGCCGCATCCTCCGAAAAAGATGGCGAAGAAATAAGTCAATAGATGGTGACGGCGGTAGATCTGTAGCGGTTGGCGTTCTAGCCTAACCGCTTCCTTATCCTAAGCCTATCGAAGCGAGCCCGCCTCTCGTGCGGAACGGGCGAGCCTGCTGTGCCCTTCCCCATTCATAAAACACCGTAGGAAATCGTTGATTATATGGAGACGCTGGCCTCTTGTTTTGGCCCTTATCGCGCCCTGAAACAGCCTATTTTGACGCTCTTCCACTGGAAATACGCCAGTGTGTGAAACGAGTGCCAGAGCGGGTCGTGAAGGTAGGCTACTTTCCTTTTTATTCCCATCTCTCCAGCTAAGAGAGAGTTGGTATCGATGGACAAATGTATATTCTGCGGTTTCAAGGACAAGGACGTGCTGGTCTATGACGACAGGCAGTGCTACGCCATCATAAGCACGAACCCCATCAACAAGCACCATGTCCTGGTGATCCCGAAGAAGCACTATGAGAGTTTCGTGGATCTGCCGGACAAGCTCGCCTCGCACGTGTTTCTTGTCGCCAAGAGAATATCGATGGCAGTCAGGAAAGCCTGCAAGCCTGACGCGATAACGCATGTCTCAGATGACGAGACATCGGAAGTCGGCTACAACCTGGTCGCCCATTACAAGTTCCACATCATACCGAGGTTCAGGAAGGACTTCGCTGTGATCGATTGGGGCCCGTTGAGGAAGGACGAGAGTAAGGAAGCTCGTTCCAAGTATGCCAAGGAGATAAAGAAACAGATGAAGAAGAAATGATTTGGAAGCTCAAGATAGAGTTGGTATATATGGCGAAAGAGAAGCGCATGCTGATAGTGGCGATAAACGGCTCGCCCCGGAAGAACGGCGACACCGCGGACCTCCTGAAGAAAATCCTGAAGTCAATCGAGAAGCGCGGCGGAGAGACCGCAATAGTGCATCTCGTCGAGAAAGATATGAAGCCGTGCAGAGGTTGCTATTCTAGTGGGGAGCGCTGCAGGTATCCATGCAATGTCGATGACGATATGCGCGAATTGCACGAACTGCTGCTGAAGGCGGACGGTATTGTCCTTGGAACGCCAACGTATTGGTTCGCGCCCAGCGGCTTGATGAAGACACTCATCGACAGGCTCACCTGCCTGGAGGAGAGCGGCTTCCTGCTGGAAGGGAAGGTGTGCGGATTCGTCTCTTCCGCAGAGGAGAGCGGAGGGGAAGAGGCATTGCTGCCCCTCGCGGCCACGATGAACCAGATGGGCCTTGTGACATTGCCCTATTCATTGATCTTCCATTCCCCGAAGCAGAAGGGCGGCTGGGCCGTGAGAGACTGCGACCTCCTCGGCAAGAACATGATGCAGATGTGCGGGATGCTGAAGGAAAGGAAGCCGGATTGGGGATATGAGAAATGAGTTGGAAGTGCTGAGAGAGTGGTCTTGATGAAATGGAAAATCCCGCCGAGAATCAAAGTCCATGAGGCGCTCGGATGCATAGCGGACAAGCGGATCATCGTAAAGGACAACGAGGCGGAAGTTTTCTCATCAAGCCGCGGAAAAAGCTATTCGGTGAAGTATGATCCAAAGAAGAACGCCATAATGGCCAATGACAACGGCTCTTACTGGGTCGGTTATCTAGGCTATCCTTCGATCGCATTCCTGATGCTGAAAGGGGTCGTGGGATACAACCCTACATACGCCGAAGCGCTGAAGGGCATCCCGTGGAAGGATGTGAACCAGAAGTTCAAGAATGATTTCGGGAAGACCGAGAAGTACGTGAACGATCTCGTCAAGACGAAAGGCGTCTCTGTCGAAGAACTAGACAAGGAGATTGACAGGATATACGAACAGGTCAAGAAGCTGGATCTGGAGATGCTCGGCGAGAAGACGAAGCCCCCAGAGGGATATTAGAAAGTGTTGGAGTGCTAAGAGAGTCGGTGAATACAAGGTGATTTGATGGTAAATCAGAAAGAGAGAGAAGTACGCAAAAAATCAAAGTCCGGTTTGGAGGATCTTACCCGAAAACCGCGGATACTGGTCCTAGCGACCGTAGTGCTCGCATTGTTCCTTCCGATCATCATCCTGTTCCCCCTCTTGTTGGTCATGATCGCATACTTGCTGATGAGGAAAAGGGATAAGGACCAAGCCACGTCTCTAAACGCTTTGATCGTTATGCTTGTCCTGCTGATCATTCTCTTGTTGGTAACATGATTTTGGAAGCGCTAAGAGAGTCCGATAAAATGTCCGAACGCGAATTTATTGACAAGATATTGGAGCTGGGCGAGAAGTTCTTCAACACCGAGAAGGACCCGACGCAGATCCCTGTGACAAGGGAATCCGTAGGCAAGCTGGCCAAGCTGCACCCGAAGGCGTTCATCTGGAAGACGGATGAGAACGGCGAGCCTGCGAGCTGGTCTGTCGTAGTGCCCACGACAAGGAAGCTGATGGACGAGTTCCTCGCCAAGAGAATCACCGAGAGGCAGCTGTTCGACATGACCGAGCCGGCGGAGACGTACGAGGCGATCTATCTGTGCGCCGTCTTCACCGTCCCTGAGCAGAGAGGGAAGGGATACGCATTCGACCTGATAACCGATGCGATAGCGAGCGTACCGCTCAAAGGCGAGAGGATACTGTTCAGCTGGCCCATCTCCATAGAGGGAGAAGTGCTGGCGAAGAAGATAGGCGACTATTTCAAAGTCAATGTGCTTATGAGAATGTGATTTTGGGCGATAAGAGATTGATAGCATGATCGAAGCTAGAGCGCTGATGAAGAGCATAAAGCAGGCGAGGGAAAGGGCCGAGTCGCTGGGCTGCAAGTACATGGGCGGCTATCATAACAAGGACGTGATATTCGTCCCGAAGGGCAAGGGGAGATTCAACCTGAGCGACGACTTCGTGAGGGTCAGGGTATTCATCAGGAACAACCGCCCCACCAGGAACGCGATCGTCATCAGGAAGCGGACCGAATTCAAGGAGACCGGGAAGATAGACAGCGTGGTGCTGAAGGAGGAGTTCGACACCGAGAAGGAAGCGCTCGCGTTCGTGAAGAAGAGCCTGCCGGGATTCAGGAAGGGTTTCGAGTACTCGCGCGAGGGATGGGAATACCACCTGGGCGACAAGAGGATATTCGTGGAGGACATAACCGGATACGGGCCCTCCATGGAAGTCGAAGCGGAGAACGAGAAGGAGCTGAAGGACCTGCTGAAGAAGATTGGGGCAGTCAGGATAGTCAATGAGTCGGTTCCGGAGATGATGAGGAAGAGACTGATGGGGGAGTAAGAGAGTTGATCGATATGACGAAAACATCTATCAGGCAGTCCGTTGAGATCAAGGCGAGCCCTCATGACGTGTATGAGGCGCTGATGGATCCCGAGAAGCATTCGGAATTCACGGGCGACAGGGTGGTCATAGAGCGGAAGGTCAATGGGAAGTTCAGCGCGTTCGGGGGATACGCCAAGGGCAAGTTCAGGGAGCTCATCCAGGACAAGCGGATCGTCCAGACCTGGCGCGCCAACGACTGGAGGAAAGACGATGTCTCCACCATCACGATCACGCTGAAGCCGACGGAGACGGGCACCTCATTGGAGTTCATACAGACCGACGTGCCCGAGAAGTTCGCCGAGGGAGTGAGCCAAGGCTGGCATGAGTTCTACTGGAAGCCGATGAGGAAGATGCTGGAGCGATGACCGCTCGCGCCTCTCTTCCGGATATACCTTCAAGCATAGGGTCATCACCCGAAATCCGCTCCCATCCAGCTTAATAAGCGCCAAAGGCAAGTTTTATTAATTATATAGCTGTTATAGATTCATTATAGATGTATTATAGAGGAGTGATGATATGGCGTACACATCGATACAGATCTCACCGGAGATAAGGGAGAAGCTGGCCCATTTGAAATCGACGCCCAGGGAGACGTACGACGAGCTTCTGGCGAAGCTGCTTGTTCTCGTCCCAGAGGGCGACAATGAAGGGAAATACACCGACCAGTTCCGCATTGGCTTATTGAACGCCAGGCTCGACATCAAGTCAGGCAGGACGATCAGCCATGCCGAGATGAAGAAGCGCCTGGGTGTCTGAGATGTGGGGCATCGAATGGTCTGATGAGGCGTTCCGCGACATCCAAGGGATAGAGAAGGATATCGCCGGAAGGATAGTCAAGAAGCTGGATTCAACTAAGTCGGATCCGCCTAGATACTTCGAGCGCCAGGTAGGTTCCGATGAATACAAATTGAGAATAGGAGACTGGCGTGTGTTGGCTTTGCTTGACCATAATCGGAAGATAGTCTTGATAGAGAAAGTGGGCCACAGGAAGAACATCTACAAGAAAAGCTGATTTCAGATTTTCTCGCGCCACCCGCCCCTCTCTTTCGGCCCCTCGGGAGGGATTCCGCGTCCAAGGAAGCGGGGATAAGGGAGCGACCTTCGGGCTCAGGTTTAAGACTCGTATTGCGAAAGCACGCTTATGCATAAGGATCATATCAAGCGGATCGTGAGAAAGAGCTACCACAAGATAGTTACCACACGTTGCGGCTGCTCGTGCGGCTGCAACAGCATGGACAACGAGCAGATATCCAAGAGCATCGGCTATTCTAAGACAGAGATCAACAACGTCCCGGAAGCTAATCTGGGCCTCGGATGCGGGAACCCTATCGCATTATCCAGGATTAAGGAAGGAGATGTAGTGCTTGATCTGGGGAGCGGGGCGGGCTTCGACGCGTTCCTGGCCGCGAAGAAGGTTGGGAAGAGCGGGAAGGTCATCGGAGTGGACATGACCCGGGCGATGGTCAGGAAAGCGAAGGCCAACGCCGCGAAATACGGTTACACTAATGTTGAATTCAGGCGGGGGGACATAGAGGACCTCCCCCTTGAGGACAGTTCGGTGGACGTCGTGATAAGCAACTGCGTCATCAATCTGGCTCCGGACAAGGACAGGGTATTCTCGGAAGCCTTCAGGGTCCTGGGGAAGAAAGGAAGGATGTTCGTCTCGGACATCGTGCTGCTCGGAGAACTATCAGAAGAGCAGAGGAACGATAAAGGGCTGATCGCTGGATGCGTGGGCGGCGCCCTGCATAAAATGGATTACATCAGGAAGATACAGGACGCCGGATTCAAGGTAAGGATACTGGGCGAGGACAAGGGGATCAGCAAGAGGCAGTACAACGGGATCCCGCTCGAGAGCCTGAAGGTGGAGGCGTACAAATGATCAACTCATTCGCACCGCTCGCGCTTCTCTTCCGGACACTCTCGCGTCTCGTCACCGATCCTAAGAGAGACTCATCCAGAACAGCCATGCGCCGATGAGGAGTATGACGGCCCCCCATACGGCCTGCTGCCCCTTGAACAGCTGGGCCCGCTTGTTGATGTGTCCTGGGAATGCGATCTTCGTGATCCCCTTGAACAGGGTGACCCAACCCAAGATGGTGACGGCGACCCTCCAGTCGGCGACCCAGACATTGTGCAACACCACCGTGATCAATCCGAGCAGGAACGTGATGTAGCCGGTGGAGACTGTGATGGCCCTGTCCTCGGTCATCTTTATGACCCTGCCCAGGAATTTGGCACCGATGGACGCGAGGCCGAGCATGATGAACAGGCTGCCCCAGAATCTTGCCAAAGCGATTGAGATCTCCATAGTCGTTCCCCCTTCTTGTTCCGTCATTGGGGTGGCTGCCTTTAAACATTTTCTGGTGCGCTCGCGCTTCTCTTCCGGGCATAATATCCAAGCACAGAGTTATCACCCGAAATCCGCTCTCACGTCGCTTAAATACCGCTAATCCTGACGTCCTAACATGGCAAAATCTACATCAAAGACCGGTGAGGATTAAGATTATAAATTATGTGGCCCACATAAATATGGTGATTATGTGAAGAATCTTACGTTGGCATTGCCGCAGGAAGTGATCAAGGAGATGGAGCACCACCCCGACATCAAGTGGACCCATGTCGCGAGGGAGGCCCTGATAAAGAAGGCGGAGCAGATGCGCAAGCTGGACATCCTATCCAAGTACCTGGAGCACCAGGAGCCCAGCGACAGCGACTACGCCTGGATGGACGAGCATGACTGGCATCCTGTTGACGAGATGAAGCTGAAGAAGTCGTTCGTAGACAAGATGAAGAGAATCAAGAAGGAAAAATCCATTCCTGTCGACGACTTCGGCAAGCGTTATGGGTTGAAATAATATGTACCTGCTCAATGTGGATCCGGATCTTGACCGTAAACTCAAGAAGATGGAGAAGAAGCGCCATGTTGAGCTAGAGATCATAAACAAGAAGATACTGGAGATCCAGCAGAATCCGCATCATTTCAAGAATCTCAGCTGGCCTCTGGGGCATCTGAAACGCGTGCACATATACAAGAGCTTCGTCCTGACGTTCCAGGTGCACGAGGACATCAAGACTGTGGAACTAAAGGATTATGACCACCATGACAATGTCTATCATAACAAGAGATGACTCACACCTTCCCGCACCGCTCGCGCGTTTTACCTTTTTCTTCCTATGTAATGGGCCAATGCGCTCGTCACCCAAGCGATCACCAATCCGATCCCGACTCCACGGAAATACATGCTGTTCGTATAATACCCTATCGACAGGAATATGATGCTTAATGCCGCTTCGAATAGTATTAGCGTCCTGTGAAGATTATCATCTCTTTTTGGCACGGCGGTTTTCTTTGCGGCAGGCATGGCATCATCATCGTCTGGCGTTCTTATAAAGCCACGAATCGGGCACAGATTTAAGAACAGATTAGCGGAACAACCCTCAGTGCGACCAATGGACGGAAGAATTCGCTCTATACTTTCTCGCACCACTCGCACTTCTCTTCCGGGCACTCGCTCTTCCAGCAGTTCGGATACGCCCCCGAACGCACGTTTTTAAACATCTGTTCTAATACCCAAAATATGCGCGCCAAGAAGGAAGGACAGACATCCTTCGACTTCCTGATGACCTACGGCTGGGCTCTCCTCCTGATAGTGATCGTCATTGGTGCGCTCTTCGCACTCGGCGTCTTCAACGTGGGCTCATTCACAGGCCCAACAGCCACAGGATTCGCCCAGATAGGCATGATCGACTGGAATGTCAACAACTCAGGCAGCCTTTCTCTCAAGCTCCAGAACCTGGCGGGCATGGACATCAGGGTGACGGGCGTATCCGGCCTATACGGCAACAGCAACTTCTCCTACATCATCAGCAACGTCAGCATCCCCAACGGCGAGGCATCCGACGTCTTCAATGTCGGCACCATCGGCAGCGTGTCCCCCGGCCTGTACTACACCCTTCCGCTCAGAATCACCTACACTGACTTCAGCGGGTTCAATTACACCGAGACCGGCACGATATCGGGCACAGTGGGCGGAGGCGCGGTCTCGCCGTCCGGTCCAGTCGGCCTCGCTTGCGGTAGCAACATAACGAGCGATACCACCCTTACTGCAGACATGAACTGCGCCGACACCGCTCTCTTCATCAGCGCAGACCACGTCACTCTCGACTGCAACGGCAGCACGATCACCGGCGCCGGCCTCGGAAACGGAATCGACAACAGCGGCGGATACGACTACACCACGGTGGAGAACTGCAACATCACCGGATTCGGCAGCGGCATAGATTTCGAGAACGGAGCCAGCTACGGGACCATCATCAACAATACCGCCAGCTCGAACGGCTACGCCGGCATCTACATGGATTACTGCTCCGACAGCACCGTCTCCAGCAACAATGTCAGCTCGAACGGCGACTCCGGCATCTACATTGCCGACGGCTCCACTCACAACACCGTCGCCAACAACGCCGCCGATTCGAACAGCAACAACGGCATATGGATCGACTCAAGCCCGAGCAACATCGTCGCCGACAACACCCTCAGCTCGAACGTCGGCGATGGAATCGACCTCTCTAGCAGCGATGGCAACAACATCACAGGGAACACGCTTGTCAACAATGATGCAAAGAAGAAAACCGGCAACCTGCAACCAGCAGGTATCGAACTCACCTCCAGCTCCAACAACATTCTCACTGGAAACACTGTCAACTACAGCAACAATAATGGCATATCCTTAGACACTACCAAAGGAGGAGGCAACTCCGGCAACAACACCATCGCCGACAACACCCTCAGCTCGAACGTCGCCGAAGGCATCTACCTAGGCTACGGCTTCAACAACACCATCGCCGACAACACCCTCAGCTCGAACGGCGACTCCGGCATCTACCTAACTGAAGGCTCCACTTACAACACCATCATCAGCAACATCATAAGCAACAACACCAGCGAAGGCATATGGATCGATTCCAGCTCCGACAACCCGATCTACAACAACTTCCTCAACAACAGCGTTGACGTGGTTGTAGACGACGGCTCTCCGAACCTCTGGAACACCACGCTCGACTGCAGCGTGCCTGGCGCCAACATCATCGGCGGGGACTGCATCGGAGGCAACTTCTACGCACAGCCTGACGGCAACGGCTGGTCCGAGAACTCGACGGAGTGCGGCGCGAACGAGAGCGGCATCTGCACAAGCAACTACACGATTGACGACAACAACATCGACTACCTGCCGCTGACGAACCTGACTCCGGTTGTGCCTCCCGATGATTGGCCCATGTTCCACCATGGTCTCAACCGAACGGGTCGTACTAGCTCGTCTGGACCATTGACGAACAATACGATGTGGATTTATGAGACGGGGGGCAATATGGTAGGCTCGCCCGCCGTGGCTGACGGTAGAGTCTACTTCGGAGTTGACACTTACTCTAGCAATACGGGAATCGTCTTTGCCCTTGACGCAGCCACGGGCAGCCATATCTGGAACTACACTACAGGACAGTATTCAGATTCCCCTCCGGCCGTTGACAATGGCGTCGTATATGTCGCGGGAGACAATTCCCTTTTCGCGTTGAATGCCACAGACGGCAGCCATATCTGGAACTACACCACGGAAGATTTCGTTGATTCTGGGCCCGCCGTGTCGAGTGGGATGGTCTATTTCGGTTCCAACGACCACTATGCGTACGCGCTGAACGTGACCGACGGAAGCCTCGTCTGGAGGTATAACCTAGGCAGCTGGACTGATTCCTCTCCTTCTGTCGTGGACGGGATAGTCTACATAGGATCGAATGACCACAACATCTACGCGCTGAATGCGACAAACGGGGACATGATATGGAGCTACGATACAGGAGACAGTGCGGGATCTGCTGCGCCGGCAGTGGCTGACGGGGTGTTGTACATTAGCTCCTCTTCATCCGGAAACAACATCTTCGCACTCAACGCCACCAACGGCTCGCTCATCTGGGACTATAACATCGGACAGTTTGCACAAGCCTCTCCCGCTATAGCCGATGGATTGGTCTATGTCGCGTCGCGTTACTATGACGGATACTTCTATGCGCTGAACATCACCGACGGCTCGCAGATTTGGAGCTATCACTCTGGAAACGTCTGGTCTTCCTCTGCTATCGCCGGGGGAGTGGTCTATTTCGGCTCAGAGGATTACAATTTCCATGCGCTGAACGCCACCGACGGCAGCTCGATTTGGAGCTATGTGACAGGCGGATGGTTATCTGCGTCACCCGCTGTCGTGAACGGAGTGGTCTACGTCGGCTCTGGCGACGGCAACGTCTACGCGTTCTGGACGGCCCCGCCAATCGAACTCTCTGCCTGCGGCACAATCTCAGCCCCGGGCGCTTATGTCCTAAATGGCGGCTCGTACCTCTCTGCGGGCGGCGACTGCTTCGACATCCAGACCGGCAACGCCATATTCGACTGCAACGGCAGCACGATCACCGGCAGTAGTTCGGGTGATGGGATCAACAATACGGGCCATGACAATGTCACAGTGAAGAATTGCAACATCACGGGATTCAACGACGGCATCGAATTCGATGGAGCAGGCAATGGCGCCATCATCAACAACAACGTCAGCGTTAACGGGCATGATGGCATAGTCCTTGTTTCTCTCTCAACTACCAATACGATCGCAAACAACACCGTCATCTTAAACGGCCAGAGCGGAATCTGGCTCGATTCCAGCACCAACAACACATTAACCAACAATACAGTCGGCGCGAGCGGAGGCAACGGCATCTACCTTTCCTCCAGCTCCAATAATACACTTAGTTCAAACAATCCGTACGGCAACGGCGGCAGCGGCATATCCATCGACACCGGTTCCAATTACAATACTATCTCCAACAATACTATCAGCTCGAACAGCAACAACGGCATACACCTCGACTCTAGCTCGAACAACAATCTAATCGGCAATAATCTCAACCACAACCCCAACAATAATGGTATCTCCTTCTGGTCTGGCTCCAGCAACAACACGATTACCAACAATACCTTCAGCTCGAATGCGGGCAGCATCGCCCTCTTCTCCAGTTCCAACAACCTGTTCTACAACAACATATTCAACGATAGCTACCTCGTCTATAGCAATGGCGGATCGTCCAACTACTGGAACACCACCGAGCAGCTCGGTATGAACATCATCGGTTATTCTGGTATTGGAGGCAACTACTGGTCCGGTTTCTCGGACACATCAAGTTGCATTCCCTCTTCACCCCCACATACCGGTATCTGCGATTCGGCCTATCAGATACCAAACGGCGAGTACGATTACCTGCCGCTCACGAACCTGTCGCCGCACCTAGTGCTTCCATTTATCTATTCGGGAGGACAAAAACTTGATATCGCACCGACAGACAAGTCTGAAGGCATGGCGTGGGGATGTTATGAAATAAATACGTGGGCACGGTCATATACTAATGGTTCTGAGAATACCGCAATAGCACGTGATTGTTCTGGAGCAGCTAACTTATGTTATGATTCACTTTTTGATGGTTATGATGACTGGTATCTGCCTGCAATAAACCAATTGGATGATATGTATAATCAATGGCGTATGGATAATATAACTAAAGAAGATTATATCTCGGGATGGGCTGATTTTAGCACTTCTGATGGCTATTACTTGTCTTCCACTGAGAGTTCAACCTATATGTCAATGTACCACGTATGGGCCATACGCTTCGACGATGGCCCTGTAATGGATTATTGGTGGAAGGACGACAATCGAGGCCATGTGCGCTGTGTCCGTGACGGGTGATTATCTCTAGCGACTTCGCTTGGCTACGCATACGACATGCTCTTCCACTGATGCCGTCTGGCCATTCATCCCCCCTGATCGTCGCATTGTCAAACGGTCCGTTCCCTATCCTGTGTTGTCAGTCTGGTCAGCGGCGCCCGCCCCAAAGCCTTTCGTCAGATTGGAATACGCCCCTCCGGTTATCAATTCGCTGAATGGGTTTGTGGGGGCAAAATCATCAGTGAGTACCATTGCATTGTCCTTTCCGGTGAGATTGATGCTGCGGTAGCGGGACAGCAGTAGGTTCGGATCGGGCATCGTCTTCCTGAGCTCCGGGATGTTGTAGCTGTTGTCTGTGGCCATGATGACCATCGTATCGCAACTGAACGCGTATGTCGAATTGAACACAGACCCCATCGTTTCGTACTCCGACAGGAAGAATGTGCTGTTGGCATCGGATGCGAAATTCATCTCGGCAATCCCTCCCGGATTGAGGTGCCCTCTCACGTCAATGAAAAACTCCCGCGTAGCGAGATAGTAGGGAATCCTGTATCCCTGTTCCGGATCGTGGTGGAATACATCGATTGTGATGTAATCGTATTTTTTGTCGGTGTGGTCCAGGAACACTCTGGCGTCATCGACGTATATCCTGAATGTGCTGGAGGGCTGCACGCCGAAATACTTCTGCGCCATTTCGACGACCTGCTCGTTTATTTCGACAACATCCACCGAAGCGTTGTGCTTGTCGTGAAGCCTTTCTTGATAGACTCCCCCGCCGAGCCCCATTGCGAGAACATCCTTTGTCTTTGGCTCCAGGAGGAACGGAAGCTCCATGCAGTCGAAGTATTTCCAGCCCGATACGGTCCTTGATACGTTTTTCAGGTTGATCTGGCTCATGACTCCGCCGTTGATATACATGCTCCTTATCGTTCCTTTGTCTTCCACAGATACGAGCCCGTACAGGGATTCGACCTCGACATTAACCGGACCCCGCGGCAAGGAGGATGCGCCCGAAAGGTTCGCAGCGTTCGCGTAGGTCGAGGTGGTGTTCGCATGACCTTGTGCGGTGTCGGATCCCGCGGCCAATGCGCCGGCGGGAGCGTATATGATGCTTGAAAGCAGCACCAGCGCAATGATCCCTGCCGCCGCAAAGGGAATGCTCTTTTCTGAAAGCACCGCAGCTACGACAAATGATACTCCGCTCAGTAGCAGGAATATCGCCTTGACGGGCAGGAATAGGATAAGGACGAATGTTGCGGCAAATGTTCCAATCACGCTGCCCAACGTAGACAACGCATACAGGTTGCCAGAGAGGTTGCCGATATTACGCAGATCCTTTGGACCCTTCGCCTCGAGCTTTATGACGAAAGGAGAAACGGCCCCCAGGAGAACGCTTGGCACGAGGAATATCGCCGTCACGGCCGCGAGGGGCGCGAGAGCCCTCGGCAAGGGGTTGAAGAGACTTACGATTGGCCCGTAAACGAATGGGATCGCGGGTATTGAGACTCCAACCAACAGAACGATGAGGGAGAGGACATGCCCGGAAGGCCTCCTGTCGGCCATCCTTCCGCCCAAGCAATAGCCCACGCTCAAAGAGAGCAGGAATACTCCGATCACAGAACCCCATACGTATACCGTATCCCCATAGCTGGGGGCGAGAAGCCTGCTGCCCATGATCTCGAGCGCCATCAGAAGAGCGCCGCACATGAAGACGGCGAATCCAAGTCTCAGATTCCTCAGTTTCATTGCAAAACATCCACAAGCGTTAAATCCCATAGTCGATAGTTGATCATCACAGATAAATCGCCACTAAAGGATTAAGAATCAATCTACTGACGATAAGCGCACGAAGGTGCCGGGCGCCAATGGTGACTTGAAGAGGGGGTGTAGTTACAATAAAGATTGATTTTTTGTTAACTACATCAGACTTTTTCGCACCATTCACACGTTTCTTTAGGGCATTCCCCTTCCATCAAGCGAGCTGCCAGTCGTCAAATGAAACGTATTTATGTGGGCTATCCGTAAGATCGTAAGTGGTATCGATGATGAAACAAAGGCCAGTAGAAAACGACGCAAAAACAAAGGTTGCTTTCAAAAAAGAGAGACTTTCAGAAATCTTGACATCGCCCCGCTTCGTTAGGAACCTACGAACCGCCCATAGACTATTGACACACGAAAGGAAAGAATCCGCGTTCGAAACCTACTGCATGCCGTTCGCCGATAAGATAATGAACGGCAGGATAGCGAAAGGAGACGGAAATACGGTCGTATCGGTGGATAGGGGAGGCAGCGGATACCAGTTATTGATAGAATTGCACAGCCATCCAACCGGATCGATCGAGCCTTCAATGCCCGATCTGATCAGCCTGCACACGAAGTTCGTAAGGAATGTGCGATCCGGCGGGCATCTGCGTGAAGCGGGGATCCCTCCGATCGGGATCATCCTGACTGGACGCAGGCTGTCGTTCTATCAGCTTAGGAACGTGAATGACCTGAGCCACATAAGCCGCTGGATGGAGACCACAATGGCGGACCTGAGCGAGATCGGATGGCGCACTGCGGTTCTTCCGTTCGAAATAACGGGAATTGATAGGCCCGCGTTCAGGCGTCATTTGGCGGCTAGATTGGGACAGTTCGAATTCGAAATCGGTAGGATATCCCCATATGCTGGCGATTTGGTGAGTCGACTCAATAAACTGAGCCAAACTCTGCGCTATTATTCGGATTCTTGAAAAGAATGAACACGCCGTAGCACGCATCCTGATTTCAGACCTTCCCGCACCACTCGCTCTTCTCCTTCGGGCATTCGCTTTCCAGCAGGCTCAGGCGTCTAATCCATAGGTTTAAATCCGTCCCATGGAAGGGGTTTCATGAAAAACGCCATACTCTTGCTGTCAGTGCTGATGATCGTTATATCTTTCGCAGCAACAACGGTATCTGGGTTGGAATGCCCGAGCGGGAACATTGACTGCGAAACCCCAGTCTGCGGAAATATTATAGAGACAGGTGCTGGTGGTTATTTAGGCGTGCCATATCTTGAGTTGTTAGGCGGTGGCGATTCAGGTGTATTCGGGTATTTTTGTGGCCAGTACGCTCCGCCGATCGTAGTTGATACGTGTAAATCCAATCTCAGCCGCAAAATGACATTCACCACGGATTATACGGGGGATTACGGCGCAATTCCAGTATATCTCTTCGCTAATATGAGCGGCACCGGGGAAGAGAAACCAATGCTGATAGCAGGAAACTGTTTCTTCGTTTATTGGGGCCTTGGGTGCACATCGGAATCCGTCGGGTCATCAACGTGTCCAAGATGCGTAATGGGCGTTGGTGGCGTCAGCGGCCGTTTTGTGCAAACAGACACTTCCTTCGTCGGGGATCACATCAACATAATCTCAGGCACGGTCGTATCGATGGATTTTGACACAAGTTCAGATATCTTAGCGATCAAACAGCAGTATGAACGCAATCCATACGCGACATACAGGCTCGATACGCTGAAGTTCTCATTCCTAATGGGTGACGGAAGCACGCGCAAGGTGAATATCTCGATTCCTGAGCAATGCATTCCAACTCTCGGGGAAGCGCCGGGAACCGAATGCACCGCGGTCGCCAGCTGCCCGGCCGGCGAGATATGCGTCTATGGCAGGTGCGTCGGAGAGGAGACGACCGGATGCACTACGAATGACAATTGCCCGATCGGCATGGGATGCTCTGGTTCCATATGCGTCAAAAGGACGCTCCCCGTCGGCCATTGGACCGAAGAGACAGAGAATGGGGTGGTGGTGACGATCCAAGTGGCCGGCGATGGGACTATAACCGTCGATGGCAGGCCCGTGCAGACAATAACAGGAAATAGGGCCGATATCGCGATAACGACCGACAGTGTGATGATCAATGGCCGGCCCCTGGCGGCCGAGGACGGTGTATTGGTCGTAGATATATCCGATCTGCCCCAGGACAACGGGACGGTAAGCACGACTTTTGGAGATTATGTGGTAGTATCCGTCAGCGAAAATACGGCTCTGGTCTTCAACCGATCCATTCTCAGGCGCGCATATGGGGGATCCGGATGCGGAATCGCTTGCGCGGGCGGTGATGAATGCTGCGACGGGATCTGCGTCAACACCACGAGTGACGTATACAACTGCGGCGCATGCGGGAACGAGTGCCCGGCGGATTTCGGCTGCGTCGACAAGACATGCATGAGTATAGAGGAGATGAAGAACATGATCATGCGTAACATCCAGAATAATTCCCTAGCTCCGGCAGAGAAGACGGAACCGGACCTCCTCACAGGCTTCATCAGGTGGCTGCTCGGATTGTTCGGAATAAAGTGGTAGGTTCGAGTCCATTCTCATTAAGTCAGACTCTTCTACACCATTCACACTTTTCAGTCGGGCACTCGCCTTCCAAGGTCTTCAGCGCGCGCTTGAAGAGCTTTTCAGCACTATCCACATCCACCTTCACCCTAATCAGCTCGGTGTCGAACACCAGGCTCATCTTTAAGAACACATTAGTGGAAGGGGACGTAGTGCGACCAATGGACAGGAAAACCACGGAACTAGTGGAGCGCGAGCTGCGCTACTGGGACATGGACAAGCAGGAGCGGATGGACGCCCAAGACATCTAATCAATAGGTTTAAATCGGGACATTTAGAAGCGGTCTTATGAAAAACGCCATATTCGTGCTGTCAGCGCTGATGATCGGAGTGTTCCTGTTCGGTTGCACGAACCAGGGAAATCATAACATAATCAATAATACAAATAATAACATAACCACGCAGCCGAAAAACAACACGACAGTGCAACCCGGAGCTCTTGATCTCTCCGTGCCGTCCGAGCTTCCGACCGCCTATGTCGGAAAGCTGTATTCCTATTCGTTTAGCGCTGCAGGCGGGAACCCTCCTTACGAATTTACCTATTCATTCTATAAAATTATCTATGGCGGCACGAAGATCGGTTTGGATACAACCGGATATAGAACCGAATATGACATCATGGACAGCAAATCTGGACTGTTGAAGTTTACGGCAAACAAAGGCGCTGAAGGGGAGTATATAGTGAAAATCTGCGTCAGCGACGACACGCGCGACTACCGTTACACCCCATTATGCAAGAACACCACGCTCTACATAATGTCGGATAACGTCAAAGTGAAGGGGGAAGGCAAAGTCACTTCCTCGGTGGTCTGGGACCCGCGCGCATATATCCAGGTGATGGGAAGGGCTGGAAATGTTGAAAAGAGCCTAGAAAGGCCCGACCGTGACACATTTGTTCCTTTATCGGAGATACCGGGCGTAAGCCTTAACGCGAGCACCCCTCCATTAGAGAACAGCGGCGGCGTGAGTGTGGAATTCGAGATGGTCGCCAATTCGACGAGCGTATCGCAATCAGTGATCGGGGATGCCTCATGCGGGAGCCCGCGCAGTGACGGTTCCTACGAGGTGCTCAACGTGGGCAGTTTCCGAGCGCTCAGAGAGACTGATATCGGATTGAATGTAACCAACGACGGCACTACGGAAAAGGTCGTTGACATCTTCATGGCCGTCTGGTCCGCCGTTTCCTCGGATTCCAAGTATTACGGCTCCGGAGGGACGGACGTAACAGCGGGCGCCTCTTTCTTCAACGACTATATCAATATACAAACGATCGTGTATGGTAGTTCAAATCGTCTAAAACCCGGTGACGAGATCACGGACAGCAAAGTCGCCCGTGTGGTCGTGGCGCCGGGCAGTCATATCGTGAATATCGGTACCATCAAACCTAATTTCGATGGCGGCGGGTTCGGCATGGGGGGATGCCCGACTCATCTCGGCATAAGCAGCGGAGTGACGGTGACGGTAGTCGATGCTGATCTCAACGACGGCAAACTGCCGACAGAGAGAATATCCGCAAATCGCGTAGACAAAATAGAGTGAAATCGGCTGTTGACGAGAGCAAAGGCGTCTGGATACTTGGATGAAGTACTAGGGAAGAGACTCAAACCTTCTCGCGCCATTTGCACGTCTCTTTAGGACGTTCGCCTTCCTGCTCGGGCTCACTTTTAAGAACATATTAGCGGAACGACCCTCAGTGCGACCAATGAACAAGCAGACGGACGAGCCGGTGGAGCGGATCGGGAAGGGGTTCGGAGCGGACATCATCGTGAGACGATAATACCGCCGGCCTTCTCGCTACGTTTAAGAACAATCGGATGCATGGACAGTCATGCGCCGCCCAAGCGTCATCCTATTCGGAGCACTATTCTTCATGTTCTTCCTGGCTGGCTGCATCAATACGGGGGAACAATCCTACGAGCCGGATGCCACCTGCACCCTATACGGCACGATCACCAGCGCTGAGAACGTCCCGTTGGAAGGGGTCTATGTCTCAGTGACGGGACAAGGGCTCAGCTACAGCGGCTGGACCGACAAGAACGGCGAATACCTGATCACGGACATCCCCAACGGCGATTACTACTTCCGCGCTGTGAGATCCGGATACGAGGACGTGGTGTCACCATCCGCTGGAGCTTTCATAGAGGGCAGGACATACTCCACAGATATCACGATGAAGGCCGAGGGCCAGCCGGATCTCCCGGATGACGGCGCCAACATCACAGATGTCCCGATCAATCATACGACGGGCAACACAGGGAGGGTGTCCGGCCATGTCACCTACATGGGCACATTCGACTACGTGGAGGGCGCCACAGTCTATCTCACCAGCAATTCGACGCTCTACACTGCCACCACCGACAAGGACGGGGATTACAGCATAGGCGGATTAGCGGACGGACCGTTCTCATTCGTCATCGTGAAGGAGGGATACGTGAACTTCACATCCCCAAGCTCCGGGCTCACGATCGATGAGGGGAAGGAATACAGCTGGAACGCCGAGCTCAAGAAAGCGGGCGGAGATGCCATTCCATACTCCGGCTGCCTCTATTATTCGGTCAACACGTCCGTCAATTACGCCCTCAGGTACGGCTGCGAATTGACGACCTACCGCGGATATGTGGAATGCACCATGGCCTATCCTGGAGAGGCGACGTACAGCCTATCTCCGCAGGCGGACGGCAGCCTATCATCGATAAGCACCTATTATCGGGGCCAAAGCAGGGTGCTCAAATGGAAAGTCGACAATTCCGACAACCAGTATTCGTATGTGCGGGGATATGGATACATGGACATGAAGGGCACGCAGAGCATGCGGCTGGTGACGAGGCAGGAGATCCCCATCTCATCCGCGGCATCAAGCCAGCCGAATTACCTGGGGAGCGAGACGCTGACCGAGCTGAACACCAATGCGGAAAAGACGATGATAGACCCCACCGACAGCCGGATAAGGGCTGTGGCCCAGCAGGTGAAGGGCGAGATAGGCAGCGAGGACACCTGGACCGTGGCGAGGGCGATGTTCATATGGCTCAAGCAGAACACGGCGTACTACACCAGCCCCCAGAGCGACACCTACACCCAGTCCGCGACGGAAATGATCAGCAGCAAGGCGGGGGATTGCGATGAGCTGTCGTATCTCTACATCTCCCTGCTGCGCGCCGCCGGCATACCTGCCCGGTACGTGAGAGGATTCACGGTGGACAAGGATCCGTCCAGATACATAGGCCATGTCTGGGTGGAATTCTATTCCGGGGAATGGGTGCCTGTGGAGGTCGCGAGCGACGGCACCTACAATCAGACGCGCGCGAATTGGAATGCGGATATCAATCTGGGCGTCCACCAGCCGGACCATGTGGTCGTGTTCGTGGACGACGGGAGCGGCAGGATATTCGGCAGCGCTGGCGCCTCATGGTATTCCATTTATTATGAGGATAAGCCTTCCGTCTCCAGCTACATCCACTACGACGCGGTGGAATACGATCCCATGTACATCAAGGCATGCGATGATGGGACAAAGGAGCTGGTCAAGGATAAGGGGTAAGCGGCACTGATTCTCAAGAACCCGCACCCTGCTCGGTTATGCGAACCCCGATTTCTAAACCCACTCACACCTCTCCTTCGGGCTCAGATTTAAGAACAGATTAGTGGAAGTGTGGGTAGTGCGACCAATGAACAAACAAACTGACGAACTAGTGGAGCGAGAGCTGCGCTACTGGGAGATGGACAAGCGGGGGCTAGTCAACGCCGTCATGCAGAGGGACGAGCAGATCGAGAGGCTTGAGGGACGAGTGGAACAGCTTAGGCAGAAGATATTCTTGGAGAGAGCGAAGATAGCGAGCGTCTTCGCCCGTTTTGACGATCTTAAGGAAGCGAACCGCAGGGGATTCGTCTATCCGCTGGAGCTGGAAGAGCGGCTGGGAGAGATAAAGGAAGAGATTAGTGTGACTGTGGAGCAGTGGCAGAGGAAATGACGAGAGTCACTCCTTGAACCTTTTATCATTTTTAATGCAGCTGACGAACCTGTCCTTCTTTCCGCTTAGAAGCCAATCCTTGAGAATAATGCTCCGTTCTCCATTCCTTTTGATGAATCTGCGGGCCGCTTTGATATCCTTCGGGCAATCCCTGTAGTTGTATTGGGCCCATGCAGTACCGATCGAGTGCGCAAGGACATCGAGTATCTTGTCCTTCGTCCATTCCCGTTTATCGAATCGGTCTACAACGGATAACGTGCGCGGTCCCCTGGGGCTGAATCGCCAAGTCAGGCTGCACCACGGGGTGTCAAAATAGATCAGCTTCGTCTCGTCGACAAACTTCTTAGGCAATCCATCCATCAAGCCCGAATACATACTGTCGATGTCTTTCCAGCTCCAATACTGTGTCCGTTTCAGTTTATCCGCCATAGTCTCACCCGATGATTGTCTTGAAAGGCATGCTTGTTTTAAAATCGGACTGGACGAATCATTCTTTCTTAAAATGATTTTTGTGGAAGAAGGGGGTCGGATCAGACTTTCTCGCACCACTCGCACGTTTCCTTCGGGCATTCGCCTTCCAATGACTTCAGCGCTTTCTTGAAGAGATGCTCCGCATTGTCCACATCCACTTCCATCCTCACGAGCTCGGTGTCGAACACCACTTCGCCGGTCTCAGTCACGTGCTTCGGGACGTAGAATAGGAGATAAGCATGGTCTTCGGTCTCGTATCCGTTCTTCCTGAACAGGAAGTTGTAGATGTCGACCTGGTTCTGGTAGAAGGCGGCGGTATCTTCCTTGACTGGATAGCCGCGGGTCTTGTAGTCCAGCACTATCAGCTTCTTTCCCCTCACGAGAAGGTTGTCGATCGCGCCGAAGAGGACGTTGCCGTCCGTGTCGGTCCATCGCACGCCATGGAAGTTGTTCCTCCATTCCGTCAGCAGTTTGACGTCCTTGAACAGGTGACACTCTTTGCAGTCGCCGTTCCTCAATTCGGGAGGCATCTCGTCCCTGTCCCTGAACTTGTCGAAATGGATCTTCAGTATGCGGTCCATGCCGGACGGTAAAGAAGGGAATATGCCCGCCGGCCGCTTCCAGACACCGTGCTTGTCGAGCCAGAAGCAGCGCGGGCAGTCGTTGAAGAGCGAGAGGGACGGGGGGGAGAGTCGGTATGGCATGAACGAGGATTGAGTTTGTGATTTAAGAGGGTTGCGATGGTGGGTTTCGGGTGAAAGGCGAGAGGGGGCGAGGAGGGGCGGGTTGAGAGGGTTATGGGGGTGGGTGGAGGGTGAAGGAGAGGATTTAAGGGCGCTAGATAGAACGGTGGAACAAGGTGAAATTGAAGAAGTACTGGAAGAGTATGTCTAATGTTGCTTATTTTTAATATCATAAATAAACAAAAGAATCCGGTTAGGGGGATACAATATAAAATTTAATGTGTCCTGAATTAATTGTCTAAACCAAGTTCTATGTGGGGCATTTTGTTTAAGATTCTCCCACGTCTTAAGGTATTTCTCTCGTCCCATTACTTTTAGTGCGTAATACCCAGCAAAGCCTTCATTTACATACGATAATAACATAAATCCAATAAACCCACTTACAAATGGAATAACAAAGAATAACGCATCTGGAATAGGTTGATCTCGCAGGACATTATTTAATTTTAATACAGACTCAATCTCTACAGTTAGGATGGCAAGAAAGCTAAAAATTGCCATCAGTCCAAAGAAGAGGGAGATGGGAATAAAAATTAAATTTGTAAATGGAAATAATCGCTTGTGCCCGTATTCATGAAGTAAAATCAAATCTTTGGCATCAGTTGAATACGATTTTAATTCGCTTATGACAATATTATCAAGGATCGACCAACCAAGAAATCCACTGTTATCTCGACACAGATAGATGTCTATAGACACTCCGTTTAGAAGAGTGCGTCTTTCTTTTCGAATAAAGGCACGGCCCAGTATAATTAACGTCAGTTTATTTGATATACAAGGTAATACTGCCTTTAATTTCGCTACCCAATCTACCATAATTATACTTGTAACTACTGGTTTTAATTCTGACTTATATCACCTAATCCGGCGACGGTATAACCATTTTTTTCATTTATCCGACGGGGGTGCAGAGGGGCGGGTTAAGGGGGTTTGAAGGGTGGGTTGAGGGTGAAAAAGAAAGGCGGAACTGCGAGATACATTATTCTTAGGACACGTATGGCTGCGAGGGATTGACTGGTTTGTTAGGCGGCTTCGATTTGCGTAGTTTAATGTATACTATACCCAATGCTATTGCCGCTAACACCCACAGTGAGAACGTAATTACTATGTGTGCAGGTCCATACCTGTCCCAGAAATGAGTGAAGAACTTGGACCTTTCGACTGCTGCCGTCTTGGAACTTATGTAAAACTGTTCATCATAATATATTTGCGCGTCGCTGGATGGGGCAAACGTATAAAGAATCGATTTTGAAGGGAAAAATAACCACTTTATACTGTCTGGAGAATTACGATTCCGTGCATCCTGCTCGCTGTTCCTTGCAAGCATCGCATCGGTCTTGAACGCGTTGAGAGTTGAATTGAATTTATTGAACTCACTGACGTACCGATTATTAGTCAAAACGCCCTCTAATCCCTGGAACTTTGCAATCTGGATTGAAGGAGTACAGCTCGGAGTTGCCACGGCATTGATGACCTGTATGGTCGCGTCAGATCCCGTGGCGATGAAGAATGAGATTATAGATATTATGAATCCTGGTATCGAAATCAATAGCCCAATAATGTCATTATTGGCGTTTCCTTCAAGTTGTGGAACTGGTCGTTGTACATTTACACCTTCTAACGCTATTACATACTCACTTATCGCGAGTAGCTTTGGTATCGTATCCACATTGAATCGATTGTTCTTCGCCCTAGTGAAAATCTGATTGCCAGAATCGGAGAGATCGAAAATCGCTTTCTTAGGGGTGTTCTTTAAACTACAACTGGACTGTTCGAGAAAGTCCAACCCGACGACGAGTTCAGAATTCGCTACCTTTTTGGCGATTCTGATGCCGCCGACCACCGCATCTCTAGTCCATCCTTTGTCTAAAAGCTGCTCAGCGAACCCAGTGCTAAGCTCTGTTGGGACTTTAACAACTATTTTCGTCACGGGAAAGTTCAACACATCTTCGCCTAAACCTGTCACGTCGCATATGTTGCTCGCGCCTTTGGCTCCAGCGATATCTATACAATCTCTTGTCGATGAAAAGAATCCATCGCTAATATTCGCAATATTGCTCTTGAACGATGATGTCCTGAATATCTCTTTGCCTAGGCTGGACTCTTCAATCTTGCACGTGCCACCATCGAATGGTACGACCCATGAATTGTTGAATCTAATTAAGTACATGTCGTTGCCGTCCAAGAAGAAGCCGTCTAACTGTGAAAGGGATCCGTACTCGTTACTGAACCTAGAAAGTTTATCACTGCAGCTATGGGTCGTGTAGTTTCCTATCTCTACTTTAGAGCCGCTGTTGAGCCCCCAATAAATTGAGAAAGCCGCTAAAACTAGTACTGCCAAGACGAAAATTTCGAGTGCATCTCCTCTATATGACATAAAAATTTGAACCTGTACGGTATTTTAATTCTATCTTGCCCCCTGACTTCGCGTGAACGGTTTGCCTGCTCCATCTGTCAACTCCTCCGTGTCCTCATCGGTCCCATCACCGAGTGAGGACCGATTGCGGGCCTCGGAGTTGGTGAGATGGAGAACGAAGAGAGAATTCTGAAAATAACCGATGAATACGTCTACAGAATCGGCGAGTGCGAAACATGCGGCGCGCATGGCGTCGTCCAGTTCGCTAACGATGGCATGGAGATTGTCGGCCTGTGCGAGAAGCACGCCGAGACATGGGACTACGATGGCGGTTGAATAGTGGAATAGGGGGTAGAATCACCCGAAATCTACTCTGGAGGCATTTTTAAACAACGAAAGACAGCTCTCTTCGAGATGGAGAAGGGGAAAGAGATGGAGATTACTGGAATCGGTGGTTTGGCGAGGATCAAAAGCTTTTTAAAAACACAGAACGAGATCCTATTGATGCCCCGACCTAAACGTCTCAGTGTAGCCGATTTCTTCTGTGGAGCTGGAGGATTCTCCGAAGGTTTCCGACAAGCCGGATTTGATGTAGTTTTTGCTCTCGATAGCTGGGGTCCGGCGATAGCGACACATACATTCAACCACCCGGACTGTGAACACTTCAAAGGAGATATCCTTTCGATAGAGCCAAATAAAATCGATGAAACGATCCCTGACACGGATGTCATAGTCGGATCCCCCCCATGTGTCGTGTTCTCAAACTCGAATAAGTCTGGAAAAGCCGATAAAGAGCTCGGCGTGAAACTGATTATGAAATATCTGCAAATTGTCGCGATAAAGAAGAACAAAAATGGTTCTAAATTGAAGTTTTGGGCCCTTGAGAACGTCCCTAACTCAGGCAGATACATCAAAGGCAGATACACGTTCGCTGAGCTCAATTTACCTGGCGGGGATAGGATCGCGCTCGAGGTTCCGATGCGAGGCGTGTTCAATGCCGCTGATTATGGCGCTCCGCAGACCAGGAAGAGATATCTCTGCGGCGATTTTCCAAATCCGATTAAAACCAATACCGGTCCAGATGAATGGATTCCGATGAATCGCGTGCTATCGGAGCTGGAATCGCCTTCAATCAAACCGAAAGGCAAGATCAAGGACCCCAATTTCGGATTTTCAATTGATAGGACGTATTTGATTGATCATAATTACGATACCACAATCGAAAAGTTCGAGTGGGAGCAAGCTAAGCGGTTAAAGGAGGATCACGGTTATATGGGCAGGATGTCCTTCCCAGAGGATACGTCTCGCCCAAGTAGGACTATAATGGCGACGCAATCTGCTGTGTCGAGAGAGTCGCTCATACTCGAATCAGATAAACGAGGCAAGTATAGGCTTCCAACTATAAGGGAGATAGCGTGTTTCATGTCCTTCCCGATAACGTATCAGTTCATATCCAATTCCGAGATATCTAAGTATCGACTTGTAGGCAATGCTGTATGCGTTAAATTATCCAATTCTATCGCCAAATCGATGGCGGATAGGCTGCATGCGAAGCTAAAAGCGGATCCGAACCCTCATCCGGACCTGGAAGAGATGCTCAATTCTATGCAATCCAGATTAGATGGGCGGATTTACAAAAGACGTTTGCCTCGCGAGAGGCGATTCAACGCCAAGTTCAGGATGCACGTTCCGTACTTGAAAGAGAGGAGCTTCAGGGTCGATCTTGACAACAAAACATCGAAGTTCGATTCCGGAATCTACATCTGGTCGGCGAGCCTGCATCGTGGCACTGGCAAGAGAGCCAAGAAGAGGACCACGGATTCGATGACAATCAGATCAATCTTCAATGGAGATGAGAGGTTCAAGTCCTATGGAAGGGATCTCGTTGATTTCGTCTCTCGTATCCCACGAGACCCCAAATTGTTCCACGATATATACCGGAGAGCGCCCGGTGTCGAAGGAATCGGTCCCGAAGACGCGCTGCAGGGAATCAAATCACTAATTGACAAGAATTATCCAGAGAATGAGTTCATGGATCGAACTATCAGCCCTGCTGGCGCGATACGAATCGGTACCAAAGAGATTCCAGTCAGGGTGCTCGCCGCGTTTTACGCTTGTCAATTGCTAAGCGAGCGGTTGTCAGGAATGAATTAAAGGCCAGCTATCCGAACAGATGCATGGCCGACGTCTTCTCTAAGAAGGTCCGCAGCAGGATAATGTCCAGCATCAGGGGCAAGAACACGAAGCCTGAGCGAATACTGCGGAGAATCCTATCGTCCAAAGGACTACGATACAGGTTGCACTACAAAGTCGGCAACAAGAGCATAGACATTGCCATGCCTGGGAAGAGGTTGGCGATATTTGTCGACGGTTGTTTCTGGCATGGCTGCCCGAAGCATTGCAGGTTACCGAAATCTAATAAGAGTTACTGGTTGCCGAAGATACGGCGCAATAAAGAGAGGGATGAAGAGACGGACGGAGTGCTGAAGAAAACAAATTGGCGCGTCATTAGGATATGGGAGCATGAACTTAACAGAAATAATGTCAGGTCTAATAGACGTATGATTAAAGCACTGAATGTAATTCTTAGCCGCACTGGATGAGGTAAGCTTAAAAATACACTTTTACTACTAATGATATGACCGAAGTTTTCTCCAAGGCGTTGATTCCAATCGGCAGTCCTGAAGGGAAGGAGCAATTAAAACGAAGAGAAGAGAAACTAATCACGGTTATCACAGGAAATGAAAAAGAAGTAGAGGAGCTCGTTAAAAAAGGATATACAGTACAGAGTTCGAAAAACAAGATTTTCAAACTTACTAGTCCGAAAAGTAAAGAGGATGAGTTCGAGGATCGGATCTGGAGACTGATGTATCGCTTGGGCTTCCTCCAGATAAGTCCCAAAAATTTTAATGTGACTTACGACATAAACAAAGGACTCAAAAAAGAGATAGATGTGTTTGTAAGGGACAAGGGATTGATGTTCGCTATCGAATGCAGGTACATCGGAAAAGATCAGAATCTTAGAGACTACATACGTTCTATAAACGAGTATTACAAAAAGATGCGCGATACGATAGATAAGGCATTCAATGTTCCGGTCTACTCCATATTATTTACCACAAAAAAAGAATTAGGCGAGAATGAAAAGATAGAAGCGACCGAAGGCGTTTTTGTATTCGATGAAAAGGCACTCGATTATTTTGAATCATTATGCGGACTTATTGGAGAAGCGGCGAAATATCAATTTTTAGCTTCGATACTTAAAGGTCAGCAGATTCCAAAAGGCGAAATCGATCCCGTAGTCGCCTTAAAGACCAAATTGAACGGGATGACTCTTTATTCATTCTTCATCAAGCCCAATGATTTGTTGAAGATAGCGTATGTCCACCACAGGAAAGCGTCTTCACTTGGTGAACGGTTTCTTTCATACCAACGAATAATAAAACCAGACAAGATAAGGAAACTCGAGAAGTTTATACACCATGGGAATTTTTTCCCTAACAGTGTTATTCTCAATTTCACGGAAGAACCCGTAGATATGCCGATACACGCCGGTGTCGATGAAAACATTTCGGTCGTTTCGTTAGAATTACCTAGGCGATACGCCTCAGCGTGGATTGTCGATGGCCAACACAGGCTATACGGTTATGCAAACTTAAAAGAAGAGAGAAGCAACGGACTTCTTCCAGTCACTGCATTCTTAAACATGAGTGAAAAGGACCAAGGTTCGCTTTTTATTGAAATTAATAGGAATCAGACTCCCGTCGATCCAAATCTGCTATGGGACTTGTATGATGAGATTTATGAAGGACTCGAAGATAATGATGAGAATTACGATGCGCTGGTTTTACGAACCGTATCTAGAATCGCAAAGAGAGTAAACGGCGAGAAAACCTCACCGCTTTACAACAGAATAATGGTTCAATCAGAAAAACGAAAACCAGTTCAAAAGATAAAGATTAGCATGTTCTGTCATTATCTGAATAAAACAAGCGTCCTAAAGAACGAATTCAAGGACTTCTCTTGGTCTAAAAAGGAGGAATTGGTTAGCCAGTATATAAGTGCATTTTTCACAGCCATCAAAAACATGTCGGAAAACGAATGGAAATACCCCTCTGAAGGTTGGCTTTGGTCGCAGAATGGTTACATTATTCTTTCATATATATTCAGGGACGTTGTTCGATACATTTCATACAAAGAAGAGACCTTGGAATTGAAATATGAAAAGCTTGTCAACGATATGGCTAGTCTCTTAGCTCCAATGGAGTCCTTCGTATCAAAATTCGATGATGAAATAAAGAAAGATTATCGTGCGAGCGGAAGCGATCAGGTTAGGAAAGAACACGCGGATGCTATAAAAGCCAAAATCAAGGAGAAATTCAAGGAATTCGCGCCAGATTTGGATTATGAAAGACTAAATCAAAAATCAGGATCCGCATTGATAAAGGCGGTTGAGCTTGAGGCCAGAACGTTCATTAAGAGGAATCTAATCGATTTGTACGGTGAATTATGGCTCAAGAACGGCGTACCGGTCCATCTCCAAGACAAGGCCAATAAACGTTATGATCAAGATAAAGACAAATATCCATACATCAAATCTTTGGGCGATGAAGGAGAAAAACGATTGGCAATGTTAGATGTCATTGACTTAGCAACAATAGTTACATCAAAAGACAATTGGGCGCATTTCCGTCATTTCTTCGGAGAGAAGGATAATACTATACGTAAATTCGAACAGTTCCAAGCTTATCGCAACATGATTCAGCATTATCGCGAAGACACAGAAACAGATGAAATAAAAATGACAGAAGGGCAAATCGCGACAAAGTGGGTCCACCGATGCATCACGGCGACAAAACTACGTCCAAAAAATGGTGATTAAAGATAAGAAATGCCCCTCTTAACTTGTCATATCTTTTTTAAGTTCTATTACTAGCTGCGGCTTTCCGTCCCATTCCTCGCCATTCCACCACTCCTGCGCTTCCTTCTCGTTCCAAGCCAGGTTGAGAACGAGCAGGTTCTCGGAGCTGGTTGGAATGGAGAATAAGAATGTAAATTTAGGCGGAAAGCCGGGAATAGGGATAGAGAAAAGCCCATCTGAATCTGAGATCAGCGGGTTTCTGACGGACTATGCGGTGTTCAGGGGCTTTGCCGCGGAGTCGTGCGGCGGGAAGGAGGAGAATGTGCTATGCCTCTACAAGTTGTTCCTGGCCGGGCGCCGTGCCAACGGCGCTGGCGGAAGTGACAAGTATCGCAAGTGGAATGCCGGTAAGACAGACAATGGCGGCCAGCCGGCGACCGAGCGACAGAAGGAACTGATCAGGAAGCTGGTCGGGCGCGGAAGGGTGAAGTTCGAAGGAGGGACTAGCCTGGAGACGCTGACAAAAAAGGAAGCATCCGACATCTTGGATAAAATATTTGGAAAGAGGGCGTAAGGCCCTCTTCTTTTTCTTTTTTTCTAGGTAATATTTCTTTTTCGTCTCTCCCAAATCTTTTCGCGGTTCTTCAAATAGTACTGCCTCATTCGTTCATTAATCCTGTCTCGGTTCTTTTGGTAATAAGCAGCTATCACTTTCTTCCGCTTCGGGGTTTGTTCATACTTTCTTTTCATTTCTTTCGCGTGAGGTGTGGCCCTGTACCGCGCCTGGAGGATTCGGTTCAGTTTGATTGACGCAGGCCTCTTCCTGTACTCCCTCTGGCGCGCCCTTATCTTGTCGATATTCCTCTTGTAGTACGCCTTCCCCTGCGCGCTCCGCCTTGCTCTCACGTCCCGCCTTCGCCTGTACTCCCTCTCGTACGCGGCCCGCTCCTCGCGATGCCGGCGGGCGTATCCGCGCTGGTATCTCCGCTTGTGCTCGCGCTGCTCTTTCCTGCTCCTGCGACGCATGGACAACCTTGGAGGAATAGGTTTAAATCGGGTGACCAGAAGGGAAACTCATGAAGCTTGTGTTCATCTACGGGCCTCCTGCCGCTGGAAAGCTCACCGTAGCGAAAGAAGTAGCAAAGCTGACTGGCTACAAGATGTTCCACAACCACATGACGGTTGACCTCGTCTCCTCCATCCTGGACCGGAAATCCAAGAGCTTCTGGAAGCTGGTCGACCTCTACCGATTAGAGATGTTCGAAACCGCATCAAAAGAGAACATAGATGGCCTGATATTCACGTTCGTGTACGACGCGCCCGGCGACAACCCGTTCATCAAGGAGACTGTAAAGAGGGTAGAAAAGCACGGCGGGAAGGTCTGCTTCGTCCAGCTGTATTGCGATGTTCCCGAGCTGATGAGCAGAGTAAGACACCCATCCAGGAGGAATTTCACTAAGATCAGGACCAAGACGGTCATGAAGCGCGTTCTCGGGAAGCGTGACGTGTTCTCGAAAGTCCCGTTCAAGAACAACCTCAGCATAGACAATACCGACCTATCGCCCAAGCGCGCTGCCGGGAAGATCGTGTCGCATTTCAGGCTGTGATGCATCTCGTCCCCAGCAATCCCGCCTCTCGCGTAGAAACCCTATCGCTTTAAGTTACCCATCGCGATGCCCCACGCATGGTCAGGAGCGTGAAGAAGAGCGGGAGCGCGGCGTACCTCTGCGAGCTGTGCATGTTCGCGTACAGGGACAGGGAGACCGCCCAGGAGTGCGAGACGTTCTGCAAGACCCACAGGGGCTGCTCGATGGAGATAACGAAGCACTCGATAGGGATACTGGACGCCGGGAAGCTGATACTCTTCAAGAGGAAGGAATGACTCTCGTTCGAGCGAGCCCGCATCCCGTGCGGGTCGGGCGAGCCTGCACCCCCGCCCCATCCATAAAACACCGTATAAAATCGTTGATTATATGGAGCAGCGAGCCGCTCGTTTCGGCCTTCCACTCGCGTTCAATGACCCCATCTTGAAGCCATTCCACTGGAAATACGCCAGTGTGTGGAACGAGCGCCAGGGCGGGTCGTGAAGGTAGGCTGCTTTCCTTTTTATTCCCATCCTCCCAGCTAAGAGCGTGGTACCATGAAATGGAACATCCCCCCGAGAATCAAGGTCTTCGAAGCGTTCGGCTGCATAGGAGACAAGCGTATCACCCTCAATGACGACGGGGCGGAAGTCCTCTCGTCAAGCCGCGGGAAGAGCTATTCCGTGAGGTACGACCCGATGAAGAGGGCGATAATGGCCAACGACAACGGGTCCTACTGGAGCGGCTATCTGGGCTATCCCTCGATCGCGTTCCTGATGCTGAAAGGGGTCATAAAATACGATCCCGCATGCGCCGAAGCGCTGAAGAACATCCCGTGGAAGGACGTGAACCAGAAGTTCAAGGACGATTTCGAGAAGACGGAGCGATACGTGAACGACATCGTCAAGGCGAGAGGCATCTCCGTCGAGAAGGTGAACAAGGAGATAGACGGGGTGTACAAGCAGGTCAAATCAATGAACATGATGCAGCTCGGCGAGAAGGTGAAGCCCCCAGAGGGGTATTAGGGAAGGGTTGGAAGCGCTGAGAGTTTGATTGGATGGAGATCACCGAGACGCTGTATGTGACTGATTCGGCGCAGTGGCGCAGATGGCTGCAGAAGAACCATGCCAAGAAGAAGGAGATATGGCTAGTCTATTACAACAAGGCATCGGGCAAGAAACGGATACATTACAATGATGCGGTGGACGGGGCGCTATGCTTCGGATGGATAGACAGCACCGTGAAGAAGATCGATCACCATAGGTTCGCGCAGCGCTTCACCCCGAGAAGGAGCACCAGCGGCCTCTCACAATTGAACAAGGAGAGGGTGAGGAAACTGATCAAGAAAGATAGGATGACTCCTTCAGGCCTGAAGGCGATCTCGCACGTGTTCAAGCCCCATCTGGACAAGGTCAGTTTCAGGATCCCTAAAGACATCATATCGGCCATCAAGAAGGACAAGCTCGCATGGGCGCATTTCCAGAAGCTTCCGGAGAGCTACAAGCGCATACGCATAGCGTACATAATTGACCGGGGAAGATGGGGAAAGAAGCAGTTCAAGTCAAGCCTTGCGCATTTCATAAAGATGACGGCGAAAGGTAAGAGGTTCGGGTTCGTGAGAGAATAGTGTTGGAAGTGCTAAGAGAGTTGGTAAAATCAGATAAGTTAAGCTGGTGTTATGGTATTCAAGAAAGGAAATGTTCCTTGGAATACGGGCAAGAAAGGATACAGATTGCCTAAATCAAGCGCTACCAAAAAAGCACAATTTGCTAGTGGTGAATTAGTTGCATGGCATAAAGGAAAGAAGGGCGTTATGCCAACTCCTTGGAATAAAGGATCAACTAAAATTACTAATCCGAAACTTAAACGCCTGTCTGAGAAAGTAAGCGCTAAAATGAAGGGGAATACGAATAAGAGAGGAAAGAAGATAACAACCAAACTCAAATGGAGCAGTTGGCTTATAGGGCATGGTGCTACTCCCGGTTCGTTTAAGAAAGGACAGCAAGCATGGAACAAGAATAGGAAAGCGAGTGAGAATACAAGGAAGAAATTGAGCGACTTTGCGAAGAATAGGAGTAAAGATTACAAAGAGAAATTAAGGTTAGCTGCGATTAGACAAACGCAGAAGTTTCCGAAGGCATATACTGAGATAGAATTGAAATTAGCGAACGAGCTTTCAAATCGAGGGCACTCGTTCTATATGCAAAAACCAATCGAAGGCATAACCAAACCAGACATTTCTATTCCTGAAAAAAAGATAGCCATATTTGCCGATGGGGATTATTGGCATAATACACCTAGCTCTAAATTGAAAGACCCCATCATAAATCAGAAACTAAAGGAGCAAGGCTGGACCGTCCTCCGCTTCTGGGAGCACGACATCAAGAAGGACGTTAAGAAGTGTGTGAATCGGATTGAAAAAGCACTAAAGGATAGAATATCTTAGAAGTGCTAAGAGAGTTTGATTCTATGGCCAACCAGATCAGCAGCGGAGTCAAAGAGCTAGCGAAGCGGCTCGGAAGCACACATGCAAGAGTGCTTGATGTGGGTCCTGGGCACTTGGGCAAGAATTCAATCTTCCTGGCGAAGAAAGGATGCCTGGTTGATGCCGTTGATAGGAAAACAGAGTGGGTGGAGAGCATAAAGAGGGTAGCCCTGACACGCAAGTTGGGGGATCGCGTGAATGCCTGGGAAGGCGACATAAGGACCGCGAGACTGGGCAAGGGAAAGTACGATGCAGTCCTGATGTGCTCGGTCATCCATCTGATAGGAGATGAGAGGACTGCCCGGTCGGTTGTCTGGAAGATCAAGGCAGCGACCAAGCCTGGCGGATACAATCTCATTGAGCTTTTCATCAAGTGGCCAGGCATCAAGAGCGAACCTGACCGGTTCATTCCCGCGCCCGGACGGATCCAGGCGCGTTACAAGGATTGGAAGATTGTCAAGTATGTGGAGCGACCCAAGTTCCTTTACAGGGGGGATTGGGAAAAGAGGGCCTGGATGATTGCAAGGAAGCCAGCTAAAAAGCGGAAAAAGGGTTAAATAGGACAAAGTTGTGGAAGTTCTAAAAGAAAGTTGGTTCTAATGCCTGATGAAAATAAAACTGAGAAGCTCTTGTGCCCTACTTGCGGCGTTGAGACAAATCATGAAGTTGTTTGGAAATCAAGACACCAACATTTTGAGGACGAAGAAATTGGTCTTTGGGAAAGTACTGATTTTGATCTTTTACAGTGTCTTGGTTGCGAAACCCCAACATTGAGAAGAAAGTATTCTTTCAGTGAAGATATTAATTTGGTAAAGAGAAATGGGGAATGGATAGACGTCCCTCAAATAACTCTGTGGCCCAAAACAGGTTATAGAATCCTAAAGATAAAAAGTGTTCCCAACGCCCCTCCAACTGTTAAACGAATCTATAGAGAGACCATAGAGGCGTATAACAACGAGTTGCCAACATTATGTACTGCGGGGATAAGAGCAGTAATAGAAGCAGTATGTAAGGAAAAAGGAATAAATGAACGCAACCTAGAGCTAGGTATAGACGAACTAAAGGGCAGGAGATTGATAAACGAGGATTTTGCGATTGCACTCCATGAAAACAGACTATTAGGCAATGAAGCAATGCACGAATCAACATTGTTTGGTGATCTTGAGCTTCAAACTGCAATAGAATTGGTAGAGTCTCTTATGGACACAGTATACGAAGCAAAAAGCAAAGCAGACATGCTGAAGCATATAAGAGAAGCAAGGAAATCAACCAAACTTAAATAACGTTGAAAAGTTAGTGGCTTATCGAAGTAGCTATATCGCCCCACAAACGTCCCACAGAGGGCGATGGATATTTTGAACGTAAGCCACGAACAAGATACCCTATTTTCAGTGATTATTTTTGTGCTGAGGGTAGGGTAAAACAGGAAATTCATGGAATTTCCAACACTTTCCTATTCCTGCTCATAGAGCCATGACAACGCCCGCTGGATTCCGGTCCTGTATCTTGACCTCCAGAACTTTTGCGGATCCGACCGGGCGATCTCAAGATCATCACCGCTGAGCGTGATGGCGGACATGAATGTCTGTTCTGCCACATCCATGGCAAGATCAATCGGTGGCCTATTGGGCTGAGCCATGAACTTGAAGAACGCTATAGGGTGCTCTGGCACATAGCGATGGCAAAGCGAGCATAGGGTAATCAAGTTATCATTGTTGTTGGATCCGCCGCGATACAGTGGGATAATGTGATGGACCTCAAGCCAATTGGGTGTCTTGCATTTTGCGCATCTATGCCCATCCCTACCAAGGATGAATGTCTTGACGCTATAGGGAATCCTCTCTTTTAGTGGTTCGTAACCTTTTGGCCTATCCATCATACCGCCTTATCGCCTTTTTCGGCCAAAAGGGCCCTTCTGAGCGTCTCCTGCGAGACTTTGAGCTCATTCGCTATCTCTTTCAAGGATTTGCCTTGGCCGCGGAGCATTTTCGCCTTTTCCATGTCAATCTGCACTTTTGGCCTGCCTAAAACAGCACCCATTCGTTTTGCTCGTTCAATTCCGAGTTTGGTCTTGTCGCTCGTGTTCCGGTTTTCTTCTTCCACAACCCATTCAAGCAATGGGAGCAGCACGCTGGAGTAGTTGGAGGCAGTATCGAAGAACTTCTCCTGATAACTCAAGAATCGGATTCCTCCGTTTTTCATGTCTATAACGTACTTTACATCTTTCAAGCCAGAAAACCTGCGGAAGTTCCTGAATGACCACACCACCACAGTATCAAACTTCCTGCGATGGGCGTCTTTGATCATTTGAATGAACATCGGTCTCTGCCGTCCGTCACCTTCATCTGTGTCATGGTAAACCTGAGCGATCTCAAATCCTCTGGTCTTGCAGAATTCTTCCAGTTCCTTGAGCTGCTTGGCTGTCTCTTCAGAAGGAGTGCCTTTTTCGGCGTGATGATAGATCGCAGCCTTCATGCGCTCTCTTTATTTCGACGGTTTAAAATCGTTATGTAGGTAGATTTCGGGTGAAGGTAGGGGTAAAACCGGGATTTTGCTGGAATTTCCAAGACTTTCCTAATCAACGCAGAGCACGCCGTTCACCACTCCATTCTCCACATAGGCCTTGCACCCTACGCTGCCTATCCATGCGGTGCATTTGCCGGTCGTCATCACCGGGATATGGTTCCTGATCAGATCGGATTCCATCTGGCTGAGCTCCGCGACGCAGGCCGCCTGGCACTCGCTGGAATCGGAGCAGACCTTCCCTGCGTCAGTCGTCGGCAGCATGCAGCTCGGTTCAGGAGAGAGTCCTATCGGTCCCCAGATCCCACCTTGCGCTATGCATGATTCGTTGTCTATAGGATATGAGAAATTGCTTGAAACATTTGTTGGGTTGCTAGTCAAACTTTCGCACGAGACATAGTCCCATGTCTCATTCGTCTTCTTCCTGCAGTAGGAATTGCATAGGATTGGGATGCCATAACAATCCGTGATCTCGGTGCAGGACTTGCAATCGCTCTTGAGAGCGTCGAAACCGATGCACATACACCCCGAATTCTCGTAATGCGATTTGTCGGCCAGATTCGCTATTGCGTCGGTGCTCCATTCGCCGTTCGGCTTGGGCCAGAAGAACACGGCCAGCAGGACGATCGCTGTGATTATCAAGAGATATTTCTTTGCCATAAGCATGCCCTCTATCACAGTTCAGAGAAGCGCTTAAAATGCTTTCAGATGGCCTAGACAGGAAATTCATGGAATTTCCAAGACTTTCTGTATTCCAGGTGATCTCCTGATTGAGAACGGTTATAAACCACCATCCTCGTATGTACAAAATGAAAAACCCGATATTCATTGTCTTGATCCTAGCGATGGGAGCCCTTCTTTTCGGATGCACAGGATCGAACCAGAACAACACTACAGGACAGACGGGCAGCCTCCATGGGAAGATCACTGACCTGAATGGAGTGCCTCTGGCGAATATCCTGGTTAGCGCCACCAGCGGCGATCTGTATTACAGCGTGAGGACCGACAGCGATGGGACATATTCCATCTCAAACATGACACCGGGAAAATATTTAGTCGACGCGGTGGATCTCGATTATGAATTCAAGGCCGGCGAAGCGACCATCGCGAAAGGAGAATCATACGCATGGAGCGCGGCCCTTGCCCCGTTCGGCGAGATAGAACAGCAAATCCCTTTTAACAACACACAGGCCGTGACCGAACCGGAAAAGGCGTTCGCCATTTTCAACTGCACTCCGATGACATACGATTTCTATCCAGGGATGGAAGACTTGTCGGCTGGACTGAATTGCACTTTCACGCCCATTGCCTGCTCGCGTGGCGACTCTTACGACAAGTGGGTGCTTCTTACCCTCTTCGGCCCGGATGGAACCGAGATCAGCAACGAATCTTTCTGCATAGATAGCTCCAAGATGATAAGGATGACGAAGGATACGTGGACCACTCCGGACAGAGGGAGATACACGTTGACGGCTGAAATGGATGATGGAAGCAAGAGGATACTCTATAAGTATAACATGACGTTCGAAGGGCAAAGGCTCACTATGGTCCGAGAAATAGTCTATCCTCCCGGCGATCTGGTATACGACAATCACTTCAAATGGTACGCCTGCCATGATCATACCGGCGGTTATCCGGGCGAAAACACTTACATAGGGTTCAAGATGAGGAACGACGGGGATCTTCCTGTGTTCACCGACCATATCGACGCGACGGTCGATGGGAAGAGCGTGGTCTCAGGGGGCCGGTACATAAACGGGGATCCGGGAAACGGCACGACGGACAAGATCAATTTGCACTGCAGTGATCTTGTCGCGGGTTCGCATACGCTTAACGTGAAGACCTACAACAAAGACAACCTGATCTCCGATGACACGCTGATGTTCAACATCCCTAGGTAGAGGCTCTCGGGCCCATCTACGGCGGCGCTTGAACTCCTTTCAGCTGTTCGGTGGATTCGCTGAGCTGTGAGGGCATTTTTTAAAATCGCCCGTCCATAGGATGGCATGAAGAACATCATCTCCGCGATACTGGTCCTGGCAGTGGGAATACTATTATTCGGTTGCGCCGGGAACAGCCAGACCAACCACACTCAGAATCAAACCCAGAACTACACCGTGAATAATACGAATCACACTGTCACCCAGAACAACACCGTGAATAACACACAACCGAAAGTGACATTCAGCATCACCAACTGCACCGCGGTCGCCTATGACTCCGACCCCGGCACCGAGGACTGGGCGGCCGGGCTCAACTGCTCCTACATCACGAACAGGGCATGCAGAAACATATTCGATGACAGCGTGAAGATCACCATCTTCGGCCCGGACGGGAAGAAGATCGGCAATGATTACAGCGTCTGCGGGAACGGCTCGAAGACTATAGAGATGGCGCCGAGCTGGACCACACCGGCGAAGGGCACGTACACGCTGAAGTCGGCGTTCTACACCACGGGTGAACCGCTCCAGGAGTACAACATCACGTTCTCAGGACAGAAGCTCGCGGTGATACCTGTCCTCTCGCTCCCCGGCCCGCTGAAGGCGAGCATCTTCAAGGGCGAGTACCTCTGCTACGACAGCGATCTCAACTACGTCGGGTTCAAGCTGAACAACTCGGGAGACCTTCCCGTGTTCACCGACAGCGTCTCTGCGACCATCGATGGGAAAAGCGCTTCACTGTCCCCGAAGTACATAATGCTGGCGCCAGGCAAGACGACATCTGGACAGACGCAGCTGTGCTGGAACTCGCTGAGCGGCGGGCTGCATACGCTGGTCGTGAAGACGTTCAACGAAGGGAACAGGATATCCGAGGACACGATGAACTTCAACATACCCTCGTTGGAAGTGGTCCGATAACAAGATTTTGCTGGAATTTCCTGGGCTTTTCGAGAAATTCCTCGACTTTCTTCTTGAGATGCAGATACCCTATAGGGGTCCCGACGTACTGAGGCATCTCTCCTTCCAACAAGTATCCTCGCTCATCAGTCCCATCGCAGCAGAACCAGGTGCCTTCCGCGAATTGGCCTCTTGTCAGGTCCACCTCGATCCTATTGGGCAATCTGTTCCAATAGTGCGACTTGTGCATGCAATACACCAGATCGCCACGGAAGTAGTCTTGTACGACAAGGGCGGTCACTGCGCACTGGCCTAAAGCAGGATTATTCGGTCTCCACTTGGCCTGGCCGTTCCTATGGGCGGTCTCCTTGGACCACGAGCCGATCAGGGCGGTCCTCAGCTCTTCCAACGTCGGCTTGCATCCCTGGTCGCTTGTCAGCTTCCTCATAAGGGATAATGTCTCTTTAGGTGACAATAGCCTGAACGGCCAGTCCGGATCGTTCTCCTTCAGGAAAGCTCTCGTTTTCTGTCTCATGCCATCACTTTCTTGGAATTTCCAAGGCATTCAGAGCTTCTTGTCCGGGAACACCAGCGGATAGAGCGTCGCCTGGCCCGACATGATCCTGTGGAAACGCACGTTGTTCCTGAATCTCTTATTGTGCGTGTAAAGGCCCATCCTGACGTTCTCCCTGATGACCGCCTTATCCTGCTCTGTCGGTTCCTCATGGACCGGTTTCCTCTTTCCGGCGAACAGTTCGCACTTCCTGGGCGTTTCAGTCGCGCATAGCTCTTTCACCGCGACGCCCCAGAGGCAGAGCTTCGGCCCGTCCGTTATCTTGTAGTGCCAAGGGCATCTCTCTCCGCAGTCCTTGGTCAGGTTCTTCAGGCCCCCGTCCCATCTGCTTCCACCCATGAGCATGTGATTCACCGGATTCCACTGGAATCCCTAAGACTCTCTTCCGCCCTCTCCGAGGATATCCCTCACGAAAGCCAGGTACCTGCCGATGTCCCACCGCGAGAGGCGGCAGTCCGACCGCTTGAAGTTCAGCTCGATGAAGGATGGGAGCGTGGACACTGTGATGTAGGAGACGAAGCGTCCCGATGGTTCGGCCGGGAGCGCGAAAATCTCATGGCTGTAGCCGAAATCCTCCTGCGTGCTGACCTCGAAATCCATCCCCCTGAAGTGCCTCGACAACGCCTCCTTCAGCGGCCCCTCGGTAAGGGATCTCATCCGCTCGATCTGCTGCTTCCTGAACGGCTTCACCACCACGCTGGGCTCTCCGGTCACGTTGACGACGGGCCTCTCCCTGAAAGGATAGGATGGCTCTGTGCGCCAGGCGAACCGGTTGATCGCGTTGGCAAGCCTCTGCATGGATTCCATGGCATCACGTGATTAATCGGTCTGACAAAAGAATACTGGAATTCTAAGACTTTCCTTCGCTCTTCCCTTTTACCTGGCCGTGCCCGCTGAGCACCTCTGCCAGTCTCTTGCTCACTTGTACCTTGGAGGCCGCTTCGCACGCGAAGTGCCTCACGTCGGGATTTGGATCGTGTTTCGAAGCATGGAGCAGCGGGCCCTCCGCTTGCAGGTGTATGCTATGCCCAACAGGGACATTAGCGCTGATCTCGCCGAGCATCTTCGCCGACGCGCGCCTGACCATCGCGTTACCGTTCGTGGCCAGGAGGTCCACCAGGACGGGGACGAACTTCTCGCCTATGCGTTTGAACTCGTCCCTGAACATGAAGTCCAGCTCCCTCTGCCTGTACCACATGGTCCCGTACGTGTCGGGCATCGGGGTCTTCTCCTTCAGGACCTTAGTGATCCTATCTCCGATAGGTTCGGGCATCTTCGGCTTTCTCTTCTCTTCGGTCCCCTGTTTTCTCATCTGTCTCATGGACACACCGATTTGAGGATCCTGCTCACTCCTTGATTCGCCTGTACACCGTTCCGTCCGGCGCAACGAGCACTATCGGGAACTTCTTAGTGCAGACTACCGTGGCGCCCTCGAACAGGTCAGACAGCTCCTGTGGCAGGAACACCCCGCCCACCTTCGTCCCCGCGCTCTTCAGCTCGACGTAAGGCCTTCCCTTGACGCGCCTTACCTTGTATATCGGATCTCTCGCGTTATCGCCATTAGTCTCCGCCACGCCGTCCAAGAACGCGTTCAGCTTGGAATGATACCCTTTCGGGCAGGAAAGCGCCTCGGATAAGTAATGGACAATTCCATCGCGCCGTCTCAGATGGTAGCTGATCGTCCAGCGCTCAGTCTTCTGCGCGACCGACATCTTGCGCTTCTTCACGGCGGAGATCGCACGCGATTCGCACATCCTGTCGATGTCGTCCGCGAGAGCGGCCCACTCGAGCGCCGCGTTGTCCATGGCGGCGTCGCCATGGCTTGACATCGCCGCGAGCTGCTTGAGCGCCTCGTTGAAAAGGCCCGGATGCCACTTCATACCGTCGAGAGCGGTCAGGACGTTCTGCCCGACTTCCCGGTTGGTCCTGCACCCGGCCATGATGCGCGTGAGGCAGCTCTTCAGCGTGATCAGTCCGACGGAAGTCACCGTGGACCCTATGATGGGGGTGAGCAACGACATCTCCTCGTCGCGGATCGGGTACCTCGCGTACTGGAGCACCTCGTGCGCCTCGTCCCTGAAGAGGAATTTGTTGAACTCAATGTTCCTCGGATTGGACGCCTTGTCGTGGAGCACCTTCAATGTGGCGAATCTCTTGATGAGCTTCTCTTTCGCCTGCCTCTCTTTCGTTGATGCGTAACCTGTTCCAGTTCCTCCGCCCATATGATCACCCTATTGTTCCATCGCCCGCTTCACGATCTGTTTTATGCCGGCCTTCGTGTCCGGCGCATGCGTGTATCTCAACGCCTTGATCTCCTCGATAAGCTTCTTGGCTTGCTTGTTGAGCTCTGCCAATTCCTCCACGCCGGAGGGATCCGCCGTGAGCTGCGCAGCGATCTCAAACTGGTCGATGGCGAGACCGCGGAGGCCTTTCCCTAAGAATGCGGTGCCGAGAATCATCCTGATTCCCGGGTCGTCCTGTTCCCCGCCAAGGAACCTGTCGCAAACCAATATCGCACTGGCGAAGAGATCCTGCTGTATGTAGATGTTAGCGAGGTGAGCGTAATAGACGGGAATATCTGACGACAGCTTTATCGCGCGCTCGAACGCCTTCTCCGCCTTGGCGGTTTCATTCTGTTCTGCAAGCGCGACACCGAGGTTGTCCCACAGATCCGAGTCCTGCGGGTCGACCTTCAGTCCGGCCCGGAGCACTTTCTCCGCTTCCTTCAGCTTCTTCTCTTTTGTCAGCTGGACGCCGAGATCATTGTAGAGGCCTGCGTTCAGCGGTTCCCCGCGTATTCTCGATTTGAGAACGAGTGCGTCTTTCGAGTCCTTAGGATTGTAAGGTATAATCGTAACTGATTCTAGGAGCCGTGAATTGCGCCCGAGCTCCCTTGAGGACTGTCTCAGCTCGCCCTTCTGCCTAAATCTCATGCCAGACATGGTATACAGGGTCGTTTGAGGAATAAAAGCGTTGCCTTGCTTTGCCAGCGAGCCCGCCTCCCGTGCGGGCAACAGCCCTCATCCGGACGGATGCGCGCAAGCGGCAGGCGCACGACGTATCCGATCCATCGGGTTCTCAGGGCATACCCTCTTTATGTTCTCGATCGTCTGCTCCGGCGGCCCCGTGAACATCCCCCGGTACCCCATCTCCATCTGGTCGAGGCGGCGGAGGACTATCGCGTGCGTCATGGTCTGCACACAGCCGAACAGCAGAATTCCCACGAGAATGATTCCTACGACCAGCATGGCGCGCTTCATGGATGCCCCTCGCTTACCGCGTTTTAAACCTATCCGTTTCCGACGAAAAACCATGAACTTCTAAGATTTCTCTTGTTTCAGCCCTTCCGCGAACCTGACGGCAGCAGCGACATCGGATTCGTCCGGCCTGTCCTTGTTGATTCCGCCGGTCAGCGCCAACGGGCCGTATGTGTCCCACCCTACGCAATCGAACTCGCCGACGATATCGAAGCCTTTCTCCACGAGCTTCTTCTTGAGCTCATTATGATAGTTCTTGATCTCCTTGGCGCCGTGGGTGGAGAATATAAACGCCTTCTTGCCTTTCATGGCGGACAATGAGTCCACGAAATCGAGGAGAGCGGCATGATGCTTCCACGTGTAGATCCCGGAACCGAATCCGACAAGGTCCGCCCCCCCACCTCTTCCGCGTTCGCGTCGGTGGCATGAATCATCTGGGCATCAAGGACGCGCGCCATCGCCTGCGCTATCTTCGATGTGTTCTGGTGGTGTATCGACATGTATACGATCAGTACCTTCATAGTCATCCTTACTCGCTAGTTATCTCCTGAATACCCTCTCTTCCAGCTCCCTCACCGAATAGCCGAAAGTCTTCCTGAACGCGGCCTCGAAGCCTGATTTCGTAGGCTTCTTTGAGTAGAGTGACAGCATCCTGAGCACCTTCGCCTTCCCGTGCCTCCCGATGAGATAGCGCACGGCCGCGAATCCCATGGGATAGAGCATCCTGGCGTGCTTCCAGTAGCTCTTCCCGGAGTGGAAATGCAGCAGGTGGGGGAGCTCGCCTTCCAGCATCCTCTTGTCGTCGCCGTGCAGGCGATACCCTCCGAACTGGGTCGCCAGGCCTTCGAGCAGCCAGGACGGCTTCCTGCTTCCAACTATCTGGTAGTAGAACTGGTGGTTTATCTCGTGCTCCAGGGCGCTCCTCATCCCGCTCTTGACCTTGACCCCGCTGTATCTCTTGATCAGCCCGTCCGTGAACGTCGCTATGCTGCCGACGCCCGATAGCGCGGTGAGCCAGTCCTCGGTCTTCCCGCCCCACTGCTCGTCGAGCTCAGCCCTGGAGTAGCAGATGATTATGTGGAACGGCTTCCTGATCTCTTTCCCGAAGAACCTGCGGTTCAACGAATAGGCCCGCTTGGCTATCCTGGATATCTTTGCGACGTCGCTTTTCCTGCATAAGAGTTCGGCGAAGCCGAGGCAGACTCTCACTTTCTCAGGCATGACGGTAGATGAATGAGGAGATTAAAATGCTTTTCAGCAGGCAAGCGGAATCAGCGGAAGAACATGTCGTACGCGTAGCCGGTCATGTCACCGAGATTAACCGGATTCGCACCGACCGCTATCGGACTGCCTATGACGGTGCCTGTGGTCCTGTTTATCCTTGAGACCGTGTTATCATTGTAATTTGAGACCCAGACGGAGTCTTGATCGATGGAGATACCATAAGGAATCGTACCGACCCCAATCTGACTGCCGATTACAGTCTCCGTGGTCTTGTTTATCCTTGAGACCGTGTTTGAATCTTGATTTGCGACCCAGACTGAGTCCTGGTCGACTGCCACACCATACGGGCTCGAACCGACCGTGATGTTTATCATGTTAGTGTTCGTGGACTTGTTTATCCTTGAGACCGTGCTGCCGCCGTTATTTGAGACCCAGACAGAGTCCCAGTCGACGGCGATGCCTTGCGGGCCCGAAAAGCCCGTGATGTTTGCGATGACAGTATCCGTGGTCTTGTTTATCCTTGAGACCGTACCATCATTGTAATTTGCGACCCAGACTGAGTCCCGGTCAACAGCGATACCTTTTCCTATACTCTGCGGGCCCGAACCGACCGTGATGTTTACCATGTTCGTATTCGTGGTCTTGTTTATCCTTGAGACGGTGCTGCTGTACATATTGGCAACCCAGACTGAATCCTGGTCGACTGCGATACCAGTCGGACCTGAACCGGCTCCGATTGGGCTGCCAATGACTCCGCCCGTGGTCTTGTTTATCCTTGAGACCGCACCATCATTGTAATTTGCGACCCAGACTGAATCCTGGTCGACTGCGATACCGTATGGGTATGAACCGACTCCGATTGGGCTGCCAATGACTCCGCCCGTGGTCTTGTTTATCCTTGAGACTGTGTCCGAACCGAAATTAGCGACCCAGACTGTATCATCCACCGCCGATCGCGGCGCCAGGTTCGTGAGCGGCAGGTAGTCGATGTTGTTGCTGTCCATTGTGTAATTCGAAGTGCAGATCCCGTTGGAGTTCGCGTTGCACTCCGTCGCATTCTGAGACCAGCCGTTCCCGTCAGGCTGCGCCCAGAAGTTCCCACCCGTGCAGTTCCCGCCGATGATGTTGGTGGTGCCGCAGTCGAGCGTGGTGTTCCAGAGGTTGGGGCTGCCGTCGGAAGAAACCGGCGTGGTGCCGTTGATGATATTGTTGTATAGCAGGTTATCGTTCGCCGCGCCGTAGAAGCCGATCGCCACCGCGTCGGCGCCGCTCGCGGTCAGGACGTTGTCCGAGAGGTTGTTGCGCGACGACTCCGTCTCTATGAATGCGGCGTATGTCGAACCGCCTGCGGCGTCCACGGTGTTCCCGGTTATCGCGCTCTCGTTGCTGTTGAACAGCTCGATGCCGATTGAGCCGCCGTTCGGCAGGACGACCGTGTTGTTCGTCAGATTCGTCCCTACGGCGAACTCGATGTCCAGCCCCTGGGCGCCGTTTATGCTGGAATAGGCGTAGTTGCGCTCCACGGCGGAGTTGTTCGAGTTGTATACCTTTATGATGCGCATGTTCATCGATTCCGTGAGGAGATAGGCGGAATTGTCGCGGATAATGATGTTGTCGCTGTCAAGGACGTATACGCCCGCGGTCTCGACACCGGCGCCGTAAACGCCGATGTCGTTGCCGGATACCGAATCGTTCTCGGACGCCGCGACATAGACTCCGTACGAATCGTCTCCGTAGACCGTGATGTTGTTGTCCGCTATCGAGCTGCCCGAATCGGATTCGAGGCTCGTCCCGAACGCCGATGAGCCGTTCGTGGATATGCGGTTGTCCGAGGCGTTGTTGCCTGAGCCGATCGAGAGGCGGATGCCGTACGCGGATGGCCCTACAGTGTCTATGCTGTTCCCGCTGAAGAGGCTCCGCGTCACATTGTTCGTTTGCACGGCCGACGCCTCGCTGCCGTTGACCGAGTTGCCTGTCACGTTGATGCCGTTTGAATCCGTGAGGTAGATCCCTTCGACGCTGAAGAGCGGAGACTCGACGCTGCCGGAGATGCGGTTGCCGTGTATCACGCTGTCGTTGGAACTGCTCACGTATATCAGCTGGTTGTTCGGGGACAGCGCGGTAATGTCGTTGTCCGTGATGCTCTCGTGCGCGCCCTCGATGACCGCGAGGCCCGCGACCGAGGCGGATATGGTGTTGAGCGTGATGTTGTTGTCGGACGTGTTGTAGAGCACAACCCCCCAATTGAGCGACTCCACCATGTTGTTGTGGGCCACGGTGCTGTTGTACGCCTGTTCCAGGCTTATCGCGCTGGTGGTGTGGGAGAGGATGTTGTACAGTATCCGGCTGTTCGAGCTGTCCAGGAGCGAGATCGCGTATATGCTGGCGCCCGCCTCCGTCCTGTCGTTGTAGAACGTGCAGTTCGTTATGACGGCGTTGTCGTACCCGGTCACGTTCACTCCATAACCGTCGACGCTCTGCGAGTAGTTGATCGAATGGCCGTCGCAGTCCAGCATGACGTTGTCCGCCGCGATCGTGAAGCATGTGCCGCTGCTGTTGACATCGCCGCTCAGCGTATAGACGTGGTTCGGCGTGCTTAGGGGATCGCCGCACTGGAGCGCAGGCGGGGCGGTGGTGTTCACCGTGACGTTCCTCGCCACCGCGGAGCGGTTGCTGCCGCCCGTGTAATGGGCGACCGCGGTGATGTTGTATGCCCCGTCATCGGGCACCGATAACTGGACTGTGTATGTCCCTGTCGATGAGTTCGATGTGGAGTTGACCACGTCCCCGCTCGTGTAATTGATGATCGAGATGTCGGTGTAGCTGAGATTGGCTCCGGCGACCGTGACTCCGATGCCGATCGTCCTGCTGGTGAGCAATGAGTTGCTTGATGGCGAATTGATCCGGACCGACGGCGGGACCGCGCCTGTGCCGACCGTCCCTGAGATGGTGCCCGTATCGGTGTAGTTGAAGCCGTTGAGGTCGGCGTAGATGATCCTCAGCGGCAGGGTGTAGTACTGTCCCGGAGCCAGGCCGCTGATCGTGCCCACGGTGAACGTGTTCGAAACCTTGCCGTCGGGTATGCTGACATTGGTGATGTTGTAGGAGATGCTGCTGGTGCCGCGGGTGACGGTTATTACGGCCACACGGATGCCCTTGCCTGCGAAGTTCTGCAGCTTGAGGGAGAAATCGCCCGCGGAATTTATGTTCCAGGCGATCACGCTGACCTGGCTGAAGCCTGTGGTCCTGGGGCCGAGAAATGAACCGACGTTGAAGATGCCGAGCGCGAAAAGGGCGCCTATGACTATCGCGACCAGGCTTATCGCCCAGCCGTAGGTCATGAGGAAATCGAGGGATGTCTGTCCCCGGGCCATCGCGGCTGGCCCCTTCCGTGGCTGCTGGTCCATGATAATTGATTAGAATATAGGGTTAAAAAGCTGCTTTCGAGGGAGCGTTGTCCTGGGGGATCATTGCCTGATGTGCTCCATCGCCTTCGTCGCCGCCGCGCTTACAGGTTCCGCGGGATCGGATGCGCCCCAGATCAGGGCGTCTGTCACGCTCTTCCTGATCTCCACCGAGGTGGAATTCATCCCTATCCTCTCGAGCTGTCCGATGGCTTCCAGGCGCTTGGTGTATCCGAACTGTATGCGGCTTCCGCCCGGCCCTTCCTTGCCGTGGATGGCCGTCATCGCGTGCTTGATCTTCAGCTTGGCGATCCTGTCGGCCTTCGCTGCGCTTGTCGCTGGATTCATCGATTTCCGGGAGAGGGTCGCCATAGCATCACGTGAGCATATTACGCACTCCCCCTTTATACTATGTCGTATTGGGGCGCTGGAGAAGCAGGACCCGGGATCCTAAGGGTTTTGAGGACTGGATGGTTGAGCGGCGGGCGTTGGGGGATTAGACACCTGTATCTGCGTCATGCTGTGGATGTCCAGAGACAGCGGCAGGTCCAGGCTGGCGATCACGAACCACTGCAGAGGAGTGTCCCTCGGCGGCCCGATGGTGATCGGCCCCAGCTTTATCGTCGGAGCGGATGGGGGCTGGAGGCTGTTCTTCGGTATGATGAGCTCGAAATCGTACTCGGAGCTGGTGAACTCCCCCTCTCCCTTGAGCGGCAGGACGAAGCTGTACGCCGTCTCGATCTGCTGGTACCTCTGCGTCCGCCCCTTCTCCATCCTCGTCTTCCACACCCTGTGCTCGGCCTTGAGCTCCACCCTGATGCCTCTCGCCTTCTTCGGCTGGTTGAGCGTGAGCACCGCCTTGCCTCTGATCGATTCGCCGTAGACGTAATCAGTCTTCGGCAGCTTTATCTCCATCTTGCCTTCGCCTATCCCGAACACCATTCGACCACGCATCACGTTATATCGGCCAGCTCACGGGCAGCTCACTCTCACCGGGACGGTTATCACGGTCTGCGACGGCTCCTGTATCGACTTGTTGTAGAAACCGTAGCCGCCGTAGCTTACGGTCAACGTGAATGTCGGCGTCCAGACGAACGGATTCTCGTACGTCGGGCTGCCCATCCTGAATCCTGAGGACCATGTAGTGCTACTCGCTTCGCCCTTGTTGACGCAGCCGATGGTGCCTGTACCCCAGGAGCCGCAGCTGTCCGTCATGTCCAGGTATCCGTTGTAACCCTGGGTGTCGTCGATAGCGATATGGGAGTTCTTCGGGCCTGTCGCGGTCCCGCGTATCTCCACCCGGTTGTTGTATCCTGAATCGCCCGTCCGGGCGCACGTCGCCGAGGCAGCCAGAGCGAACTTGTCGAATTCGGCGGTGATGTCCTTGCTCTCGTTGGTCATGAACAGCTGGCATGGCGGATACTTGCAGTCGCCGGTCCATCCGCCGAAAGCCGAGCCTTCGTCGGGCATGAACGCCACGTCGAGAGAGGCGTAGCTGTCGCTCACGTTGACGACGCAGTCGGACCTGCAGACAATCGGCTGCCCTTCACCGTAGACTGTCACTGTCCCGCTCCCTGTCCCTTTCACATGCACATTGAGCCGGAGCGGCTCCTTCACAGCGAATGTCACGTTGTCGCACGCCTGGTTGCCGTCGAGGTCGACGGCGCAGACCTCGAACGTCCGCGCCCCCGCCGCCGTAGGCGTCCCGGTGATGAGGCCGTTCAGATTGACCAGGAGCCCGAACTGCTGGAATCCGACGCCGGATCCGAGTGTGAAGTGGTACGGATGGTGCCCTCCGGACGGGTTGCTCGCGTCCTCGAGGGCCCCGCACAGGTCGTTGGTGTTCTTCGGGGTCGGATCGCAGAACGAAGCGTTGTACGGCACACCCACCACGGCGTCAGGTAGGTAGGGCGCGTAGAAGTACATGTACATGAATTCCTCCGATTCGTTGATTGAGAGATCCTCGTAAGGATTCTCCTGGTCCTCGTTCTGGTTGGCCTGGTTCTGGTTGGTATTGACCTGGTTCTGGTTCGCGGCCGGCTGCGACGCGCAGCCGAAGAGGAAAAGTCCGAAGACGAGTATCGCCAGCAGGAGGTATGGGAACGCTCGCATGCGGAACGTTCTCTGGGGCGTATTAAATGCTTTCCTAGCCCGAGTCAGGGACGCCGCCTCACTTTTTTCCATTGACTGCCTTCGTGCCTGTGTCGAACAGCTTGTCGATCTCCGATTGGTTCCTGCTCTCCGCCGTCTGTTTCTTGGCCGGCTCGGCAGGCGGAGTGATCACCCACCCGCGATACTCGCCTTCCGCGGCCGCATCCGGCCTGCCTATGCCCAACGCGATCTGGGTCTTCACCTGCTTCAGCATGCTCCTCCTGTCGATGTAGCCGCAACCAGCCAGGGCGGAGAAGATCGCCTTCGCGTTCTCGACGTCCGAATCCTTCACGTAAGACATTATGGTATCGTGTATCGAACCGCGGTACGTCGTCTCGATCTCGCCCGCGAGCTTCAGGAGGAGGTCCTCCTTCCGTTGGAATCTCGTGGGCCCGCTGGCATACTCGCCGACCTCCTTCCTCATCCGGACGAAATTCCAGTTGTAGTGCAGACCTTTCTCGGATATGATGCTGAAGAACTCGCGGATCCTGTTCGGCTTCGCCATCCTCCCGGCGATCTCGTCCTCGAAATCGGCGCGGCAGGACTGGCCCGGCGATGCCGCTATCGGAGCGATTATGCGTTCGGCCTTGACGCGGGGCTTGGCCCAGGATGCGTATGGGAATAACGAGACTGCAACCGCCATCGATGCGGCCAGCATGGCCTTCCTGGATCGTGGACCCATAAGACTCTATTGCTGTACGCGTTCCCCATATAAAAGCGTTGTTTCCGCCATCCAGCATCAGGGCTGGAAGATGGGCATCAGTGGAAGAACATGTCGTACGAGTAACCGGTGCCGTCGCCGTGCATCACGGGCTGCGGGTTCGTGCCGCCCAAGGGTATCGTCGCCACGACAGCGGCCGTCGCCTTGTCGATCTTCGAAACCGTGTTCGAACCGGTGTTGGCGACCCAGACGAAATTGCTGTCGATCGAGACACCGGAGGGGCCTGCGCCGACAGTCATGGGGCTGCCCACCACCGTGTCGGTCGCCTTGTCGATCCTCTTCACGCCGTTAATCCCGCCGCCGACGGCCACCCAGACATAGCTGCCATCGACCGCTATGCCGCTGGGGGAGGCGCCTACGTATATCGTGGCCATGACCGCATCCGTCGTCTTGTCGATCCTCTGGACAGACTCGTTGCCCGAATTGGCGACCCAGACGAAGTTGTCGTCCCCGGTGATGCCGATCGGGGTCGAACGAGTGTCGATGACCGCCACGACCGAGTTCGTCGCCTTGTTGATCTTCTGGATAGTATCGCTGCCGGAGTAATGGGTGACCCAGACGAAATTGCTGTCGCCGGTGCTGCCGTATGGGCGATCGGTGACTGACACGGTGGTTATGAACGAATTGTCGGTCTTGTTGAATTTGGAGACTGTGTATGCTGAATTGTAATTGTTGACCCAGATGAAGTCCCGGTCGACCGATATTCCGGTCGGAGTATTCGTGGGGATCGTGGCTATGACAGAGTTGGTCGCCTTGCTGATCTTCGAAACTGTGTTTGAAATGTAATTGGATACCCAGACGAAACTGTCGTCCGCCGCAACGAAAACCGGCCAGGTGCCGGGGCCGCCGAGGGTTATCGTGGACACGGAGTTGGTCGTCTTGTCGACATACTGGACCGCGCCTTGGTTGGCGCACGTCACCCAGACATGGTTGTCCACCGCGGCCTTGGGCAGGCGTGTCAGCGGCAGCTGGTCGACGTTGCTGCTATTGATGGTATGATTATTGGCACACAGTCCGCTCGAGTTCGCGTCGCAGTCAGTCTGAGTCTCCGAGAATCCTAATCCGTCGGGCTGCGCCCAGAAGTTGCCTCCGGTGCAGGGGCCGGCGACGATGTTGGACGTGCCGCAGTCGAGCGTGGTGTTCCAGTAGTTGGGCGAGCTGTCCGATGAAACCGGCGTTGTGCCGTTGATCAGATTGTCGTAGAATGCGTTGCCGGAGCTCGATGAGATGGACACGCCGTAGTTGCTTGTGCTGACTATGTCGTTTGATGTGATATTATTGTAGTTGGAATTCTGGTCGAGGAACATGCCATAGCTGCTTGTGCTGAAGATGTTATTAGAAGTGAAGGTGTTGTAGGCGGAGTTGTATACAATTCGCGCACCGAAGTTGCTTGTGCTGGAAATGTTATTGGAGGTGAAGGTGTTGTAGTTGCTGTTGGAGCACTCTGCACCTTCACCGCCCAGGCTAGAGATGTTGTTGGAGGTGAAGGTGTTGTTGGTAGAGGACCAGAGAGACACGCCGTAGCTGTTTGTGCTTGAGATATTGTTGGAAACTACATTGTTGTTTGAACTGGAGTCGAACCTTAAGCTGTAGCTGTTCAAGCTGGCGGCGGTGTTGTTGGCGATGGTATTGTCGGAGCTGGATTCGAGGCGGATGCTGTAAGCATTGCTGCCGTTCGTGGTGACATTATTGCCTGAGAGGTTGTTGTTCTGGCTGGAGGTGAGATGGATGCCGTGGGCGCTGGTTCCGCTCGTTGTGATTGTGTTGCCAGAGGCAGTGTTGCCTGACACGCCTGCGAACTGGATTCCTTTGCCTACGCCGGAGGCAGTGATGCTGTTGTTTGTTACAATAACCCCTGTAACTCCTGATCCTGAGACATAAACCCCGCAGTATGCCGAGCCGATTGTGAAGAAAGTGTTGTCTGTGATTGTATTGTAGCTCGACCAGATATCAAGAAGCGACCAGTCGCTTGATGATGTGAAGGTATTGTCCTTGATGAGATTGTTCAACGAATTGCCCTCGATTCTGATGTCATTGCTGTTCGCTGAGTTGGTGACTGTGATTGTGTTGCCAGTGATGTTATTGTTGTTCGAGCCGGAGTAGAGATAAATGCCGTGGGCGGCGTCGCCATTCGTGGAGATGGTATTGCCTGTGAGGTTGTTGTTCGAGCTCGAGTAGATCTGGACACCTTGGGCGTTGACGTTTGCTGTGTTGATATTGTTGCCAGTGAGGGCATTGTTCGAGCTCTCGTAGAGCATGATGCCTAGGGCGCCGCTGCCGCTCGTGGTGATGCTATTACCGGCGAGCGTGTTGTTGATACAGCTTGAAAAGAGATGGATGCCTTGGGCGTTGGTGCTTGTTATGTTGAGATTGTTGCCATTGAGAGCATTGTTGTTCGAATTTGATTCTAGGCGGATGCCATAGGCGTTGGTCCCGTTCGTGCTGATCGTGTTTCCAGTGAGGGTGTTGTTCGAACTGGAAGAGAGGTAGATGTCGCGCTGGCTGTTCGAATTGGCGGTGTTGTTGGCGATGACATTGTCAGAGCTGGAACCGAGGACGATGCCGGATTGTCCGTTCGAGCCGGCGGTGTTGTTTGTGAGGGTGTTGCCGGAGTTGGAGTAGAGATAGATGCCGTACCAGTTGCTGTTCGAGATGGCCGTGTTGTTGGAGGCGTTGTTGTAGTTGGAGCCGGAGTAGATGGTGATGCCGGAGTTGCTGTTCGAGTTGGCTGTGTTGTTGGAGATGGTATTGCTGGAGCTGGACAGAAGGAAGATGCCGTCGCCGCTGTTCGAATTGGCGGTGTTGTCGGCGACGGTGTTGTTGGAGCTGGAGAGGAGGTGGATGCCGTACTGGCTGTTCGAGTTGGCGGTGTTGTTTTCGATCATTCCGTAGTTGGCTCCATCGAACTCGATGCCGTTGGTGAATCCAGTGATGTTGCAGTTCTCCACTGTGAGGTAGGAATGGCCGGTGTTGCCGACTCCGTTGCCCGAGCCTGTGCCGGCGATATTGTGGCCGGCGCAGTCCAGAGCGACATTGTCCGCCTCGATGGTGAAGCAGGTGCCGCTGTTGCCGACATCGCCAGTCAGGACATAGTCGCCGGAGTATGATATGTTCCCGCAGTCCGAGAGCTCGATCTTCGGAGGGACGGGTCGGCACGTCCCTGCGCTGCCCGCGTCGTAGATCTGCTGGATCTCGGAGTCGCTGAGGGCGCGGTCGTAGATCTGGACTTCGTCGATCTGGCCAGCAAACCAGGATTGACTTTGGACATAACCTATCGAAAGAGGATTGGAATTGCTTGCGAGAGCGGCGCTGGATGTCCAACTATCTTGCTGGATTCCGTTTTGATAAGTGTGGAAGTTATTTCCATCTCTCTCTACAACGAAGTACTGCCAACTGTTTAAGTTTACTGTCCCCAATGACCTGGCGCTCGCAACGTCCCAATTCGCCCCATCCGAACTCATGTAGACCTGGAGATATCCGCCGGAATCACCCAGAAGCCATGGAACCATCGTGGTCGTTGCATCCCTTGCCATCGATGACTTGCCGCCGGCACCATCCGTCCTGTACTCCCACCAAGAGATGGTGAAGTCGTTGCCGCCGAATTCGAGCACCGGGCTGTTGGGCGCTGTCACATACCCGCTACCACCGAGGCTGAACGCCTGGCCGACCTCGCCTTGCGCGTACGTGGCGTCGCCGTAGAGCGTGCCGTTGTCGCCTCCGATGATGTCTGTAGTATTGCCGTCACCCGTCCACCAGGCCACGAGGCCGGATGGCGGATCGACGCAGCCAAGAGAGCCGGTTGTATTGACCGTGATGTTGCCGACCGTGGATGACGCGTTGCCGCCCGAGGTGTCGTATGCCGTCGCGGTTATTCTGTAGACGTCGTCGGATGGGACGGTGAGCGTAGTGGCGAAGGAACCTCCGGAACCACTTTCTCCACCGGAGAAGAACATGTCGTATGCGTAGCCGGTTCCGTCCCCGATGCCATACCTCGGCTGGCTCCCCAGGCTTATGTTCGCCACGGCCAAACCGGTCGCCTTTTCCACCTTGGTGACGATTCCGGAATCGCCGCTCACGGTCCAGACATAACTGCTGTCGATATCGACGGCCCAAGTCCCGGAACCGACCGATGTGTTCATCATCTGCTCGCCGGTGCTCTTGTTCATCTTCATCAATTCATTCGTACCGGAATTGGAGACCCAGAGGTAACTGTCATCGGCGGCGATGCCCAGCGGCCCGGAGAATCCGCTGAAGGTGACGACGGAACCCGTCGACTTCTCGACCCTTGCGATCTGGTTCGTGCCGAGGCACGTGAACCAGGCATAGTCCTCATCAACTGCGACGGAATAGGACATACCACCGATGTCTATCAGCGTGACGCCGCCCGTGCTCTTGTTGATCCTGGCGATGTTGCTGTCGGAATACCCGCCCACCCATACGGAATCGCTGTCCACGGATATGAAATCGGGGGTGTTTATCCCGAGGGAAATCCCGTCATCAATCAGGTTGGTGGTCTTATTGATCTTCGCCAGGCCGCTTGATGTCTGCAGGACCACCCAGGCATAGTCGCGGTCCACCGCGATGCCTATGGGCCTGCTGCCGTAAGGAATGAGATTGATCGTGGCGACATCGGACGTGTTGCTCTTGTTGATCCTCGACACCGAGTATTGGCCATTATCACGTGCGTCGTTCGCCACCCAGACAGAGTATGGATCGACCGCGATACCGTACGGGTACTGGCCGGCGGGGATGCTCTCAACCAACGAGTCCGTGCTCTTGTTGATCCGAGAGACAGTGTTGGCGCCGAAATCGGTGATCCAGACCGAGTCATCCACACCGCTTGCGCCGCCTCCGGTGCTCTCGTTCGCGAGGATGATCGTAGAGTTTACGCGCTCGTCCGTGGCGTTGTATATGGATACGTTAGTATAATTGAATCCGGTCCCGTTGACAGTGAAGTTGATCGCGATCGTCCTGTTGCCGAGGACGCTGTTGTTCAGCGGAGAGGTGATGCTGACTGCAAGGTTGGACTGCTGGGCTGGGGCGCAGTATCCCTGGCCGCCGAGCCCGCGCTGGTAGTGCTGCTGGATCTCATCGGCGGTGAGTGAGCGGTTGTAGATGGCGACCTCGTCGATCAGGCCGTTGATGTATCCTTCGTTCCCGCTGTAGCTCCTCCTGCCGATGTTGGTGTAGGCGCTGACCGAATCAGGAGCGGACCAACCCGTAGTAGCGATATTCGTACCATTGACATACAAAGCCCATCCGTTGGTCGAGTCGCCCGATGCGACCAAATGGTACCATTGGCCTGCTTCCGGGGCCAAAGAAGCATGGAGAGTGTCAGCGCCGTTTATCTGAAGACCTATCAGATTCTGGTTCCTGTATATTCCGAACGCGTATGCTCTTCCATTGACGTTGTCATCCCTGCCAATGATCCAGTCCTCATATTGATTGAATCCGTTCGGTTTGTACCATGCTTCGAGAGTCATCGCATCAGTCGGATTGAGAGAGGCATCGTTACCTGCGTCGACATAGCTGCCTCCGCCGAAGCTGAATGCTTGGCCGACCTGCCCTGTTGCGAATGTCGCTCCGTTCTCCAGAATGCCGTTGTTGGCTTCGAGCTCATCATTCGCGTCGTTCTCGGCCTTCCAGTAACTTACCATGCCTTCCGTGGAGCCTGTGCCGCACGTCTCTAGTGAAGGTGTGAAGTTCATGGTCAGGGGCAGCCCGTCGACATCGCTGGAGCCGGCTATGCCGTATGGCACGGTGCAGATGCCGCTGGAGTTGGAGCTCCCGTTAGTGGAGCAGTTCTCTGAGAAGCCTGTGCCCGACGGGTCGGCCCAGTAGTTGCCTCCGACGCAGGGGCCGCCGACGATGTTAGTCGTTCCGCAGTCGAGAGTGGTGTTCCAGAGGTTAGGGGAATCGGAATACGCGTCGTACGTGTTGTTGAGGAAGTTGTTGTAGAGTATGTTGTTGGAGCTGGAGGTGAAGATTATGCCGTTGCCGTTCGTGCTGTCGACGACGGTGTTGTTGGCGATGACGTTGTAGTTAGCGCCGTTATTGAGCCAGATGCCGTTTCCGTTGTTCGAATCGACTGTATTGTTGATGATGGTATTATTGTTGGAACTGGTTGAGAGATCGATGCCGTCGTTGCTGTTCGAGCTGGCGGTGTTGTTGGCGATCGTGTTATTGGTCGAGCCGGAATCGAGGCCGATGCCGATGGTGTTCGAGATGGCCGTGTTGTCCGAAATGATGCTGTCCGCGCCGCTGGAGACGGAGATGCCTCCCCCATGGGTGTTCGAGTTGGCTGTGTTGCCGGTGATGCTGTTATTGGAGCTGGAGAAGACCACGATGCCCGCCCCGTATGGGTTCGAATCGGCGGTGTTGTTTGAGATGATGTTGTTTGAGCTATGGAAAATATAGATGCCGTAGTAGGTGTTCGGGCCGGCTGTGTTGTTCTCGATCGTCCCGTAATCCGCCCCGTTCTCGAGATTTATGCCGTTGCCGAATCCGGTGATGACACAGTTCTTCACCGTGGCATGGAGGTGTCCGGCTGCGATGTCGACCCCGATATATCCATTGCTGCCGCCTGGGCCGGTGATGCTGCTGCCGTTGCAGTCCAGGGTGACGTTATCCGCCTCGACGGTGAAGCATGTGCCGCTGTTGCTGACATCATCGGTCAGCGCGTAGACATGGTCCGATATGTCGAGGGGATCGCCGCACTGGGGGCCCAGCTGCGCGGAGACGTTCACCGTGATGTTGCTGGCGGTGGCGGAGGCGCTGCCGCCGTCGGTGTAATTCGCGAGGGCGGTGATGTTGTAGACTCCGTCCGCATCGACGCTGAGCAGGACGGAGTAGGTGCCCAGCTGGGAACTGGTGGTGACGTTGACCGGCGTCCCGGTCTCGTCGATGATCATGATGTCGGTCTGGCTGAGGTTGCCTCCCCAGACGGATACGCTGATGTTGATCGTCCTGTTGTTGAGCAATGAGTCGCTGTGCGGCGAATTGATCCGGACCGACGGCGGGACTGCGCCGGCGCCGACTGTACCCGAGATGGTGCCGGTCTCGGTGTAATTGAATCCGTTGAGGTCGATGTAGGTGATCCTCAGCGGCAGAGTGTAGTATTGTCCTGGAGACAGGCCGCCAATTGTCCCGACGGTGAATGTGTCGGATATCTTGCTGTTGGGTATGCTGACGTTGGTGATGTCATAGGAGTAGTGGCTGGTGCCGTAGGTGGCCTCGATGTTGATCACACTGATGTCCATCCCCGCGAAGTTCTGCAGCTTGAGGGATAGTATGCCTGCGGCGTTGACGTTCCAGGCTATCACGCCTAGCTGACTGAATCCTGTGGCCCTCGGCCCCAGGAATGAGCCGGCATTGAATACGCCCAATGCGAATAGCGAGGCGACCACGACCACAACGAGCAGCACTGCCCAGCCATAGGTCATCAAGAAATCGAGTGAGGTCTGTCCTTTCCGCGGCTGCTGGTTCATATTAGTTGATTATAATATAGGGTTAAAAGACTGCGTTTTTTGGCGAGGGATCCTTATGAAGAGATGCGGGAAGTTCAGACGAGATTGAGCAGCTCCCTGAAGCGCTTGATCCTGTGATCGGTCTTCCCTTTCGCCTTCTTGTACCTGCCGTACTCGGCGAGTACTGACTTCATCCCCATCTTGCTGGCAGGTACCATGTCCTTCGACATCGAATCCCCGACCACCATGGCGTCATGAGGGCTCTTCACCCTCAGCCTGCGGAGCGCCATCCTCAGCGGCTTGAGGCTCGGTTTCTTCACCCTGGAGTCGTCGAACGCGATGACGGCATCGAATCTGTTCTGTATCCCAATCGCCGCCAATCGTATCCAGGCCTCGATCCGCGGGGCGTCGGTGACTATGGCCAGCTTGATGCCTTTCCTCCGGAGCGCATTGATCGTTGGCAGGACGTCCGGATAGGAGACGAGCAGCCCTTCGCGCGCCTTCCTGTACGCCACTATGCCGGCTCCGACTATCCCGTAGTCCACATTGCCAGTCATCTCCTTCATCAGGTCCTGGAAGACCCCCTTGTACTCATAGCCATGGCGGTCGTACAGGTCGAAGAGGAGATCGAGGGTGCGCTTCCTGTCGGCCTTCAGGCCCGCCTTGATCATGGCATCCACGGCCGCCTCGCAAGACAGCCGCTTCATCCGCATGAAGTCGATCAGGGTGTTGTCCAGGTCGAACAGTATGGCTCTGGTCGTTGCGGCCGGTCCGGCCTTCGCGACGGGTTTGGCTCGTGGCATGGGAATCGTCCATCGCGTCCGATGTCACTCCGTCGTCTTCCCGTCGAACTCCTCGGGCTTCGCGATCGCGTCCGCCTTGGTCTTCCTGACTGTCTTGTCCATGTGCTCGGGCGGGGAGTATATAGTGTATAGTTTAAGCAGCGATGCCTTCGATATGTTGACCACGTTGTGCTTCGAGCCGGCGGGCACTATGATGCCTGTGCCGCCCTTGACCCTGTACTTGCTGCTGTCTATCGTCACGAGGCCTTCCCCTTCCTCGAACCTGAAGAACTGGTCGATGTGCCGGTGGACCTCCGCGCCGATCTCCTCTCCCGGCTGGAGGCACATGAGCACGAGCTGGCTGTTCTTGCCTGTGTAGAGCACACGGCGGAAATCGGTGTTCTTCAGCGTCTCCTTCTCGAGTTCTGTCGAGTATCCCTTCATGCGATCACCTGCGTGGGGATTGTCCGCCACGCTAATAAATGTGAGCGTCCGAGGGCGCAAGACATTAATACGCCATCAGCGCAATGATATCATGGGTTCGGCAGGTCCTTCCGAGAAGGAGGTCCCTTCCGCCCGGAGCGGAAAGCGCCTCGCAGGATTCGTCAGGCTAGCGCCGCTCGCCGCTTCCCTCATGCTCTTCTCTCTTGCAGGCGGCGCAAGGGCCGCGGACAACGCACAAAAGTTCACCGAAGGGACCGAGGTGACGGTCCGCGCCGAGAACTATCTCGCGAGGAACCATAGGGCATCGAATGGCGACATCACCGCGAGGAAGGGGCTGACGCAGTTCGAGAACGGTTCCGGGGAGGCGATTGGGATCGGCGTCGGGATCGGGGCGGTCAAGCGCGACATCGGCGTCAAGGATGCCGCGGCGGGGCTCTCGGGAAGCGGAGGATACGACAGCGGGAAGGTATCTCTCTTCGTAGGCGCGTTCTCAGGCGACTTCAACGCGGCGCTCGCGGTCGAGGAGACCGCGGTCCTCGGCGTCTCCTATGAGGGCGTATCGGAAGGGAGCTCATCCAGCGGCCGTTCGAGCAGGTTCGGCTTCGCGCGGACGTCGGCGAGGCTGAGGGCCGGCGAGGGATTCCTCCTCGAGGGCAGCTACGACAGGCACGATTCGAGGCTCGACCTCCACATGAACGGTCTCGATCTCCTGTCGGACGCGTGCTCGCTCGACATCGACGGCGGATACGCGGACCTCGGATTCAGGGGCGGCAGCGTCACGCAGAGGATGAGGCGGCTGAGCGGGAGCGGCCTGGTCACGTACAGGAAGATCACCGATACCGATGTCTCTGTCGGATTGGGCGGGTACTACAGCGGAGTGAAGTCTGAATCGAGTGTCCGATCCTCGTCGGGCTGGACGCCGGAACGGGTGGACCGCGACCTCGGTGGACCGATTATGGGCCTCTCCTACAGGAACATCAGGCTGAGGGGCGGATACTTGTTCGGGAGCGAGCGGGCCGGAGGAACCGAAATGTCCCGGCCCGGCAAGAGGGCTGGCTTCGCCGAGCTGGTGATCGTCGATGTCCTGAGGGCGGGCGCGGTCATCGGCAAGCGGATGGAGGAAGCGGACCTAAGCCTTGCGCTGAAGTTCTGAGGCATTTTTCAGACAACTGGGCGCGGCTGCATAACCTTTAAATGGCATCCGTCAAATGATGGGCATGGAGACCAGATACATCGCAGTCCTGCTATTCGCAGCATTTTTCATCTCGGCCGTGAGCGCGGCCGACCCGGCGCCGCCGCCAACGAATCCGAACGCCAAGGCGATGCTCGCCGCAGGTGTGTCCGACATGCAGTGCAGGGTGGCGTACGACACCGATCTCATGAACGCGATCGTCACCACATTCCCGTCACTGTCCGCCAAGTTGAGCTTCAGGATACCTATCCTCCAGTCCGACATGCAGATGCTGAGCCAGTATGCGGACGATGGAAACAGCAGGAGCTTCCGCAACTACCTCCAGCAGAACTTCTCGCAGCACCTGAAACTGGACAACTCCATGATCAAGCAGTCGCTTGACAGCATCAAGGAGGACAGGAGCCTGGACAAGAACGAGACGAAGACTAAGATGCGCTCGCTGAAGGCCACCAACGACGCCCTGATGAGCGTCCTGAACAACTGCTCTAACGTCAACAAGCACGTGACGCTGATGCTCGGATACTACTCCAACTCGCTCACCAACTACGAGAAGATAGCGAACAACATGTCGAGCAAGGGAGTGGACGCGAGCGGCATGCTCGCGCTCGTCTCCAGCGCAAGGTCGCAGATACTGACCCCGCTGCAGACGGCCACGACAGGGGTGACCGACGGGCAGGCGCTCAAGCTCGCCCTCGACACCTACTGCCTGTACGACGGATGCACTAACGGCACCAACTTCCACATGGCGGCGAAGTTCGAGACTGCGAGGATGTACGGCCTCCTTTCGGTGATCGCGCAGGAGAACATGAGCGACGCCATGAGAAACGTGCTCCGTGACGCGGAGAACCTGCTGGACACCGCGAACTCGAGGATAACCTCCTGGGGGGCGGTGGACGTGCAGCCCGCGGACATCCAGAGCGTATGGGGGCAGATCACCTCAGCGGCGAAGGGTCTCCATGAGGTGTTCGTGACAGTCAAGGGCAGCCAACAGCCCGGGGATACGCCGGGCACTGAGTGAGGCGACGCGAAGAAGTGATTATTATGATGCAAACCAAAAGGAACCTTGCGGCCCTCGTGGCCGTGTGCTTGATCGGATTGTTCATGTTCGGATGCATGACGAAGCCGTTGCAGCAGGGCAATGTCACGCAGGAGAACAACACAAACGCCACGATCGCGAATCCCGCGTCGGTGTACTGCGAGCAGCACGGCGGCACGCTGAGCATAGTCACGGCCGCCGACGGCAGCCAGAGCGGGCTGTGCGTGTTCCCGAACGGGTCGCAGTGCGACGAGTGGGCGTACTACAGGGGAGAGTGCGCGCCGACCAACCAGACTGCTGTGAACGCTTCAGCGAACGCGTCCGGCCTGGACGAGTCGGACTTCCTCGTGGTGGACGACTCGATGCCGAACGTGTTCACGGACGAGCAGACGACCACTGTGCCAGAGACCCCGCAGTGAGCCCGTCCGCGCTTCTTTCTCATTTTTATTTTCCATCTCCCTAGCCTGAGGGGCGCGCAGTCTGATGCTTTTTTAATGCGATGAGATAGTAGGATATGCCGAAGGCGTCCCTCGCGCGATTCCCCCTCATCGCTGTCCTCATCCTAGCCGCCGCGTTCTCCGCAGGCTGCATCAACAAGTACGTCTCGACCGACGGCGGCACGGTGCTGGGCGGCATGCATGGCAGCATCATGGACGACAGCGGCGCGCCGTTGGACGGCGTAACGGTCCGCCTGATTGGCGAGACTGCCAACTACAGCGGCAGGACCGGAAGCGACGGGACGTACAGGATAACGGCGGTGTCCACAGGAGAATACACCGTAGTCGCAGAGAAGAAAGGATACGACAACACGACGGTGCCTTATTTCGCTGTCGTGGGCGGCCACTCCTACTCCTGGAACGCCACTATGAAGCCCGCGGGCAGCTCGAACCAGGGCTGGCTGCACGGGACCGTCATGAGCATATTCAACGCCTCGATGGCTGACGCCTCCGTCACGCTGATCGGCAACGCCTCGAATTACAGCGTCAGCACCGGCGCCGACGGGACATACAATTTCACCGGAGTGCCATCCGGAGCGTACGGGATCGTGGTCGGGAAGCCCGGCTACCGGAATTCATCAGCCAACATCACGATCGCAGCCGGACGCACCTACACCTGGAACTTCAACATCGCTAGGGACTGCATATACTACCCCGTGAACACGTCGGTGAATTACGCCCTGAGATACGGACGTGAGGAGACGACCTACAAGGGATACATCACGTACTCTATCGCCTATCCGGAGGGATCGACATACAAGATATCGCCGGAGCCGGACGGATCGCTCTCGCAGCTGAGCACGCCGTACACCGCCGGCAACAGGATGCTGAGCTGGAAGCTGGACAACTCCGGCGGCCGATATTCCTACGTCAAGGGATATCTCTACGTCGACATGAACGGCACGCAGACGATGCGTCTGCTGGACCCGAGGGCGACGAGCATAGCGGACGCGTCGTCGGCCCAGCCGAACTACCTGGGAAGGGAGGAGTCGGAAGGCAAGACGATCGGGAACATGGTGGAGGCGGGGCAGGTGATGATCGACCCCTACGACAGCGAGATAAGGTCGATAGCGGAGAGGGTGAGGTCTGAGGCTGGAAGCGATGACGCCTGGACGGTCGCGAAGGCGCTGTTCGTCTGGCTGAAGAACAACACTTACTATTATCACAGTCCCGAGAGCGACAACTACACCCAGTCCGCGATTGAGGTGCTGCATAACGGGAGAGGCGACTGCGATGAGCTGTCCTTCCTGTACATATCATTGTGCCGGGCGGTCGGGATCCCTGCGAGGTTCATCGGAGGATACCTGGTGGAGAAGAGCCCCGACCTGTACATAGGCCACCAATGGGCCGAATTCTACGACGGCGAATGGGTGCCTGTCGAGGTCGCCTCCTCCGAGAACCAGACGTTCGTGAACGGAGTGCTCCGCGGGATCACCGGGAACGTTACGCATCTCCTGGACACCCGGTTCGGCATCGCGCTGCCGGACCACGTGAAGACGTTCGTGGACGACGGGACGAGCCAGTCCATCCTCGGGGCGACAGGAAGATACCTGTATTACGACACGATGCCGACGTTCTCGCCGTCCGTATATTACGACGCGATCGGCTACAACAAGATGTACATCGCCTCCTGCGCGGACGGCACGCGGAATCTGGTGAGCGAGAGGGAGTGACGGAATCAGTAACTCAGTAACGGTGATCAGCCTGTCGCGGGCCGGTCTCGCCCTCCGTTGCAGAAAGGTTTAAGTTAGTGCCTGGAAGTACGGATATGGCCGGAACAGATATCCTCAAGGTAGTCAAAGACATTCTCATCATACTGATACTCCTCGCGGTGCTCGCCGGGATAGTGCTTCTCGTCCTGAACATCAGCAAGCTGTTCGGAGCCCTCGGCTCTCTCATGCCAAACCCCGGGAACGGCCAGAGCCTGGGCAGCAACCAGACTTACAATCAAGGCAACCAGCAGTACCGACCGCAGAATCAATCGAATAACAGCGACAACAGCCAGTACCAGGCGATCTCGGACATAGCGAACCAACTGAAGAGCGCGGTGGACAGCGGCGACTGGAGCACGGCCGACAGATTGATGGCCGTCATAGACTCTATGGCATCGCAGCTGCCGCCAGAGGTACAGCCTTTCCTGTCCCAACTCGATGATACGGTGAGGAACAGGGACAGGTCAACCTTCGACAGCGTCTTCGCCCAGGCGCAGCAGGCCGCGGATCAATACAGCGGCCAGAACCAGGGCGGCAACCAGAGCTACAGCGGCAACCCCGGCGACTGGTGCGTCGTCGGCACCTACGGCGGGAGCACCCCGGGCGTACCGTCGGACAGCACCATACTCGGGCTTGCCGACCACAACGGCAGGCAGATGTGCCACTTCACGTACGAGGGGAGCAGCCAGGGAGTGAGTGTCAACGGAGACTGCTACTTCGACAAGGCGGAGGTCTGCTGCGCGCTGACCATCAACGGACAGGTACAGCAAGAGATGTGCACGCCAGTGTCACAGTGACGGCGGAAGGGCTGCCGAGTGGCGCGTGTCAATGAAGTGATGAAATGATGAGATCCTGCATCGCGATAATAGGAGTCCTGCTGGCGGGGATGATACTGTTCGGCTGCACCCAGCCGAGCACGGATGAGATCCCTTTCCTCAACCAGACGACAAAGCCCACGGTCAACATCTCGAAGAACATGACGCCCGTGAACGCAACGATAAAGACGTGCACTGACGGCACCAAGCTGAAGAACTGCTCCGCCAACAAGCCGTACTACTGCCAGGCGAACGGCACGCTGACGAAATCGCCAGTGCAGTGCGGCTGCCCGGCCAACCAGACGCGGGTCAAGAACGTCTGCTTCAAGGACTGCGCCGACAGCACCAAGCACGGGGCGTGCTCCACCACGCTTCCGAAGTACTGCTACAACGGCACATTATCGGACAACGCGACGAAGTGCGGCTGCTTCAGCAACGCGACGAAGTCCGGGAACCTCTGCATGCTCAAGAACTGCAGCGACGGCACGCTGTACGGCAATTGCTCGGCGAGCAAGCCGTTCTTCTGCTCCAACGGCACGCTGACGCAGAACATATCGCTCTGCGGATGCGCCTCCGGCCTCAGCGCGACAGGCGGATACTGCCTGGGACCGCTCGGATGCTGGGAAGGGTGGCTCTATTTCGACACTCTCAAGAACAACACGCGCAGCCTCAGGGACATCAAGCTGGACCCAGGAGGCGTGGGGAAGGTGACCAACGTAGGCGGCGGGGACGAGTACAAGCTCACCTGGGCCAACATCACGAGCAGCATGCTCAACATAACGTTCCGCATAAACAGCAGCACCGTCACGAGCGCCATCGCCTACTACCAGTACAACCAAGGGGTGGAAACGTTGGTGATAGGGACTATAGCGACAGGGACGTTCTCGAAAGTCCGCTGCGGCTGAACCGACCCCTCTGCCCTATCCCCATCTCAATCTGCTTCTATAGGCCGAAAGACGTCGCGCGATTCGCCAGCTATAAATACGCCATCAGCGGGATATCCCCATGTCATTCATCTCGCAGGCGTTCGATACGAGAGCGGGCGCCAGCCAGCGGAGGAGGATGGAGGTCCCGTACAGGAAGGCGATCGACGTCTTCGGGAGGGAGCTGTGCGAGGACGAGAAGATAATCGTCCTGAAGGGGATGACCGACAGGACGAGGATTATGTCCAGATGGGCGCATCTCGTCAGGTACGAGGCGTTCGACAACCTGAAGGACCTCGGCATCGCGTCCGCTGCTCTCGCGCTTCCGATATCGTTGGCTCCGCACGTGAGCCTGAAAGGCGCTTTCGCCGCGTCGGTCATCGCAGTGGCCGGCCTGAAAGCCGCGATGTGGTCGTGCGAGAACGACAGCGACGGGGTGTACTACCGCTCGCGGAACACCATAGTGCTGAGGCCCGGATTCTCCGAGGATGTCGCGTTCCACGAGGCGATACACTATCTCGAGGGCAACGGCGTCATGAGGGACAGCGGGGAGTATCTCGCTGTCGCCGCGACAGCTCTTTTCTCGGGATGGAGGCTCAAGAACGCCTCCGCTTCCTACTGCAGGCAGAGCCAGCCGTTCCTCTACTGGCTCAACGAGAAGGACCATGAGAGAGGATTGATGCTGGCGCGCAGGGTCATCCGCATGAGGAGCGAGAGCGGCGTCGAAGCGGCCTGGGACTTCCTCTACCGCAGGTCGAAGGAAGGGCCGTTCCTGGATTTCGGCGCGTCCGGACCGAAGACGCGCGACGCGCCGCAGCTCGCGCGCTCCGAATGACAGCGACAGGAATGACAGTACAGCGCCTTTTCCTAATCAAGCTCCCCATCGCGCCCTAGCGCAAGGGATATAAAACGGTCGAAGACAATCACATCGTGCCGTTCACGCACGGCACCCGTGATATCCATGGCGCAGCAGAGGGGAAAAATGAGAGGAGACATCGAACTGCCTGCCATCTCCCTGTGGGTGGTCGTCCTTATCGTCGCCATAGTAGGGGTCTTCGCCTACGCGAGCTATTCGTACGCGAGCACCTCGGTAGGGGGGATCACATCGAAATACAAGGGCCAGGCGCCGACAGCCATAGGGAATGGCAAGTCGATGATAGAGATACCGATCACGGTCACCAACAGGCTGGGCGCGCCCATGCGCCAGGTGGACGTGGCTGTCCGCACTGACATCGGCCACGTCAACGGCTGCAGGACCGATGACAACGGGACATGCTCCGTCACATTCGTCCCGCCGGTCACCTCCTCAGGAATGTACGCGACGGTGGGCGTGAACGTCGGCGGCCTGATACAGACGATCCCGGTGAGGGTCAACGCGGACACGACGGCGAGGCTGGACATCCAGTCCACGAACATGACGATGCTGGCCGACGGGAGATCGTCCGCGCAGATAAACGTGACCGCTTACAATTCGATCAATTCGGCAGTCCCCGACGGCACAGCGCTGACGTTCAGCCTGTCCCCGGATACGGCGGGCTCGCTGTCAGTTCGCTCGTGCAACACCAGCAAGGGCGGCGCCTGCCTCGTCACGTTCAAGGCATCGACAACCCCAGGCAACGTGACGTTCAGGGCGGGATCGTACAACGTGAGCGCATCGCTCAGGATCGCTCTCCTCCCCCTGCTCGCGACATCCGTCACGATGTCATCCTCCGTCAGCTCATTGGACGGCGACGGCAAGAGCACTCTCACCGTGACAGCGGAAGTGAAGAACAATCTCTCCAAGCCGATCCCCTACGCCAACGTGACGTTCACCGCGGACAAGGGAACTATACAGAAGTTCTGCGCCACCGACCTCTCGGGCTCGTGCAAGGTGATCTACTCCGCGCCGAATCTCGCAGGCACCGCGAGGCTTACCGCCAGCGTGCCGGGCAGCAAGTCAAACGGTAGCCTCTCGATCACGCTGCTGCCGGTGACCGGCATCCAGGTCTCTCTGAGCGTGTCGGACATCGTCGGCGCTCCGATAGTGCCCGCGTTCGCGCTCAACTACCAGTATCTCGGGCAGAACATGACCACGGTGACGATCCGGAACACAGGGTCAGGCAAGTTCAACGGCTCGGTGAGGCTGAGCGTGCCCGGCTGGTCAGACACCGCGAGCCAGGAGGTCTCAATCAACCCCTCCGCCACCGCCACGATCAACCTCAACCCAAACCTGAACAGCGTCGCGCTCTCCAACCTCAACGAGCAGGCGGCGGACTACGTCCTGACCGTGCTGGACTCGAGCGGCCAGACCGTCCACCAGAGCTCCTTCGCCACCAACATCACCGCGTTCAACACCATGAGGTGGACGCAGCCCGCCTACGGCGACAGCTACGACAAGAGGAACGACATCCTGCTGGCGTGGATGCAGCCGAACAACACGAAAGTGCAGAAGATCCTCGCGGACGCGAACAGCACGAACGAGAGCATGCCCGGCTACAACACGACATACAAGACAGGGTGCGGATCATCCGGCCTATTGAAGTGCAACCAATCCGAGACCACCCGCCTCCAGCTCAAGGCGATAGTGGACCAGCTGGACGAGGACGGGATGGACTACTCCAGGCCGCCAGCGGGATACTTCACGGGCGAGCAGTCGGTGTACGCCCCTTCGCAGAGCATACTGGTGAAGGGAGGCAACACGCTTGACGGATCGCTCACGATCGCGAGCGCGGCCTACGCGATAAAGCTGTATCCGTACATAGCGCTTGCGCCCGACAGCGCGTTCGTCTGCGTGCAGCCCACGAAGTCGAACTCGACCAATTCGACTCTGTACTGCATCGATTCCACGAAAGTGTACGATTTCTCGATCGCGCTCAACGAAGGCAGGCTGGGGACGGACTCATACGTCACTGGGCATCAGCTGACACTGCTGAACGTCAGCCAGATACTCCCCAAGATCAAGCTGCTGCCGCAGTGAGTGAGACAATGATTGCCGACAGGAGAGAATCGATGACATGCTCCCACCGCGGGATGCGGATGGGCTCGCTGGAGCGTGAATCCTACGGGAAGCCGAAGGAGCGCTTCTCGATGTTCGCATGCAGGCTCCCGCTCACCAGCCGCTGCGACCACAGGCACAGAAACAGAGGGAACTGCCTGGTGAGTGAGCGCGCCTCACGCTGACTGAAAAGCAATAAAAGTGAAAAGCAATAAAAGCCACCCTAATCCTAACAGTCGCATGAACATGATAGACATAATCATACTCGGGCTGGTGCAGGGGATCACGGAATGGGTGCCTGTCAGCTCCAAGACGCAGGATACGTTCGTGTTCCTCAATTTCCTCCACGGCGACCCGAATTCCGTGGTGCCTCTCCTCCTCTACCTGCACATAGGCACTCTGCTCGCCGCGCTCGTCTACTTCAGGAAGGAGGTCGCGGCGATCGCCGGCAATCTCATGAAGAGGCCGACCGACCTGAAGGCGCACGCCAAGGGCGAGGTCGGCTTCCTGCTCACATCGCTGCTGTTCACCGGCATCGTGGGCGTCCCCCTCCTCCTTCTGGAGAAGAGGCTCTTCCCGACGCTCGACGCGAGCATGCTGTTCGTCGTCATGGGCGTGGGACTGATGGCGACCGGGGCGCTGCTCGCGATCAGGAAGGGATCGAAGCGACGGAAGAGAGCGGATGTCGGCTGGAAGGACGGCGTCCTGACCGGGCTGCTGCAGGGATTCAGCGTCCTCCCTGGGATATCTCGCTCGGGCACCAGCACCACGGGGCTGATCTGGCGCGGATTCGACAGCGAGAGCAGCTTCCACCTGAGCTTCCTGCTCAGCATCCCCACGGTGATCGTCGCTGAGCTCTTCCTCTATGTCAACGGCAGCCTCGCCGCGTTCCCGATCACGGACGGCATCATGCTGGCGCTGTCGAGCTTCGTGTTCGGCTACCTGACGATCGGCGCGCTGCTGAAGGTCGTGAAGAGGATCAACCTCGCTTACGTCGCTCTCGCGCTGGGAGTAATCATCGTCGCCGCAGGCATGATCGGGGCCAGCTGATCTCGCAGGATACGATGTTATGATGCGCTTCCTGTTCTCAGCGGAAGCCCCACTGGCATTAACGGACGCCTCACTGGCCGCCGGACTGCGCTATGCCGATCAGCTCATTGCACGCGGCCTGCGCCGCGTCCTGGCTGATCGATGAATTGAGCGCCTTCAGGGAGGAACAGTATGACGCATCCCCTGTCCGCAGCGCTATCGACTGGTAGCAATCGTTTATCGACGCCTGCCCTGACAGCGCGTCGCAGCCCCCGGTGTCGAGATAGCGCGCGGCGACCGTCTTCTTGCAGTCGTTTATCGCGGCGTCGGAGGCGGGCACGACGCCGTCTGCGGCCACCTCATAAAGGCAGTCGCACTCGCCATAGGATGCGAGATAGGCGTTAATGACTCCTGAGTTGGAGCAATCTGTGGGCCCTGCAGGCACTGCAACCCTGCCCTCGAAGCAGTAGGACGCGGCAGTCTGGTCGTTGAGCGACAGCTGTGTGACCTGCCACGCTCCCGAGGGGTCGCTGAGCGTGAACACGCTGGGGTACTCGTCGTTGGCGCCGAGGCAGGCGACGACCACCGCGTCGGTGGCGTTGCTGCTGAGTACCTGCATCGCCGCTTCCGAGAAGCTGACCAATCCTCTCGTTAGCCTCTCCTTCTTCACCAGCGCGGTGAGGTTGGTGGATTCGGTCAACATGCTCGGGGAGAATATGAGCTTCATGGCGCTCGGGTCGTTGTTCATTATCGCGTTGATGTAGTCATTGACTATCAGGATGGGAGCCGGCCTGGACGTCGAGTTGTCCAATGCCGGCGCAGTGGTCGTGTTGGAAGCGTTCGGAGCAGTGTGAGTAGGTGTGGGAAATGGGTTCGTCGCAGTCTGAGTGGTCGTGGCGTTCTGGGGCTTGCCTGAGCCGAGGCAGCCGAACACAGCTAGCCCCATTATGAGCACAACTATGATGGATGTCCTGGTCTGCATGAGCTAGATTGCACGGAGAGGATTAAAAACGATTCCGATTTTTGCTGTCCCTGCGCTCGGGCATGGCGATCCGACCCGAGAATCAGACAGCGCTTGATCGACGAATCAGGACAGCGCCTTGCGTATCCTATCGTTGAGCGCGACGAACTCGTCGAACGTCAGCCTCTTGCTCTTCCAGACCTCGATGCGTATGTCATCCTCCCTGTTCCTCGGTATGACGTGGAAATGAGTGTGGTAGACGTACTGCCCCGCGTCCCTGCCGTTGTTCAGCAGCACGTTGTAGCCGCCGTGGGTCTTCCTCAGCGCCTTCCCTACTGCCGAGACCGTGCCTATGAGCTCGGCGAGTATCGGCTTGGGCACGGCGTCGAGATGGGTGTATCTCCTCTTGGGTATGACAAGTATGTGGC
>Ga0315274_10000301_pt1 | contig 76993 bp, 63 predicted proteins | sample YL17G02_20_MG_FD_203700 | JGI IMG/M metagenome (GOLD analysis project Ga0315274, IMG submission 203700) | Sediment microbial communities from Yellowstone Lake, YNP, Wyoming, USA - YL17G02_20 | ecosystem: Environmental > Aquatic > Freshwater > Lake > Sediment | place: USA: Wyoming | collected... | reverse complement strand
GCCGGTCGAGGAGCGAATTTTACGACGCTCTTGGCAAGGTTCTCGTAATCAAGGGGATCGTAAGGCTTTTCTCCCAAATCCATATATTCTCAATCATATCAGGGAAAGAACCTCGGTCAAATGGCAAGCGACAAGCGCGCCTGTTTTCAGTTTTGGCATCGCGCCAAAGCCTCGCCTGCTTTTTTCCTCAACTGCTCCCGCTTTTCCTTGTCGTATCCCAGGATCCACCAAGAGGGGTCGTGGTCTTTGAGGAATGGTCTTGGTGAGAATCGGGTTTCGAGGTAGTCGGCCATGGCTGCGGCTTCTTCGAGTTCGGGCACGGTCATGTAGTTGATGATTCGGCGGTCGGTTTTGAGGTAGTCTTGCTCCTGGACCATGAGCGACTTGATGCCCCACTCGATCATCATGTCCCCGGGCTTTAAGTCATAGACGGTTGCGATCACCTGCTCGGGCGCTATTTTTTCCAAGAGCCTCAAGGTTGCGGACAGTTGCGATAGTTCCTCGCCGGGATAACCGACCATGGTGTAAATTCCGAGCTTGAACCCGGTCTTGCGCAAGGCCTCCACCCCCTGGCAGATTTCCTTGTCGTCCAGGTGTTTGTTCATTTTGCGGCGGAGCTTCAAATGCCCGCTCTCGATCCCGATCATAAGCGCGTCGCCCCCGGCGTCCTTGAACGGGTTGAGCCAGAGCGGGTTCAGGAGTTGGACGTTGCTGATTCCGATCAGCCTGGTTTTGCGCTTGAACCCGGCCACGGCTTGGAAGATTTCGGCGCTGTGTCTGGGGTCCAGTCCCAGGCAGTCGTCATAAAAAATCAGCTCGGAAACCCCGATGTCTTCGATCAAATGCCTCGCTTCCTCAATAGCGCGGCCGGCGGGATGATAGACCGCTTTTTTCCAGAGCTGACTGCAGAAGTTGCAGGGGAACTTGCAGCCGCGGGTGGTGACCAGGTATGCGCGTTGGGGCCTGGCGTTGTCGAGTGCGGAGAGGTATCGGTCGAACCTGACCGGGGTCTGTTTGGCGAGTTCTACGTTGATCAGCGGCCGGCTGTTGGCGCAAACCTCGCCCGAACCGTTCCTCCAAACCAGGCCCGGAATTTCCTGGAGCGAGGCCCCGGTCTCCAGGGCCTTGACCAGCGCTGGAAGCGCGTCGTCGGCTCCGCCCAGGACTATGAATTCCACCAGGCCCGCGTGCTCCTGGAGCATTGCCTGCCCGAGCCGGGTGGGGTTCGGCCCGCCCAGGACGATCTTGATCCCGGGAGCGAGTTCCTTTGCCAGCCGCGCCAGCTCCAGCGCTTCTTTGCGGACCGCGGAGTAAACGGAGATTCCGGCCAGGTCAAATTTTTCTTTGCTTAGCAGGAGCTTGAGTCCCTGGCTGAGTTCGTTTTCATTTTTCCGGCCGGTGATTGCCCAGTTGGAAAATCCGTCCAGGACTTTGACTTCATGGCCGGCGGATTCAAGGATTTGAGCGAGCATGACCAGGGAGTAGCTGGGGATCAGTCGCTGGGCCAGAAGCTCCGGACTGTGCTCGCGCCTCTTGTAGTCCGGCTGGATCAAAACTATTTTCATCAGGCTTTTCCGGTTCTGCGCGCGGAGCTTGCTTCCTGATAGAGCTTGACCAGTTTGGCGCGGTGGTTTTCCAGGGTCTCGACCTCAATGCTCTTGGCCACCAGCTTTTCGGCCAGTTCCGGGCTTTTGATCAGACGCTCCATCATCTCCTGAAGTTCGTAGACGTCCCCGCTCTTGAACACCAGGCCGTTCTCGTTGTGCTTGATGCCTTCCTTGAACGAGCCGATGTCCGAGACGATCACCGGCCTTTGCGCCCTCACCGCCTCGCGGATGGTTATCCCGAACGATTCATACCAGCGGCTGGGCAGCACCACGCAGTCCACCTGGGCCAGCACTTCCGGAAGTTGATAGGGCTGGTAAGGTCCGTGGAAAAAAACCGGCAGGCCCTGGGCCATTTCCTTCAAACGCTGGTCGTAGTCGTACTGGCCGTGGTAGGGCACGGCCTCGCCGAACACGTGCAGCTCCAGGCTCTTGTCCTTGATCCTCTTGAAGGCGCCGATCAGGAGGTCGATGCCCTTGGAGGGGATGAGGGTTCCGAGGTATCCGAATTTTTTGACCTTGGCGCCTTTGGGCCTTGGGGGCACGTCGTCGACCAGGCTCAGGTCCAGTCCGTAGGGCAGGACCATGACCTTTTCCGCGGGCGCGCCGGCTTCGATCAGGCGCTCTTTGTGGAACTGGCTGGGGGAGATGATGCAGCAGACCCTTGCGAACTGGCGCTGGATTTCGCCGTTCATGTCGCGCAGGTACTGCAGCCCTCGGTCCTTGGCCAGCACGTACATGGCGAGCTTGGCGGTGAGCCCGAGTCCCACGGTCTGGGGCTTCAGGCACTCCAGGCACTCGTCCAGGATTATTTTTTTGCACACCCGCTTGTCGTCGCGGATGCGCTGGCCGCGCGGGCAGAACGGCTGGTGGTCGTGGAGGGTGACGATCACCGGAATCCCCAGTTCGTCCGCGATCCTGATCATGCCCAGGCTCAACCCTCCCAGGTGGTGAATGTGGACCACCTCCGGCTTTTTCTCCAAAAGGTAATTCCGGAAGACGGCGTCAACCTCTTCGCGCTGGTAGGTGTTGCGGAAGTCCACCAGCCGGCGCTGGTCAACCCGGAGCCGAGTGACCTCCAGGCCATCGTCAACCTCGATGTCGGCCTCAAGGTGCTTGCGGTTACCCAGACGGCCCCGGCTGAAAATAAAAACTTTTTCCTGCTCCGCCATCTTGGCCGCGAGGTTCTTAAGATAGACCTCCACGCCCCCGATCTGCTCGGGCGGGAAACCCTGCGCTACGTAAACGATCCTGATCGGCTAGACCCCCTTGCCCAGAAAAGCGTCAACCCTATGATACCACGGATATTTCTCTTTCCAGCGGTCCGCCCACCCGCCCATGTATTGCGCCAGGTTCTGGCTGAACACGTAAAAAGGAGAATACAAACTCCAGCGGCAAAAATCAACCGTGCCGAGTCCCTGTCCGGCCAGGCCCTTGACTATGCCGGGGATGCCTTCAATGGTTGCGCCCAGGAATTCGGTCCGGCGGTTGAACACCCGGAACCCGCCGACCTGCCACCAGTTCTGGTGGTCAAGATAGACCCGCCGGAACTCGTACCAGAGCGACTTGTTGTGGGAATGGACCACGGCCGAGTCCGGGTCGTAAACAATCTTCCAGCCCGCCTCCAAGACCTGCTTGGCCCAGAGGATGTCTTCCGCGAATTTGCGCCGGCGGAAAGGCGTCTTCTCCCAGACCGAGCGCCTGATCATGGAACTCACGTTGTCAAAGCTGAAGCTGTCAATGGTCTCCTGGATGGTGAGCGGCCTGCCCGGAGTGAAGGTCTGAACCCGCTTTCCTTGACGGCCCGCTCCCCAGCCCAAAAGCCGCATCTTGATCAGGGGGTTGCAGTCCGGACGCGGCAACTGCCGGCTGTATGCGCCGGCCACGGCCGCGTCTTCAAAATTTCTCGCCAGGTTTGAGAGCCAATGCTTGTCCGCGGGAGTTGCGTCCTGGACCAAAAGCGCGATCAGATCGCCGCTCGATTTCGAAATCGCCAGGTTCCGGGTCTGGCCGTGGTTGAATTCCCGGCGATTGACCTGAAAGAAGACGTCCGCGTATTTTTGCGCCAGCTCCGCGCCGCCATCGTCGCTCATGGAATCGACAATCACCAGTTCGGTCTCGCCCGGAAACTCCTGGGACTTGACCGCGTCCAGCACTTCCTTGAGCAGCGGCCCGGGGTTCAAGGTGGGAATGACGATGGAAATTTTCATCGCTGTGCCTTGAATTTAAAAGGGCGAGCCGCGGGCTCGCCCGTACACTTTTCTCGTTTCGCGTTTCTCGTTTCTCTCATTTGGGCTTTTCCGCAATTGCAATCAAGTAATAAAACCAGTGCGTGTCCGGGGGCGTGAACTCGTATTTCTGCTCGGTCCGGTTGAGGTAGCTTTTATCCTCTACGATCCGAAACCCGGCGCCTTCCACGAATTTGCGGACCTCGTCCGCGGTGTAGCACTGCACCCGGCCGCGGAGCTTGCCGCCGAGCTTCACGCTCATGTCCACCGCGTGCTTGAATTCCTGGAAGCCCTCGGGGTGGAGCAGGTTGTAGAACTGGAACCAGGCTTTGCCGCCCGGGCGCAGCACCCGGAAGCTCTCGCGCAGGTAGTGGAAGGCGTCTTCGCGGTCCAGGTGGATGAGCACGATCTGGAAATAGACCTTGTCAAAGCTTTGATCCGGGAAGAGCGAGAGGTCGCTTTTCGGGTGAAGGACGAGCTTGATGTTCGGGACTTTTCCCAGCCGCTTTTGCGCGAACTTGATCATCTGCTTCGAGATGTCAACCCCGGTAAAGCTCTTGCAGGCTTTGGCGATATGCCCGGCCAGACGGCCAACGCCAACGCCCACCTCGAGCACGTCGTCGGTTTTTTGGAGGTCGAGTTTCCGGGCGATGATCTCCGCGCTCTGCCGGCCGTGCTCCTCGAGGTTCTTGTCGTCCGGCAGTTCCCCGAACGGAAGGCCCGCCACCGCGAAATAAGCCAATTGCTTGCTGGCCGCCAGCCGGTCCCAGTACTTGCGGTAGGTGCTCCCCAACTCCAGCCGGAAAATCTGCTCCGCAACCTTGGGGTCGCGCAGGTCCAGCGGCGCCTTGCGCCGTAGCAGCTTGTCCAGTATCCGCTTGCGCTTGGAGGTCATTACCCAATTAAAATATCATCTCCGGACCGCTTCGGCAAATTATGCCCGGAAGCCCGCGGCCTCCCAAGGGAAGGGAATTGATGTTTCAACACCCGTGTTATTTTTCCTTGAACTTGCGCCAGATGGATTTCCACAACATCGCGGTGTTGAGGACCGCGTCGTGGAGCACCACTTTGGTTATTTCCGGGAACGACGGTCTCCCGGGCTTGCTAAAAGCCTGATCAAACGTGATCCTCGGGTCCTCGCTATCAACCATCTTGCCCTTGGCGTCCCGTTTGGGAAATCCGTAATCCGACGCCGGCACCATCAGGTTGGCCAGCGCAAACGACCCGCGGCAGACCGTAACCATCTCGCTCCAGATGTCCTTCGCCTTGATGTCCGGGATCGGATTGGGAAAATCGGCCAGCTTGATGTCAACCCTTTGGAACGCCCGCCCGGCCGCGTCCAAAAATGTCTGCGGGTCGCGTGGAGTCGATACCGAGGCGCCTTTCAAGCCGTCGAATGTAAACTCTTTGCCCAGTTCGTCGCCCCATTGCTCTTCCATCGCGCAATGGAGGTAAGTTTTTTTCTCCATCGTGGGAGTTCCTTTCGGCGGGCTGGAAAAAAGGTCGCGATGATCGCAATGGCAGGGCATGCAGCAGTCGGCCGAAAAATGGCTGAGCATGAAAAAGAACAGCGCCGCGTGCGCGGGATGAAAAAGCTCCATGGGCTGGCCGATGTTGACCTCGCCCGGCACTTTCTTTGCCAGCTCTTCGTCGCCCATGATCAGGATGTCCTTGATCGCAATGCTCACGGCCATGGCCCGGTTGGCAAGGTGCTTGCCGGGCGACGGGTCGGCTTTGTAGGGAGTATCCCACCATTTCTTGTCCAGCTTGCCACTGATGAAGCCAACCATTGCGCGGCTGCCCAGGCTGTCCAAAAGCTTTTTCTCGGACACCACGAAATATTGACTGTCGTCCGGCTTGCCGGGCTCGGGCTGATAGGGAAAAATTTTGAAGATGTGGTTGTCGGTGAAGCCGCTCCCTAACTTGGAGTATGGCAGGTCCGGAATCCAGGAGCCGATCAGGCAGGTCTGAAGTTTTTCTTTGAGAAGCCCAACTAGTTCGGGCGCGCCCCCATCCTGCTTAAGCACATTAACCGCCATGGCCGCGATGGCCCCGTGTCCGGTCTGGTTCATTGCCCCCCTCCTTCTGGTTTGAGATAAATTAAAATTCTAACCATATGGCTTATATGCAAATACATATACCAAATCGAGAGCCAAGTCAAGCCAATGGGCTGCGGAGCGGGTGACGGGTTGTGCAAAGGGTGCGGAGGCTGTCGCAAACATGAGTTGGACCACCCCGGCCTTTAACGGCCGACGAGTCTGCGGGCAAAAGCGGATCCGGCTCATTTGCCAATTATCTCTTTGATTTGTTTTTCCAGAGTTCTATTCAGCGTAAATAGTGAAACCATTTTTCACAGAAAGATTGCCTCTTGCAGGATTTGCTTTTTCAGGGCGGGCTTGAGGGCTTTTTTCATGACCAGGTCAACTTTATGGCGCAGGATTTTGGACAAATGCTCTTCGAGTTCCAGGAATTGGAACAGGCTGACCGGCTCCTCAAACTCCACCAGCAGGTCGATGTCGCTTTTCCTCCCTTGTTTCCTCCTGGCAGCCGAGCCGAAAAGACCAAGCCGTCTGACCTTGTAGGTCTCCTTCAAAAAGGCCCGCTGAAGATTTTCAAGATTGCGGTCAGGGAACGAATCGCGAGCAAGCTCGCTCGCACAATCATTTGGAGCGGCATTGTTAGATTCCGAGTTCTGTTTGTGCAGGCGGTTCCCCGGCCTTTAATTCCTTTGCGTCCTCGGTTCGACAAGCTCACCGCAGGCTGCGCCTTTGCGGTTATCAGTGGAGAAGGCTCAAATCACCCCGGCCTTGAGCAGGTCGCGGAGGTGGATGATTGATTTCAAAGAAGCAAGTTTCATGCCCCTGGAGCCATAAAGATTCAATGCTGCGAAAATTTAGAAAAATAGCTTGACAAAGTGCATTCAATGTTGCTAATGTATAAGAGATAGAGAAGCCCGGGATTTGGCTAAAGTTTTGAGCCTAAAAGGAGGGGAGAGTGAAGCCGCGCTTTTCAGGGATGATCGCGGTGTCGGCAGCAGCCGTGTTAGGTATCATGGTTGCGTGCTGCTCAACTCCTGAATCCAATGAAGACCACTCTGCAGTCGCCGGCCAGATGACTGATCAATCAGCCGGCCTGCAACAGGAAGCGCGGAATGGAACCAACCTTGGCTTGGGCAATGCCGATCAGAAATGCCGGGACCTGGACGGGGACGGCCATTTTTCCGGCTGCCGGCATTACACCCGGAAGCGTCCTTTCGATTGCGACGACTCCAATCCCAATGTCTGGGCGTCTTGCTCAACCTGCAAGGACAATGACGGCGACGGATATCTTGCGGCATGCGACGCATACAAGACCATTCAAGGCCCGGACTGCAGCGACTCTGATCCCTACAACTGGATTTCCTGCGCAAGCTGCCAGGACGCGGACGGCGACGGCTTTATCGGCACCGGCTGCGACGTCAACCTTGACTGCAATGACGGCAATGAGAACGTTTATCCCGGCGCCGAGGAAGTTTGCGACGGCATAGACAACCAGTGCCCGGGCGATGTCGGATACGGGACCCCGGATGAGGTTTGCTCCTGGGCCGCGCGCTACGGCGACGAAAATCTGGACGTCATCAACGCGGTCCAAGAGACCAGTGACGGCGGATACATCGCGGTCGGCCAGGCGGCGAGTCCCTTGGACCTTGGCAAGTGGCATTTATGGGTGATAAAGCTGGATGGGCACGGCAACGTGCTCTGGGAGCGGACCTTTTACGAATTGGGCGGCTCCGCGGGATTCGCGGTGGTTGAGAGCGAGGACCTGGGATTTATCATTGGCGGTTACGTGGACCAAGATCTGGGCAGCCGTGCCGCGCTGATCGCCAAGATCAGCGCTTCCGGAGAGATGGTCTGGTATAAAAGCTTCGGCGACGCAATAAGCCAGGTGCTGTGCACCGTGAATGCATACGACAATACCTCTCCATACAATTGTACAACGACTTATTTCAGGGCTTGGGAGGAAGCCAAATTGGTTTATAAGGCCGGCAATAACTACGAGGTTGTGACTAGCAAAGTCACTAGCAGAACTTTTCCGGGAACGACACAGTATTCTTTGTATGAAGTTGACATTGACGGCAACCTGCTATGGAACAAAACCATGCCGAGGGACACCTTCTACTCATTCAATGTCCTCGCGCAACTCTCCGACGGCGGCTGGGTCATGGCGGGAAGCAACTTTCTGAAAGCCCTCACCACCGATTCTTCCTTTCCAAGCAGCAAAGACATCAAGATTACGCGGCTGGACCAGGACCTGAATATTCTCTGGAGCACGACCTTTGGCGGCACGGGCGACGAGAAGGCGCTTTCCATCCATGAGACGCCTGACCAAGGTATTGTGGTGTCGGGAATTACCAATTCCTGGGGCGCAGGATGTAATGATTACCTGCTCTTGAAACTCGATGCCGAAGGCAGTGTACTCTGGTACAAAACCTATGGCGGCGAAGGGTGCGAAGGCCCCCAGAACGGGCGTGCCGTGGACCTGGAAATCACCGCGGACGGCGGCATCGCCCTATTGGGGTCAACCTTTTACTCCATCGGCGAAATAGATTTCCGGCTTTTCAAGATGGACTCCCAAGGCGACCTGGAATGGGACCGCGCCTTTGGAGGGCCGGGGGATGACAATCCCACATTTCTCAGGCAGACCTCGGATGGAGGATATATCCTGGCTGGTTATAAAGGATTTCCCGTTTCGGGGATGGTGTGCTCTCGTCTCCCATCTTACCCCCTATTCCCTGGCGTTGGATGCTACTACCCGACCTCGGATGTTTGGGATGACGCCTGGGTGATCAAACTGGACCAGAACGGGAACTGCTTCGGCCCAGGGTGCCAGGACCTAGCCGAAGGAACGAACGCGCCCGACCCTTACCTTCCGCCCCCTTCCCCTGAAACTGATGCAACGACAAATTGGCAAATTCACCCGGGTAATCTTCTCCCGTCCCCTGTTGCGGCCTACTAGCGAACTTGGGGTCAGAGCTTCAGTTGTCAGTTGACGGCGGAGATTGTTAAATGCAAGGCTCTGACTCCACGAAGCATGATTGACCGCGGGCCGATTTCACAAAAACAGCTTGCTGATAAAATTGAAGAATCTCATGAAGGCATCCGGAGCCAAAAGCAGAAACATGCCCACGGCAACAACTGTTAAAAAGAAAGCGGCGAAAACCAGTTCATAAATTTCATAGTAAAACCTCAGCCTGTATCCCTTGATGTAGATATTGAAGCAACGTTTTGCTGGCGGGTCCCCAACTCCGGCTCCGATGGCTTCCAAATCGATGTTTCGTTCCTTTTCTTTAGCATCCATTTCATCCAAGCTTCCCGGCATGTGCGACATTTTTTTCAAAGACCCGCGGGCGGCGATGGTGGCGGTTATGAGGAAAGCAATTGCGGGGATGACGAATGCGGCAATGCAATATGCCAAGGCGGCCTTGTCCATCATTTTATCGGACACTGGAAAATCGAAAACCACCATAGCCATGATTGCGAACATTCCTGCAAACACGAGAAGCCAAAAAACGGATCTTGGATAATTTATCCAATTCGGGTCATGCGGACTGAACCGCAAATGCACTTGCCACTTCTTCAATGGCTGATATCGCTTCATCCTGTTTTAAGAATATGCAGTCTCGCAAAGGAAAGCAAATTCTTTCAAACCACCCCGGCCTTGAGCAGGTCCTACTTCGTCCCAGGAGGGTTCAAGCGGGCAGAGACTACGTAGGACAAGGTGCCGGATGCCGATCCCGAATTTCGTGTCCCGAGCCCTGTTTTTTCTAGACTACTCCTGCCTTGAGCAGGTCGTGGAGGTGGATGATTCCGGCGAGCTGGTCGGGGTCTGAATCGGTCGCGACCAGGAGCGCGGTGATGGAATGCTTTTCCATTCTGGCCAGCGCTTCCGCGGCGAGCGCTTCCGGGCTGATGCGTTTGGGGTTTCTGGTCATGATGTCTTGGGCCTTGAGTTCGAAGAGGTTGGGGAATTTTTCAATGGCGCGCCGGAGGTCTCCGTCCGAGATCACGCCCTGGATTTTTCCTTTGGTTGCGACCACGGTATGTCCGAGCATTTTGGAGCTCATGGAGAGGATGACCTCTTTCATCGCGGCTTTGGGAGCGACCACCGGGAGTTGGCTGCCGGCGCGCATGAGGTCTCGGACCTTGAGCAACAGCCTCTTGCCCAGAGACCCGCCCGGATGCAGCATGGCAAAGTCCTCGGGCTTGAAACCTTTTTCCTCCAAAAGCGCCAAAGCCAGCGCATCGCCCATGGCCAGCATGGCGGTGGTCGAGGCCGTGGGCACCAGGTTATAAGGACACGCCTCTTCCTTCACGCTCACGTCCAGGGCCACGTCCGCGGCCTTGGCCAGCGAAGAGTCCATCCTGCCGGTCATGACAATAAGCGGGAGCGACAGCCGCCGGAAGAACGGCGCCAGCTCGAGCACGTCCTCGGTCTCGCCCGAATTGGAAAGCGCCAGCACCACGTCGCCCTTGGAGAGCATGCCCACGTCTCCATGCAGGCCTTCGGCCGGGTGGAGGAAAAACGAGGGCGTGCCGGTGGACGCGAAAGTCGCGGAGATTTTTTGCCCCACCAGCCCTGATTTTCCCAGGCCGGTGACCACCACCTTGCCTTGGCAGTCCTTGAGCGTCTTGATCGCGGAGACAAACTCCGGCCCGATCCGTTCAGCCAAAGCCCTGATGGCATCGGACTCGATCAACAACACGCGTTTGGCCTTATCAATGGTCATTAAGTCCGACCCAGATCATCCTTTGTTATTTCCATAACTTTTTTTGCCACAATATCGCCTTCGGCTTTCTCAATCCACTCTTTAGCGCTGGGCTTCATAAGGCACAATTTCTTTTTCAACCACCTCTTGGATCAGGCTTTTTGCAAGGGCCGGGCGCTTCTTGATCCGGGCCTGGGCGCACTTTGGCGGATTGAACCAGCGACGATCCGGTTGCTTTGGCAACCGTCATTTTCCGTCGGGTTCAAGCCCCAGCCTTTTTCTCGTCAGATGCCTTATCGTCTTCATTATCTCGACCGCTTCTTGCGCGTCAATCCGGTCTGCTGTTTCCCCCGGATAACGAAAGGCAATGGCATAGAACTCAAGTTGCCCGACTTGTTCGCTCTTTTCCAGAAAATCTCTATTGTCCTTAATAAGCTCGACCAAGACCATCAGATTGTGAGTCCTGGGCGGGTCTTCGCCTTGATTTTGCAAAAGAGCTTTAAAATATTTTTCGGCACACTGCTGCGAATGAAAACAAATGGCATCATAGACGGGATCCTGCGCCTCCCATTCATGAATAGCCACCTGGAAGTCGCCCTCCGCTTTACCCACCCATTCTTCAGTTAGCGGCGTCATAGAGCACCATTCCCTTGCTTGTAGCTTCTTTGACCACCGGATCTCCGATCGCCAGTCGCCGCTCAATCTGCTGGGGAGTTTTAACCAGAATATCAATCGGGAAAGGGTGTTTGATTGCCGCGGAAATTTTGCCGGAAAGGCGCGCCGGCCTTTCCTTGCTCTCCATCACGATCAGCAGGTCCACGTCGCTATCCCTGTTAGGCCGTCCATAAGCATACGACCCGAACAGGATTATCTTGCGCGGATGAAAATTATCCACGATCTGGTCGACAATCCGTTCGAGTTCCTCCGGCGTTTTTATGCGGTTACTTTTCTTCATCGTGCGGCCTGTACACCCTTTTTGAGCTCCATAAGATTATGCGGCAAATTTTCGGGCGACGCCAGCGGTAAGCAGCCGCTGGAGGGTATGCCCACGTCTCCATGCAGGCCTTCGGCCGGGTGGAGGAAAAACGAGGGCGTGCCGGTGGATGCGAAGGTTGCGGATATTTTCTGTCCCACCAGTCCGCTCTTGCCCAGGCCGGTGACCACCACCTTGCCTTGGCAGTGCTTGAGCGCCTTGATCGCGGAGACAAACTCCGGCCTGATCCGCCCGGCCAGGGCACGCACCGCGTCGGACTCAATCAGCAATACGCGTTTGGCCCTATTGATTGTCATTTCTTGGTTCCTAATATGTTGCAGGTTTTCTGCATAAAGTTTTCTGCAACTTCCAAGGCTTCTCTCGTATCCGTACTTGAAGCAGTACCTGTTGGATACCTTACTTCGACAGCGTATCCGCGCTCATCCCATTGCTGCAAAATAGGCCTAAAATTTGCAAGGTCCTCTGGTTTCTTTATCATGTCAATTAATTCCACAAGCTCAGTGTTCGGGGTGCTTTATTGCCTTCTTCTGTAATTACAGCCTTTATGCATTTTTCAACACATTGTTCGGTGTGATAAACGACCGAACTATTTACAGGATTCGATGCTTGAGATATTTGTTTTGCGACTCTGAGGTCGCCTTCCGCCTTTACCAGCCAATCTTTCGTCAACCGCTTGATGTCGTCAACGACCATGGTTTTTCAGCCGCAGGATTTTTCTTGCAATTTCACGCACCTTTCCAGCCGTATCCAAGGCTTCTTGCGCCTCGCTTTCCGAGGCATCAATGCTCCTCGGGTACCTGAAATGCACGGCATAGGCGCTGATCCCGCCCAATTTTTCCTTCACAATGTCAAATTCCGTCTTGTGGCTGATCTTATTCAGAATCATCAGCAGGTCGTGACCCACAGGTGGAATTTGTCCTTGCTCCTGGATTATCGCCTTTTGATATTTTTCAATGCATTGCTGACAATGAAAACAGATGGCGTTATAGACCGGCTCGCGATTTTCCCGCTCATGGTTGGCCACTTTCCAGTCTTCCTCGGCCTTCTTGACCCATTCCTCAGTGAGCGGGTTCTTCATATAGCACCGTCCCCTTGTCCATGGCGTCATGCACCAATCCGTCTCCGAACTTGAACCGCCTTTCGATTTCCGCCGGAGTGTAAACCAAAATGTCAAGCGCGATGGGATGGTCAATAGCGGCTGCGATCTTGCCGGCCATATGCAGAGGCCGCTCATCGGTATCCATAATCACCATCAAATCCGCGTCGCTGTCTTTCTCCGGCTTGCCGTAAGCATACGACCCGAACAGGATTATCTTGCGCGGATGAAAATTATCCACGATTTGGCGCACCACTTGATCGATTTCCTTGGGCCGCCCTTTTCCACCTGCTCTTTTCATTTTAGCCACTGAGCGCTTCCCTGACCTTCATTATATTATTAAGCAGTCTTTCCAATTCCGCCAGCGGCCAGGAATTGGCGGCGTCGGACAGGGCTTGGTCGGGCTGGGGGTGTACTTCCATGAAGATGCCGTCGGCTCCTGCGGCGACTGCGGCGCGGCAGAGCAGGGGGATGAACTTACGGTCTCCGGCGCTGACCTTTCCGGCCCCGGCCGGACGCTGCACCGAATGGGTGGCGTCAAACACCACCGGACATCCCAGTTCGCGCATGATTTGGAGCGAGCGGAAATCGACCACCAGATTGTTGTAGCCGAAAAAAGTCCCGCGCTCGCAGAGCATGATCTTTTTCGCGCCCGCGGACTTGGCCTTGGCGACCACGTTGGCCATTTCCGAAGGCGACATGAACTGTCCCTTCTTGAGGTTGAGCGGCTTGCCGGTGGCGGCCGCGGCGATTACCAGGTCGGTCTGTCTTGCGAGGAACGCCGGGATTTGGATGACGTCCAGGACTCTGGCCGCGGGTTTTGCCTGGCGCGGCTCGTGGACGTCGGAGAGCACCGGCAGGCCGAACTGCTCTTTCACGGCCTCCAGGATGCGGAGGCCTTTGCTCAGTCCCGGTCCTCGGAAGGAATCAATGCTCGAGCGGTTGGCCTTGTCGAAACTGGCCTTGAAGACCAGCCCGATCTTGACCCGGCCGCAGATTGCCTTGAGTTCTTGCGCGATCTCGAGGGTGAGTTCCCTGCTTTCAATCACGCAGGGTCCGGCGATAAGGAACAGTTCTTTTCCGACTTTAATTTTGCCGAGATTGAAGTGGTTTTTCTTCATGGCTTTTTTTCAGGCTTTTCTTTTTTTATGCTTCCGGCGCTGGAGCGCGGCGCGGATGAATTCGCGGAACAGGGGCTGGGCCTCCCAGGGCCTTGACTTGAACTCGGGATGGAACTGGCAGCCCAGGAACCACGGGTGACGGCGGCGGTCGAGCTCGACGATCTCCACCAGCATGTCGTCCGGGCTCTGGCCGGTAATCCGGAGTCCCTTGCGCGTGAGCCGCTCGCGGTAGTCGTTGTTGAACTCGTAGCGGTGCCGGTGGCGCTCGCGGATGCGCTCCGTGCCGTAGGCCTTGTAAGCGAAGGAATCTTTTGCCAGCACGCAGTCCCATCCTCCCAGGCGCATGGTTGCGCCCAGCTTGTCAATGTATTTCTGGTCCTCCATCAGGTGGATCACCGGGTGGGGGGAATCAACGTTGAACTCGGTGGAGTTGGCGCCTTTGCACCCGGCCACGTTCCGGGCGAACTCAACCACCGCCATCTGCATCCCTAAGCAGATGCCGAAGTACGGAATCTTCTTTTCCCGCGCAACCTGCACCGCCTGGATTTTGCCCTCGATGCCGCGCTCGCCGAACCCGCCCGGGACCAGGATGCCGTCGCAGAAAAGCAGCGAATGCTTGAGCGCCGGGTCCTTCTCCAGCACGTCCGACTCGATAAACTCGAGCGATACCCGGCAGTTGTTGGCGATGCCGCCGTGGATGAGCGCCTCGTTCAGGCTCTTATACGATTCCCTCAGGCTCGTGTATTTGCCCACAATCCCGATCTTGACTTCCTGCTTGGGCGAAAGAACCTTCTCCGTGATCTCCTTCCAGATCTCCAGCTTGGGCGCCTTGGTCCAGATCCCCAGCATCCCGCACAACTGGTCGTCCAGGCCTTCCTCGTGAAGGACCAGCGGAATCTTGTAAACCGTTTCCACGTCCATGGCCGAGATCACCGATTCCTTCTTCACGTTGCAGAACAGCGCGGTCTTCTTCTTGAGCTCCTCGGGCAGCGGCCGGTCCGAGCGGCAGATCAGAATGTCGGGCATGATCCCGATCTCCTGCAGCTTGTTCACGCTGTGCTGCGTGGGCTTGCTCTTGAGCTCGCCCGCGGCGCTGATGTAAGGCACCAGAGTCACGTGAACGTAGCAGCAGTGCTCCTGGCCAACGTCGTATTGGAACTGCCGGATGGCCTCCAGAAAGGGCAGGCTCTCGATGTCCCCAACCGTGCCCCCAACCTCCACGATCACCACGTCAACGTCCTCGGCCAGGGCCTTGATCCGGCGCTTGATCTCGTCCGTGATGTGAGGGATCACCTGAACGGTGCTGCCCAGATAAATCCCCTTGCGCTCGTTGGTGATCACCGACTCGTAAACCTGCCCGGTGGTGAAATTATTTTTCCGGCCAAGCCTGGCGTGGGTGAACCGCTCGTAGTGGCCGAGGTCGAGGTCGGTCTCGGCCCCGTCGTCGGTGACAAACACCTCCCCGTGCTGGAACGGACTCATGGTCCCGGGGTCAACGTTGATGTACGGGTCCATCTTGAGCATGGTCACCTTCAGACCCCGCGCCTCCAGGAGCGCGCCGATCCCCGCGGCGCTGATCCCCTTGCCCAGCGAACTCACCACCCCGCCGGTCACGAAAACGTATTTAACCGGCCGGGGACTATCCGCTTTCCGAATCATTTGCCTTCTCCCGCCCTCATCATGGAGAGCACCTTTTCCAGGTCCGCCTTGACGTCCACGCTCACCGAGTCAAACTCGGTCTCCGGCACTTTGATCCGGAAGCCCCGGGCCAGCGCCCGCAACTGCTCCAGCTTTTCCGCCTGCTCCAGGGCCGAGCCCGGAAGCCCCGCGAACACGCCCAGGAACTCCCGCCGGAAACCGTAAATCCCCAAATGCTTGAAAGCCCTGGGCAAAAGCTCCTCCGGAAATCCCCCCTCCTTTTGCCAGCGCGCCAGCAGCGCGTCCTGCCCCCGGTAATAGGGCAGGGGAGAGCGGCTGAAATAGAGCGCGAAGTCCCGGTCGTCGCACACCACCTTGACCACGTTCGGGTCAAGATAATCCTGATAAGCATTCAACTTCACCCGCAGGCTTCCCATCGACACCGAGGAATCCTCGAGCATGACCCCGATCAACCGGTCAATGGCCCGCGGCGAAAACAAGGGCTCGTCCCCCTGAAGGTTGATCACGAGCTCATAGTCCAGCTTCGCTGAAACCTCGGCCACCCGCTCGGTCCCGCTCCGGTGGCTCTTCGCGGTCATCGCAACCTTGGCCCCGAACCCCTTGCACACGGCTTCCACCCGCGCGTCGTCCGTGGCGATGATCACCTCGTCGGCTTTCTTCGCTCCCTTGGCTTTCTCCCAAACCCACTGCACCATGGGCTTGCCGTTCAAGTCCGCGAGCACTTTGGCGGGGAGTCGCTCCGAGCCGTACCGCGCCGGGATCACGATCATAGTCCGGGCCATGAAACACCTCCGGGCATTACCCGGAGTATAGACAATCGGGTTGAAAAATGTCAAACCAGGCCCGCTCGGCCGTCCGCGGCTTTTGACAGCGCAAGAAAAATGAATAAGATAGTTTATAATGGCCGGTCCTGCCAAAGCTTCCATGCTGCCGGGTTACAACCACAACGTAACCTACAAGGGGGTCACTTTTCACATCCAGACCGAGGACAGCGGAGTCAACAACCCCCACATCATCACCCTGCTCTATTCCGGAGGCAACATCCTGGCCCGCAAAAAAACCAGCTACGCCGACATCATAACCCACGAGCGGCTCACCGACGTGGTGCGCGAGCTGATGCAGGACCAGCACAAGCACATGCTCAAGGAACTCAAGAACGGAGTCTATGACTCCCATCCCCTGGTCACGGCCGAACTGAAAAAACGCGGGGTCAAGCCCGCGGCCGTCAGAGCCCCGGCGCAGCCTCCGCCCATAGTTGAGCCCGAGGTCAGGGAAAAGCCCGCGCAAAGGACCATTGAACTAACCGAGGACAAGGAGCTGTCCGACACCGACATCTTCGGCTCCGACATCATCTCCAACAAGTCCCTGGACGAGGTGATCTTGAGCTTCCTCTCCGAACGGCTCGAGGAAGAGGAGAAGTAACCCTTTTCTTTTAAAGCAAAAGGATGATCGAACTTTACCATCTCACCAAGCAGTATGAACGGGACATCGTTGCGCTCTCGGACATCAACGTCAAGATCAAGAAAGGCGAATTCTGCTACGTCACCGGCCCCTCCGGCGCCGGCAAGACCACCCTGCTCAAGATGCTGTTCGCCGCGGAGTGCCCGAGCTCGGGCCAGATTCTGATCTCGGGAAGGAACATCAGCCGGATCAAGCCGCGCGACATCCCTTATCTCCGCCGCCAGATCGGAGTGGTCTTCCAGGACTTCAAGCTCATCAACCACTGGACGGTTTACCAGAACGTGGCCTTTGTCCTGGAAATCCTGGGCGCCCAGGGCAAGGACGTCCGCCGAGTCGTGCTCAACACCTTGAAGCGAGTCCAGCTCCACCACCGGGTCGATTCCTACCCCCAGAAGCTCTCCGGCGGAGAACAGCAGAGAGTGGCCATCGCCCGGGCCCTCATCAACCAGCCCCAAATCCTCCTGGCCGACGAGCCCACCGGCAACCTCGACCCCGAAATCACCGACGAGATCATGAAGCTGTTCGTCGAGATCAACGACCGCGGAACAACCGTGCTCTTCGCAACCCACGACCGCAACCTCATCCGGGCATATCCCAAGCGCATCATTTCCCTCAAAGGCGGCTCGCTCTTCTCCGACAGCGAGGAGTCCTCAAGCCCGACCCTCGAACTGGGGAAAAAGAGATGAAGCTCGGGTTCGCCTTCCGCCTTTACTTCCAGAACCTGGCCGCCAGCCGCAGCCTCAATATTCTCTCGATCGGGATCATCACTTTCGCTTTTCTCATCCTGGGCATGTTCATGATCGCGGCCCGCAACATGGAGCTGGTGGTCGACAAGTGGGGAGAGCAAATTCAGGTGGTGGTGTTTTTAAAGGACTCCGCGGGAGAGGCCGACCGCGCGCGGGTTGAAAGGAAACTGGCGTTCCGCCCGGAAGTGAAAAAACTCGGCTACGTCTCAGAGGCCCAGGCCCTGGAGCGGCTCAAGGGCATGCTCGGAGACAAGGCCACGGTGCTCTCCGGAATGGACAAAAACCCGCTCCCGGCTTCCATTGAAATCCAACTCCAGAAAAAATACCGCAACCTCCAATTCATCGAAGCCCTGGCCGCCCAAATCAACGCCTGGCCCGAGGTCGAAAATGTCTTCTACGGACAAAGATGGCTCAAAAATTTCCTGTCCCTCTACCGGATCTTCAAGCTGCTGACTTACGCCATCGGCGGGCTCATTTTCCTCGCCTCCGGTTTCATCGTTTACAACACCGTCAAGCTCACCGTCTATTCCCGCCGAGAGGAGATCGGAATCATGAAGCTGGTCGGAGCCACCGACGGATTCATCCGCATACCTTTCCTGCTCGAAGGCGTCACCCAGGCCGTCAGCGCCAGCATAATCTCGCTCGTCCTCCTGTTCCTCGCCTGGGTCATATTCCACCAGACCATCCGAATTCCCTTTCAGCTTTTCGCACTCGGCGGAATCAGCTTCCTCACCCCGGGACAGATGATTTCCCTGGTCGCCGCCGCGGCCTTCCTCGGAATCATGGGATCAATGGTCTCCTTTCAGGAATTCCTGAGGGTCTGAGATGACGCGCAAGTCAGCCGCCGTTCTGTTTTGCGCCGCGCTCGCGCTCTGCTCCCGGGCCGGCGCCAAATCCGTCGCGGAAGAGCTTGACAAGATCAAGTCCGCCATCGAGCGCAAGCGCAAAGACCTGGAATCATCGGTCCGCGAGCAGAAAGAAATCCTGGGGGAGATGGAGCTGATCGACAAGAAGGTGAAACTCTACGCCTCCAAGACCGCGGAACTGAAAAAGCAGCAGGGCGTCATCCGCAAAGAGATCAACAGTCTCGAACGCGAAATCGAGCGCATAAAGGCGAGGCTGGCCGAGCAGAAGAGGCTCCTGGCCCGGAGGCTCCGGGCGAGATACGAAATGGGAGAGACCGGCACTCTCGAAGTTCTGTTTTCCTCCCCGCAAATCTCGGAACTGGTGCTGCGCGATGAATACCTGGGAAGGGTTTACCAGCAGGACCAGGACCTGATCCAAAGCTATGAGGACGGCCTGGTCGAACTGGACGTGAAAAAAGTCCGGCTTTCCGAGAAGCAGATAGAGCTTGAGGCCAGCATCCAGGCCGCGGCCTGGACCATGGAGCGGCTCGAAACGGAAAAACAAAACAAAAGAGCAATCCTGGGAAGAGTGAAGCTGGAAAAAGAATTGCATCTGTCCGCGCTTTCCGAACTGGAAGAGGCGGCCCGGGACCTGGAGGACCAGTTGGAGCAGCTTGAGAAAGGCCGGCCCGAGACCATCCGGGTGGAAGCCGCTCCCGCGGACGCGCTTAAAAAATCATGCCTGCCCGCAAGCGGGAGGATCGAGTCCAAATTCGGCGAGCGCGTTGACCCCAACTTCGGCACCAAAACCATGCACAAGGGAGTGGACATCGCCGCAGCCGCGGGGCAGGCCGTGAGGGCCATCGCCCCCGGGCAGGTGGTCTTCGCCGACTGGTTCCGCGGATACGGAAACCTCGTCATCATCGACCACAACAACGGATTCTACTCCCTCTACGCCCACCTCGACCGCGTGGACAAAAGCGCCGGAAACCCGGTCAAGAAAGGGACCATGATCGGAACCGTCGGCGACACCGGAAGCCTCCAGGGACCTTTCCTTTACTTCGAACTCAGACACCACACCCAAGCCATCGATCCCCAGGAATACCTCGACGACTCTTGTTACCTAACCGCAGCAGCCAAGTAGTCAGGTGGGGTCAGAGCTTTACTTGTAGCTTAACTGTTTTCTTAGGGAAAACCTTGCGAGTAATTTGAAAACCGGCCCCAGCAATACCGGAGCGCAGGGGGCTGCGTCCTGCCAAGACTTAACGCCGGCGGTCCAGAATCGAAAAGTCAAAAGTCAAGGTCTGACCCGAATGGCGCTAAGTTAAGGTTGAGCCTGATAGCCAAGCGCTTATGGTCATCAACTGTATTCGATTCTTTCGATAGCCCGGCGCTTCAGCGCCGGGGAACCCGGCCGCGTCCCCTGCCGCTGCGGCCCGCGCCGCGGCGTGGGCCGCAGCGGGGGTTTTAGGCGGTCGCCGTTCCCGGCCATAAATGGCCGGGCTAAGGAAACGCAAGACCGGGATTGTCCATGAGCTTAACTTAGCGCCATTCAGGTCTGACCCCTCAATCACCTTCCGACTTGTCTAAATAAAGATCGTAATATTCCCACATTTCGCAGATCAATCTTTGGAAATCTCGTTTCCACGGTGGTTTCTTGCCCTTGCCCACCCATTTGAAATATCCTTTCCCTTTTAGCATGCTCACAAATCCTTTCCCAGGATTATCTGGTCTTCTCCATCGGAATAATAATCTTTGAGCACGCCTTGCTTTGTAAACCCGGCCTTGCGATAAAATTTATACGCCCGGCGGTAAAATTCTTTGCTGCTGGTGTCGACAAAGACTTTTCTGGCCTTGCGCCGGCGCAACTCATTCAAGACCTCGTTCAAGAGACGCGCGCCGATGCCTCGCTGCTGATGACTCTGCCTGACATAAGTCCAACCGAGCCAGTAAATTCCATTATCCGAGTAATCGTCATAGAAATATCCAGAGATGCCCACGATGCCGCCGTTGGAAGCGGCAACGATCACGCCGTCGGACGGCCTTTGGCGTTTTTTGAAATACGCGGAATAATATTTTTGGGCTTGCCGCGCGTCTGCGCTCCGCTGCCTGCCGATAAGCGCAAGGATTTTCGCCTCATCTGTTTTGGTCGCTGGCCGGATTTCTATGACCCGGAGCCTTGTCATGTCGCATCCCTGTCACCGGCCATTAGCGCCATGAGCAGTTCGTAGAGGAAAATTGTCAAAGGCACGAATATTATCCAGACGGCTGCGATCATGGCCGGGGACCCGTTCTTGCCAAGGGTCAGGATTCCGACTCGGTGGAACGCATAATCGGTGAGCCAGCCGGCAACAATTGCCGCGGCCATGTATAAGGTCACCGAACTTTTCCGCGGGGCGCGCCTTTTAACAACCGTATAGCCGGCGATGAAAACAAAGGTCATGAACAACCAGGTCACGGTGAGCGGAATCGGCGTTTGAACAAGCATCCACGGTCCGGAAACGTAATAGACATCAAGCCTGGCGCCGAGGAACTCCACCAGCATGTTGAGCAAGGCGATGACCGCGCCGGTTGCAATTCCGGCCGCGATCATTTGTCTCTTCAGTCTCAATCCCGCGATCGCGGCGAGGGCCGCCATGATCCCCCCGGCCATCAACGCAAAACACAGAGTCTCTTTATTCATTTTCTATTGACCGCCATATGTTCACGGACTATCGCCGGCAAATTCAGAAAAAACTCGAGACCGGCGGCCGGGCCTTTCATTTGCTTCGTTCCAGCACCCGGTAGGACAAGGCCTCGGAGATGTCTCGGGCGAGGATTTTTTCCCGGGCATCGAGGTCGGCGATGGTGCGGGCGACTTTCAACACCCTTGACCAGCCTCTTGCGCTGATGCCCATGCGGTCCACCGCGTTCTCCAGAAGACGGTGGCCGTCCTCGTTAACCGCGCAATGCTTCTGCACCTGCCGCGAGGACATCTGCGCGTTGCAGTAAATGCGCGACTTCTTGAAGCGTTCCTTCTGAACCGCGCGAGCCTTTTCAACTTTCCCGCGCACGTCCTCGCTCCGCTCCCCGCTGAACTCGCCCGACAGTTCGCGGTACCTGACCGCGGGGACTTCGATCTGGAGGTCGATCCGGTCGAGCAGCGGTCCGGAGATTCGAGAGCGGTGGTTTTGGATCTGGCGGGGGGTGCACCTGCAGACGTGGTGGCTGTCTCCCAGGTATCCGCAGGGGCAGGGGTTCATGGCCGCGACCATCATGAACCGCGCGGGAAATGTGATCGACCCTTGCGCGCGCGAGATCACCACCGCGCCTGATTCCATGGGCTGGCGGAGCGCCTCCAGCACGTTCTTCCGGAACTCGGGCAGTTCATCGAGGAAAAGCACTCCGTTATGGGCGAGGCTGATTTCGCCGGGTCGGGGAAAAGTTCCTCCGCCCACGATCCCGGCGTCGCTGATGGTGTGGTGTGGTCCGCGGAAGGGGCGGCGGGTGATGAGCGGGAAATCGTTGCTGAGCAGCCCCAGGATGGAATAGACCCGGGTGACTTCCAGGGATTCGTTCAAGCTGAGCGCGGGGAGTATCCCGGGCAGCCGCTGGGCGAGCATGGTCTTGCCCGAGCCGGGCGGGCCGACCATCAAAAGGTTGTGCCCGCCCGAGGCCGTCACTTCCAGGGCGCGCTTGGCCGCCTCCTGGCCCCGCACCTCGGAAAGGTCCAACTCGGATTCCGCGCCCCGGGAAAAGAGCTGGTTGACCGGGCTGGGCATGGCCGTAAGTTCGCGTTCTCCGTTCAAAAACTCGACCACCTCGGCCAGGTGGCTTGCGGGAAAGACCTTGACCCCCTCGACCACCGAGGCTTCGGCCGCGTTGGACTTGGGCGAGATCATGCCTTCAAAGCCGCGCTCTTTGGCGAGCAGGGCGAAGATCAGCGCTCCGGGCGAGGGCTTGAGCGTGCCGTCCAGGCCGAGCTCGCCGGCGAAGATGAACTTGTCCAGCAAGCCGGGTTTTAACGTCTTCTGCGCCGCGAGTATGGAGAGCGCGATCGGGAGGTCAAACCCTCCTCCTTCCTTGCGCAAGTTCGCGGGCGACAGATTGACCACCGCCCGCCGGTTGCCCCAGCGGTAGCCCGAATTGGACAGCGCGCTCTTGACCCGGACCTTGCTTTCCTTCACCGCCTGGTCCGGAAGGCCCACGATGTTGAAATAGGGCAGGCCGCCGGTGCAGTGCGTCTCAACCTCAACCAGCCTGGCGTCAACCCCGACCAGACCCGCGGTATGGACCTTGCCCAGCATTTTTTTAAGGCTACCAAATTACAGCCGCGAAAGCAATGCCATAGCGGGATTAAGGATTGGATGACACAGCCGCTCAGTTTTTCATAAAAATTCGGGCAGTTAGTTGAAGTTTGACCCGAATGGCGCCGAACCGCCCTCCCGATCAGGTTTTCGCTCTCGGTCACTGCCGGACGCCTTCTTTTCGGATGTAATGATACAGCGGCCAGACGCGGTTCTTGATTTCATGCTCCGACACCGGGAACACGGAGATCAACTCGCCGGATTCCAGCATCAATTCATAAATGACATCATAGATCTTGTCGATTTCTTCCGGCTTGTGGACCGGGCCTTTAAGCACCACGGCAATATCGATGTCAGAGTCCTGGTCCGCCTGGCCCCGCGCGAACGAGCCATAGAGAATGACATCCTCCAGCCGGTCGCCGTAAAGTTTTTCCAGCAGGTGTTTTACCCTGGGCAGAAGCTCTTTGATCTCTTTTGACGAACGCCTGTGCTTCATGGCTGCTATTTTCATGCCTGGGACTATTTTAGGCAAGACCCGGGAAAAAAATTAGGACCTGCGGGGAAATTGGACGGCGTTGAAGAGGCCATGGCCCTCAGTTCTTTGGCATGGCGCTTGGGAGGAACAGGGTGGAGATGATGTTTTGGGCCTTGGCCAGGTCCTTGAAGTCCTTGGGTTTGAGGAAAGCGTATTGCGGCGCGGTCTTGTCCGCGAGGGCGTTATCGATCCGGATGAAACGATAGTCCTTGCGGTCATAGAAGAACAGCGGAGTGACGCTGACCTTGCTGATCCAGGTTTTTTCGCGGCCTTTGGCAAGCTCGACTTCGAGGAGCACGGTTGTTCGGAAATCGACCTGGGGGTGATCGGGGATGAAATTGCCCAGCGAATAGATGATCAAGGTTTGGGGCAGGCCCTTTCGCCCCGGATTTTGGGGGATGTATTTTTCCATGGGCTGCAAACAGTGGGGATGGCAGCCGAGGATAATGTCGGCGCCCATTTCCGCGATTTGATGTCCGCGGTCGATGATGCGCTGCTCGGGGAAGAATTCGTATTCCAGGCTCCAGTGCAGGGCGACGACCACCACCTCGGCGCCCATTTTCCGGGCCGCGGCAATGTCTTTCCGGACCAGGCTGAGCTCGGGTTCCTTGCCAATTACATTGAACTCCACGCGGTTGACCATCCAGGGCTTGTCCAAGGGAATTTTCCGGCCGTTGGTGGCGAAGGTATAGGACAGGAAAGCGATTCTGACGCCGTTGGCTTCAAGCACCGGGATTTGGCCGTCCCTCTCTTGCCGCGACCGGGCGGCGCCGTGGTGGCGGAAGCCGAGCCGGTCAAGGTAGTCCAGGGTGGCCAGCAGCCCTTCCGGGCCCTGGTCCAGGCTGTGGTTGTTGGCGGTGGACAAGACGTCAAAACCTTTTTCCTTGAGCAACTTGACCAGGTCGGGGTTGAAGTTATAGCGCGGGAACGCGGACGCTTTTTTGCCCGGCGCCGCGGGTCCCTCGAGGTTCCCAAAGGCGATGTCCGCGGCGCTCAACTTGTCGGCAATGTCATCGAAGAGTCTGCTTGAGTTTTGCCGGGTCATATCCGTCTTGACCATGATGTCTCCCACGGCCAGCACGGTTGCCCGGGCCTGGACCGCGGCGCCATGGTCCGGCGGGTTGAACCCGAGGTCCTGGGCCTTGAAAAAATCGATTGTGCTCTTGGCCGCGGTTTTTATCGGGTGAAGGTATTTGTAGGCGTACCAGGGATAAAAGGAAAAGGATTCGCTCCCGAGGTCTCCGGTGGACTGATGGTAGAATCCGGGCCGTTGGTCCGGATTTTGGGCGGTTAGCACAAAGGGAACCCAAATGGCCCAGCCCATGCTCAAAATATGAAGGGATTTGCGCACCAGGCGATAATTTATACGACAATCGGGAATAAATCCAGCGCCTGCGGTTGCGCATTTGAACTGAATGGAGATTTAAGCTATAATAGAAAAGAGGAGTCAGGGATGAGGAAAAGTTTAAAGATTCTGGCGCTCGCAATCGTGCTTGCGGCCATCCCCGGTTCCGCGAAAGTTCCCACGGTCAGTTTCGCCAACGGCTGGGAGGGCTTGACTCCGGAGCAGGTGCAGCGGGTCAAGAACGGCGAAGTGGTGCTCCTTGACAAGGATACCTCCAAGGGCACGGACATGGCGCGCTTCATCCAGGCGGCATTTATCTTCAACCGGCCGATTGAGGATTCGTGGAAACTTTTCCGCCAGACCGCCCGGCAGGCGGAATATCTGCCGAAACTTTATAAGTGCGTGACCATTGAAGACAAGGGGTCCTACGACAAGGTTGATTTCTTCGTCAAGTTCGCGTTCATCAACATCGATTACCGGGTGCAGCACAATTTCGAGCCGGACAAATATTATTTCCACTGGGCGCTGGACCCGGCTTACAAAAATGACCTCAAAGAACTGGAAGGGTACTGGAAGCTGTTCAAGATTGACGACCAGCACACCCTGGCCCGGTACGGCACCAACGTTAACGCCAGCGACTTGATCCCGAAATCGATCCAGGAGGCTTTGACCCGGAAAGATTTGCCCGAGAGCATGGAGGCGGTGAAGAAATATTTCGATTCCGGGGGCACGTATGCCAAGTCGGGATTAAAGAATTAGCAGGCCTATCAGGGCGAAAATCGGGCTGGTATCAAGAACAATTGAAATATTCGGCGCAAAACCGCATAAGGGCCGGGATATTTGTTCGGAACTTGACTTTTTCAGGAAAAATGTTATATTGAGTTGTTCAAAGGTCTTATAAGATCCTGATTATGAGGAGGTGCAATTTGAAGACGTTTGCAGACAGGTTCTCATCGCTGCGTTACCCTGGAGAGACGCAGAAGGAATTCGCCGACCGCTTGGGGATAACCCAGGCCTCCATCAGCCGGTATCTGCGCGGCCAACACCCGGACCGTGAATCGCTGCAGAAAATTGGAGAAGCCACGAGCGTGAGTGTTGACTGGATGCTGGCGGGCAAAGAGCCTTCGATAGCGCCGGAAGTGGACAATATCATCCGCAAGGTAGGCGCCCGGATGACCAAACCGGAGGACGACAAGGAATGGTCGGAAGTAGCGCTCACCTATTTTGACGAGATGAAGGGGCTCACCCAGGAAGAAAAGGATTACATCAAACACATCATCCGGGATTACGTTAATGACGTTGAACGCAGGATTGACCTGATCGATTACTGGAACTATCTCCAGTTCCGCGAAAAGAACCCGACCATGCCGGTCCCCAAACGCAAGCGCCGGAAGCACTACTAGCCGGCCCGCCCGTAAACAAGGAAGCCCTCCTTGGGAGCAGGGGGGCTTTTTTCGAAAGCGGGTCTAGCCGGCCCTGATTTTGTTAAACGCGGTTTCAAACAGCGCGGAATAGGCCGGGCAATAGATCGATTTTTTGGGGTCGGGGTTGTCTTTGGCTTCTCTTTCGCGCAGACATCCCCCGAAGCAGAACCTGAGCCAGGGGCAAGCCCTGCAGGCCCGGCTCAGCCATTTTTTCCGGGGCGAAAAAGCCCGCTCGCGGCGCCGGAATAATTCCGCAAAGCCGGCCCGGGCCTCGCCGATATTGCCCAGTTTTTCCCTGGCCCGCACGTAAAAATCGCAGGGATAAACGTCGCCGTTGTGCTCCACCGCCAGGTAAGGCGCGCAGCTTTCGGAGAAGACGCAGAGCCGTCCCTGGAGCCCGGGCGCGGCCAGCCAATCGAAATCGCGGATGGAGATTGCCTCCCGCTCCGGCCACCACCACTGGAAAAGCTCGACCAGGAATTCAGCCAGCTGCTCCGGCCGGGGCGCGAAGCCGGCGAGCCTTCCGGTCTCGGGGTCAAGGTCGAACGCGGGGATGAACTGGAGGTATCGGAACCCGGCTTGCCGGAAAAAGCGCGCGATCTCCCGGGCTTTTCCCGCGTTGGCGCGCGTGACCATGCAAAGCACGTTGAACTCCACTCCCTGCCGGCGCAGCATCTGGCCGGCGTCCCAGACCTGGTCAAAGCTTGACCCGCCGGCCCGGTCTCGGCGATAGGAATCGTGGAGCTCCTTCGGGCCGTCCATGCTCAGCCCGACCAGGAAACGGTTGCGGGCGAAGAATTCGCACCAGTCCTGGTCGATGAGCACGCCGTTGCTCTGGAAAGCGTTGCCGATGATTTGTCCGGGCCCTCCGAATTTTTTCTCCAGCTCCACCGCCCGCTCGAAAAATTCCAGGCCGCACAAGCTCGGCTCTCCTCCCTGCCAGATGAAAACCGGGGCCGGGAAATTGAGTGAAAGATAGTTCTTGATCATCCGCTCCGCGGTGTCCTCGCTCATCAGCCGCGGGCCGGGCTCCGGATAGAGTTCTTTGGTCTTCAAATAAAAGCAATAGCCGCACCTGAGGTTGCACTGGAAACCGGCGGGCTTGACCAGGAGTTGGAACGGATTGATCCTTTTCGGCATCTAATTTCGAGTATAAGCGGCAACCGGTGTCCGCTCAAGTTTAAAGTTCAAAGGGGAAATGCTAGAATAGCGGTTATGAAAAAGACGGTAATTGCGGTCCTGGCGCTGGCTTTGGCAACGGGGTGCGTGCCCAAAGACCCCAAGGAAGTGGTCAGGAGGGTGGACGAAAAGATTTACTACCCCGCCAAGAACGGGCTTTTAAGCTTTTCCTGCCGGGTACAGAGTCCCTACGTTGAGGAAATGTTTTCGCGTCTGCGCGAGAGTGTCGAGGGCAGCGCGGAGGTGCTTGACCCTTTGAAAGTTGAGACCCGTTTTTACTGGCGCGCGGGCTACGGCGGCAAGTTCCTGATCAAGGGCATTCCGGACGAGCTTTACCAGCTGCAAAATTCGGTGGGACAGGTGTTCGAGGGCACGGACATCGTGATCATGCCCATCACGGAACAGTCGCAGTTTGACCATTTCCGCGTGACCCTTGAGCGGGAGCGCGGCCGCTTGACCGTGGTCGGCAAGGACTCCGACCCCAAGTCAACTTTCCCGCAGTATGACCTGGTGGTGGAGCCGAGGAGCTGGTTGATCGTGGAGCGGAGGTTTTACGGCGGGACCTTTGTCTCGGTATCCAAGCCTTATTTCCAGTCCTGGAAGGGCTTGCGCTACCCGGTGAAAATCGAGACCATGCACGACGAAGGGGAAATGAGTTACCGGAGTCTGGTGGAGATGCAATACCAGGAAATCAAGGGACACCTGCTGCTGGACAAAATGACCTACACGTTTGAAAAGCCGGACGGGCAGAAAATGGTCGGGCCGGTGCGCTTGTTTTTCTCCGAATTCGAGCTCAATCCCAACATCCCGCCCGATTTTTTCCAGGGCGGAAAAATCAGTTTCTTCAACCCCGAGCCCGAGCGCCGGCCCGCGCCCTCCCCGGATAAAGACCGCGGCAAGAAGCCCCGCAAATAGCCGGAGGCCGTCCGGGACTATCTGGCGGAGATGATCAGCGAACCGGTTTTTCGCCCCAGTTTTTTCCAGGCCTCGGGGAAGGACCGGATCAACAGCTTTTTAAAAAAATCGGGGACCGCGGCATCCTCTTCCTCCAACTCAAAGGCCAGGGCCAGGGCGATCTCGGCGAAATCGTCCTGGCCGGCCGCTTTCATGAGGAAAGCGTTTTCCATCAGGGCGAATTTTATTCTTGGGGCGTGTTTTTTGACTCCGGTGATGGCCCATTTTTCAAATGCGCCCTCCATCCTTTCCCAAAGCTGGGATTCGCTGAGCTGGAGCGGGCTGTGCCCGGCCTGGTCCAGGTCCTGGCTGCAACTCTTGATTATTTCGGGCATGAACTCCCAGTGCTTGAAAAAAGGGTGCTCGAGCAGGCGGTCCGCTTCAAAGACGAGGTTGGCGTTGCCCCGCACCTTTTCCAGGTCAACCATTTCCAGGACGGGGTGCTCCTCTCCGGGCCGGGGCCCGGGCAGTTTCAGCTTGTCAATGGTCTGGTCAAGCTCGGCGTTCTTTCCGGGGTCCTTGCAATGGGCCCTTGCCAACCCCATGAGCCACAGGAAATGATCCTTCGAGACCTTGACTACCGGGACCGGGATCTCGGAGGAAATGCGCGACCGTTCCGCGATCTTTCGCGCGCGGCTCTCGTTGACCTTGAGATTGGTGAACTCGAGGATTCCCTCCAGGGGGTCGGTGTGGATGAGCAGGAAATTGTTGCCCATGCTTCCGCTCAGGAAGTAATAGACCAGTTGCTGTCCGTTCATGATCATGACCGGGGTTGCCAGGGCCCATTCCGCGAGCACCTGCGCTTGGACGGTCACGCGCCGCTCGGATTTTTTTTCCGGGACCGCCACCCCCAGCGACTTGAGCACGTGGAGGGACTTTTTGAGGACTTTTCGCCGGTCGCGTCCGAGCGGCAGTTCGGATATTTTCTGGAGCATGCCGGCGTCTTTTCGGATCACCAGCTCCCCGGTGACCGCGGCGAAGCTCTCCGGGCCCAGCTGCGCGAGCGCCCCGGCATCGATTTTGCCGGCAGCAAGGTCCTGGGCCACCTGCTTCAAGGCCTGGAGTTCGGAGGGTGGGACCGGCTTTCCTTGGGAGGCGGCCTTCTCCAGGTTCTCGATTTGTTCCGCGAGCATCTTATTCCTTTTCCACGATCGTGTATTCGAATATTCCCCGGGCCGGGACCAGTTCCTCCTTGCCCTGATACCTGACCTTCCAGGTCATTTCCGCCTTCTGCCGGATGAAGGCCGGCTGCCGGATCAGCCGGCTCACCGTCGGCTCAAGCCATGAAGGCACCTGGTCCCTCACGTCCAGCACGTCCAACAACTTAATGCCTTTTATTTCGGCTTCAAGCTGGAAGCCCGGGTCGTTGACCGCAACCTTCACCTGCCGCGGGTACTCGCGGTTCCTCCTGGGCTCCCTGGCCCAGTCCGAAGGAGTGACGGCGAAATCAGAGGTGGCGTGGATGATCTTGTCGTCCTTCATCACCAGCAGCCAGCTCACGCGCGCGCCTCCGAACTGTTGGGGGGAATGATAGTCGAGGAAATGTATGGCCCAGTTTTGGTTGAAGCTGCGCAGGGCGTAAAGGTTCTTGACCTGGGTGTTGAACCAGACGGTCTGGGTGTTATGGTCGGCGTAGCCCCAGCCGGTGATTTTATGGTCAACCCCGTCAACCCTGATCTTGCCGGTCACGCGCGCGAGCGGGATGAACACCACCAGGTCGTACCAGTCTCCGTCCGGTTCCACGTAATGGACCGGCCCCTGTCCGGGCCTCCAGGGCGGGACCAGGCATTCGAAGCTGAGGTCGGTTTCCAGGCCTTCAAGCGGGACCACCACGTGGAAGTCGGGATAAAAACCGTACCACTCGGAGCGGCCCATGCGCAGCCGGGGCGCTTTGGCGTCCCACTTGAGGTCCTTGGCGGAAAGGATTTCCTTGCGGTAAACCATCTTGCCGTCGGCGGTGTAATGAGTGTGGTGCGCTCCGATCTGCTTGAGCGTGTATCCCAGCCGCATGACGGTGAACTGTATGTATCCGCCTCCGCCGTCGTCGGTATAATAAACATAGGTCCAGGACTGGGTGAAAAATTTGCCCTGCTCCGGCGCAATTGCCAAGTCCTTGACGCCGATTTTCACGCCCGGGTCGATTTTCACCCCGCCCTTGAACGGAAAAATCTTCTGCACGTCCTGGGCGGAGGCGGTGATAATAAAAAGCCCGGCCGCGCCCAGCGCGGAAAGTCTTTGCCACAAACTCATATCGGCACCCCCCGAAAAATTCGCGTTCTCGAATGAATATCCATTAGATTCTGCTGTCTGTCAATAGTGCTGTCCGGCGAAAATTTTTCCGCTCATTGCCCGATTCGATAGCCCGGCGCTTCAGCGCCGGGGAACCGGGGCCACCCCCCTCCTGCTTCGGCCCGCGCCCGCGTATTTAATGTTGTAGGGGCATAGCGCGCTATGCCCCGGCTCCTGCGATTAAGGGCGCAGCAGCGGCTCGCCCCACAAGGGCGCAGCACGCTGCGCCCCTACAGGGGACCAGTGGCGGGCCGAAGCAAAGGGGTTAGGCGGTCGCCGTTCCCGGCCATAAATGGCCGGGCTATCGAAATTGAATTTCAACCGCAGGCTAAGGCATGTGGATCAAAGAGCAAATAGATTTCTCCGTCTGTCAATTATTGGCCAAGGGCCTTGCGGAAACGGCTTTGCTTTGCTCAAGCCAGGGGCGAAAAGGCCTGGCCTTTGAGTTTTCGGAGGAGCAGGGCGAGGGAGCCGAATCCGAGCACGGCCATGGTTGTGTTCAGGCATGAGAGCCGGTGCCGGGGCAGGAATATTCCCAGGCCCATTTTCCAGGCATGATAGTCGCCGACGTAGAGCAGCCTTTTCAGGGTGAATAAACAGAACAGTCCGAGCAAAAGCAGCGCGAAGCCGGTAACGGCCAGGGCGGCCTTTTGCTTTTTTCTCCGGATCAAAAACTGCGCGAGCTGGAACCCGAAGACCAGCGAGAGCAAGTAGCAGCTTACCGCGATCACTCCGAGCACGGCCAGGGTTACGGGCTTGAGCGAAGCGGGGTCAAAGAAATACATCCAGCTCCAGGCGGTATGGAAATAATAGAGCCAGAGCCCGAGCGGAAGGTAGAAGAAGCATTCAAAGACCAGGGCCGCGCCGAAATAGGGATTGAACCACGGCCGGACCCCGGCTTGAAGCTCTTCCTTGAACCAGAGCGCAACCGAGGACCCGATGATAAAGCTCAATATGACGTCAAACGGGACTGTTTTAATCACCCCCTACATAAAATCTCCGCCGTCCATGGAGATGTCCTGGTCCGGGCCCTGGCCGTTCTTGGCCAGCGCTTCGTCCATGCGCCGGTATCCTTCGAGCAAGAGCGAGTCGTTGCTCATGTTGATCAGCCGTTCGGTGATCTGGACCGTGGGGTCGACTATAAAGGTCCCGCTGTTCCAATACAAAATCTTGTAAAAGGCTTCCTCGCCCTTGAGCTGGTCCACGAACGCGTTGACGATCCGGCCGTCCTCCATCAGGATCTCCGCGCTCTGCCCGTTGTTTTTGAGCAAGATTTTTCCGGTCTTGCGGCCCGCGCCCAGGATCTGGATGATGTCCGGGAGGCTCATCTCGGAAAGCGAACCGCTCACGCCCACCGGCTGGCTGGGCGCCACTTTCTTCTCCGCTTTCAGCCGGGCCAGCATTTTTTTGATCTTGGCGCAGAAGACGTCGACCTTGACCGGCTTGCTGAGGTAATCCTCGGCGCCCAGTTCCAGCGCGGCGGTCACGGTGTCCGGCTCGTCGCGCCGGGAGAGGAACACGAACGGGATGTTTTTGGTTTCCTCGCTTTTGGCCAGCTCGGAGATGAATTCCATGCCGGACTTGACCGGGAGGTCGACCTCGGTGATGATCAGCGACGGCTTTTCCGATTTCGCCTTCAAAAGCGCTTCGGCGCCGGTGCGCGCCAGGACCACCCCGAAGCCTTCCTTGATGAAACGCAGTTCGAGCAGGGTGGTGAGGTCGATTTCGGTGTCGGCGATGAGTATCCGGTCATGGGCGGCTTCGACCTGTTTGAGGTAGATGTCGTCGCGGACCACGGTCATGAAGATCCGGATCATTTTGGGGTCGAAGATTTTTCCGGCCTGTCGGTTGAGTTGCTCGAGGGCGTCTCCGGGCTCCGCGGCCTTTTCGCTGATCGCGCGGTTGGACATCGCTTCGTAGGCCTCGACCAGGGCCAGGATTCTGGCCCCGGGCGGGATGGCCTCTGCTTTCAAGCCGTCGGGGATGCCGCGTCCGTCGAAACGCTCGTACTGGTGGCGGAGGATTTTTTCGATATCAAAGGGGAACTTTGCCCCGCCCAGGAGCTTGAGCGGGATTTCAACATGCTCGAGCATTTCCTCGGCGTCGGTGGTGGCGTCAATGTTCATGACCGAGCAGTGCTTCATGCCCTTTTTGCCCAGGTCGTGGACGTAGGCCGCGAGGGTGATGGCGTCCACTTCCTTGGCGGCCAGCTCCAGCTTGTTGGCGATCAGGCGCGCGTACTTGGCGATGTTGTGGGAATGGCCTTGGGGGCCGTGGCCTTCCATCTCCAGGAGTCCGAGGAGCACGTCCAGGGTCTCGAGGAAACTGGAGGTGAGCCGGGAATAGGTCCGGGTCTCGCCCACGGCCGCGGAGCCGTAATCCTTGATTATGCAGAGTTCCACGTGGGGGAACCGTTTTTTGAAGTGCTCTTCGAATTCCGCGCCGGGCTCGTCCAGGTAACGCTCCTTGATCACGAAGGAATCGAACCCCTGCTGCTCCAGCCCGGCATAGGCTTCTTTGAGGTCCGAGCATCCCCGCACCTGGTAGCCTTCGGAGGAAAACAGTTTGGTGACGAATTTCCGGATTTGCTCCTGGCGCTCCACCACCACCATCCTCCGGCGGTATCTCTGCTCAAACGCGCGTTTGATTTCCTCGGGCCTGGCCTTGGGCGCCGCAGGCTGCTTATCCTCCATCGGCTCCAGCCGCAGGCCTTTGGCCGGAGCCGCCGCTTTTTCAGCCTCGCTGATTTCTTCGATGATAAGAGTCGGTTCTTTCCTGGCCGGATGCCTGGCCCCCGGCGCCACTTCCGAATGCTCCCCGGAATTCTTTTCCTCCTTGTCCTCCTCATTGATCATGGACCGGAAATCAACAAAGCCTTCCTTGTCCTCGGCCGCGGGCTTTTCCGGCTTTTCCCGCTTGATTTCCTGGCCGGTGCCGAAGTCCACTTCCATTCCGGCCTGGCCGGGGTACATGTCGTCGCCGTCGATTTCCATTCCCGCGCCGAAGGCGTTGCGGTCGCCCTTGTACCATTTTCTGATTGCGGCCTGGATGGATTCCGAGAGCGCGACCAGTCCCTTGATGTTGGCGATTCCGGACACGAACCTGACCTCGTCAATGGCTTCCACGTTCTGCGGGTCAGAGGTGACGATGATCAGGGTTTTTTCTCCCTTCTTGTACTGGACCGGGAACAGCTCGTATTTTTCGCAGATGTTCTGGGGCACCAGTTTGATTATAGCCTCGGGCACGCTGAGTTCGCTCAGTTTTTTGGTGGTGAGGTACTGGGTGCGCTGCTGCCGGGCGAGCACGCGCAAGAGCGTGATCTCATCGACCTTGTTCAAGTCGAGCAGGATTTGGCCCAGGCGCCGGCCCGGGCTTTTGCTCTGCTCGGCAAGCGCCTGGTTGAGTTCGTTCTCCGCGATCACGCCTTCCTGGAGCAGGAGTTGGCCTATTTTCCGGTCTTGCATTTTCCTGAATGGTTAATATATCATCGCTCGCGCAGCTTTGCAAGAAATGAAAACGGCCGGATTCGCGGCCGGAGTTTACTTTCCGGGGTTGATCCGGATGGTGGTGATTGCCCCGAGTCTGCCCGCCATGTTGACCGGCGCGACCATGACCTCCAGGTCCCTGGCGTCTGCGGGCCATGAATATTGGCCGGGCAGGGGCGCCCATTTTTTGCCGCGGTCAAGACTGGCCATGAAGCCCTTGAAATTGAAGGCCGAGCCGTCGGTGACAAAGGAAAAATCGATGGTCTTTTGCTTGCGGTTGATCTTGTATTCTGCCCGGACGCAGTTGCAGTCAAAATAGACGTCCTCCAGACGGGAGGTGATCAGGGCGTAAGGGATGCGTTTGTTCTTGAATGACTCAAGCCGGGTATGGCGGTCGCGGTAGAACAGGAACATGTCAAACCGGTCCTTGATGGTGAGCGGCCTGGGGTGGCGCATCAGGTCGGAACGGAGGCTGACGGCGAAATTGGCGTAAAGATGGTTTTTGCCGTCGCCCAGTTCTTTGCGCGCGTCATCCGCGGAGCGGGCGCTGACGCTGCCGTCGTTATTGAGGAACGAGTTTCTGATTTCGTAGGCATTGGCCGGGATTTGGGTGTCCTTGAATTCGTAATAGAGGTTCTGGTCGGGATCCAGGACCATCCATTTGTTGAACTGCTCGGACCAGACCTCGACCACGAAATGGCCGTCGCCCTGGTAGCTTGACAACTCGACGTATCGGACCGCGAAAAAACCCATGGCCTTGAGCACGTCGGCCAGCACGTAGCTGTATTGTCCGCAGAACCCTCCGGTCTTGCCCGAGCGAATGTCGGCCAGGATGGCGATGGCGTTGCATAGCGGGTAAGGCTCGGGGTTGGAATGTTGCCACTGGTTGTGGGTCCAGTCGCACAGTTTAAGGAATAGGTCGAGCTGGTCCTTGGACTGGATGTCCTTGAAATTCTCCTGGTCCCTGAGTTGCTCCAGTCCCTTTTCCTGCCAGTGCTCGGGAATGAAGTGGTAATTGCTCTTGACGATTTTGGCGCGGCTGATTTCAACCCTGGGCCGGGCGGCGTAAGTTCGCCATGCGAGAAATGTCAGAAGGCACAGGAACAGGATTCCCAGCAGGACAACAATTCGGGTTTTGTTCGGCTCGGCCACCGAAATAGATTATAGGGGATGACATTGGCTATTCAAGCCCGATGAGGCTGGCTGGTTGAAACCGTGGCCGGGCTAAAGCAGGAAGATGAGGATTTTGGCGATGACCCAGGAGACGAGTGCGCTGACCGGGAAGGTGAAGACGCCGCGCCTGATTAAGAGCGGTCTATAGGAATCTTCCGAACAGCAAATAACATACTGCCGAAATGGCAGCGGCCATGGGTATGGTCAGAATCCACGCCCAGACGATCCTGCCGGCCAGCATCCAGCGCACAGACCGCTTCCGGTTGATCAAGCCCGCTCCGATGATGCCGCCGGTGATGGTATGGGTGGTCGATACCGGGATGCCGAGCGCCGAAACCCCGAGGATGGTGACCCCGCCCCCGGTCTCCGCGCAGAAGCCATTCATGGGGTTCAATTTGGTCAGCCGGGTGCCCATGGTGCGCACGATCCGGAAGCCGCCGGCCAAGGTGCCCGCGGCAATCGCGGCGTGACATATAAAAATAATCCAGATCGGCATGTGCGAATCGATGGAAAGCTTCCCCCCGGCCACCAGCAAGGCGAAGAGAATGCCCATGGTCTTTTGCGCGTCATTGGTCCCGTGCGAAAAAGAAAAAATCGCGGAAGAGACAAGCTGTAACCTCTTGAAAAGGGTGTTCAGGGTATGAGAGGATTTGCTGTTCCGGAACAGGAACATCACGATTATCTGGTTTAAGGCTCCGAAAACCAGGCCGATCAAGGGGGAGAGCACGATAAAAATTCCGATCTTAATCAGTCCTCCGGGTATCAGCTTGGACAGCCCTCCGTAAGCAATGGCGGCTCCGGCGTAGCCTCCGATCAGGGCGTGGGAAGAGGATGAAGGGAGGCCGAGCCACCAGGTAATGAGATTCCAGGTGATGGCGCCGATGAGTCCGCAAAAGATCACCGGAACGGTTATGGCATCGGTGTGGACCACGCCCTTGCCCACCACCATTGCCACCTGCACCCCAAAGGTGAAAGCGGCCACGAAATTGAAAAATGCCGCCCAGGCCACGCCCTGACGCGGGCTGAGCACCCGGGTGGATACGACCGTGGCGATGGAATTGGCTGAGTCGTGGAACCCGTTGACAAAATCAAATGCCAAGGCGACGAAAAAGGCGACCAGGATCAAGGTGCTCATCAAAAATGCTCCAGCATAATGTTTTCAATAATATCTGCGATATCCTCGCAGGCATCGATGGCCTCTTCGGTGGTCTCATAGATTTCCTTGAGTTTGATCACCTCCAGGGGCTTGTCCACATTTTTCCGAAACAAGGCAATGATGCCGGCATGGTGAGTTTGGTCACCCTCGTTCTCCAGGCTGTGAATGTCCTTAAGGATCTGACGCAACTGCTCGCTGTTTTTAAAGCCTGAAATTGAATCTACCGCGACCATAACTTTTTCCTGGGCGCGATTGAGCACACGGACCAATTCTTTAAGCTTGTCCGGCAGAGATTGCACATCGAAGAAAAGCATGGTCTTGGCCGCGCGGTCAATGGCGTCCATCACGTCGTCCATTTTGGAAATCAAGTCCAGGATCTCATCGCGGTCCAGGGGCGTGATGAAAGTGCGGTGGAGCAGTTCAACCGTCATATGGGTTATGGAATCGCACTCGTGCTCCAACTCCTCCACCCGTGAGACCTTGCTCTGGATATTCGGGAATTCATCGCAAATCGCGGACAGGCATTTGGCGGCTTCCATGGTGGTTGCGGCGTGCCGGTTGAACAGGTCGTAGAACCCGTATTGCCCTCTCAGACCTCCAAACAATCTGCGCCACATCAGGAAAACCTCCTTGCAAAATAAATGAGGAATTTACGGTCCCCGGACAGGAATTCTGATTTGCCCCAATCCATAGTCTATCTCCTCCCTCCTCTTCCCAACTTGACGAGCGCTCCGATAATTGATCAGGCGGATGCGGATGCCACGGATTGCCCAGAAGAACCCCTTCCCATCGCATGAACTCCAGGTGCTCTTGCATTCAGTGAATTGCCGGGATTATATATAGCCTAAAATCGCCGCCGGGTCAACTTTTTTCGCGATTCATGAGGTCGGGTCAGGCGGGGTCAGGCCTCGAGGGGTCTGGCCTTATCCTCGCAGTTCGTTCTCCTGCGAAAAGGCCTGACCCCATTCGACCTGACCCCATGAATTCGGGACATTATGCTCACTGGCACTGGTCCATGCATTCGTCATATTCGAATTCGCAACTCCCGGAGCCGAAGAAATCCACTCCGTTGCAGTCGTCCAGTTCGGCCTGGTCGCTGGTGGTGTCGCAGTAGAATTCGCACTTCTGGTAATCCCCCTCGCACCGATCCTTGCAACCGGGCGGCGGAGGCTGGTACTGAGGCGCCGGCTGGTACTGGGGCTGCGGCTGGTTCTGTTGGGGGTTATTGAGCGTCTCTTCCGTTGTGCGCGCGGCGCAGGCTAAAAGCAGGACCGGAAAGATCACCGCGGCCAAAGCTAAAACCAGTCCTTTCTTCATTTACGCCTCCCGGGTTGTGCTAAAAAGAAGCATAGCATGAATTGCAGCGAGTCAAAAGAGATAAGGATTCGCAAGAAGCTCGCTCGCATCCCGCCTCGCTGCGCTCGCCTTAAAAGGAATCGGGACTTCCGCCTTCGTCCCATGCAGGTCCGAGCGAGACGAGACTATGGCGGACGAGAAAGTCCCTCGCACAGAATCTTAGCAGCTTAGAAACTTAGTGACTTAGAAACGAAAAAGCCCGTCATTTCTGACGGGCTTTTCCAATTATAATCCCGCGTTCCGCGGGACGATGACCTGCTTTCTCACGCCTGCGGCGTGACGACCAGGCAGTATCATGAGATGACCCGCCTGCTCGCTTGAAATGAAAAGGGCCTGCATTTCTGCAAGCCCTTTTCGGAATTATAACCCCCGGCGGTGACCTACTTTCCCACCTGGCGACCAGGCAGTATCATGGGCCCTGGAGGGCTTAACGGCCGAGTTCGGGATGGGATCGGGTGTGGCCCCTCCGGTATGTCCACCGGGGAAAGGTGAACTGGTAAAGCTGGTAAAATTGGTGAAGCTGGTAAAGTTGGCATCAACCAGTTTCACCAGTTTTACCAACTTTGCCTTTTTTACCAGCGTATGAACAATTGTGAGTATTTTTCCTTGGCGCGCAGAGAAAAGCGTTAGTGATTGGTTCCCATTATTGAGGACCGGAATGTTTTCGGGTGAAATGAATAAAATATAGTCAAGCCTCACGGGCGATTAGTACCGGTCAGCTCCACGCATTGCTGCGCTTCCACCCCCGGCCTATCAACCACGTAGTCTACGTGGGCCCTACAGCCCCGTGTTACCACGGGGAGGGAAACTTTATCTTGAGGTGGGCTTCCCGCTTAGATGCTTTCAGCGGTTATCCTGTCCGAGCATAGCTACCCAGCTGTGCTTCTGGCGAAACAACTGGATGACCAGAGGCTCGTCCCTCCAGGTCCTCTCGTACTATGGAGAGCTCCTCTCAAGTTTCCTGCGCCCACGGCGGATAGGGACCGAACTGTCTCGCGACGTTCTGAACCCAGCTCACGTACCGCTTTAATGGGCGAACAGCCCAACCCTTGGGACCTTCTCCAGCCCCAGGATGCGATGAGCCGACATCGAGGTGCCAAACCTCCCCGTCGATATGAACTCTTGGGAGAGATCAGCCTGTTATCCCCGGAGTACCTTTTGTCCGTTGAGCGATGGCCCTTCCACACAGAACCACCGGATCACTAAGGCCAGCTTTCGCTTCTGCTCGACGTGTCCGTCTCGCAGTCAAGCCCCCTTATGCCTTTACACTCTACGGCCGGTTTCCAATCGGCCTGAGGGGACCTTTGCGCGCCTCCGTTACATTTTGGGAGGCGACCGCCCCAGTCAAACTACCCACCAGGCAGTGTCCCCGGCCTCGTGCGAGACCTGGGTTAGAGGCCCAAATCAAACAGGGTGGTATTCCATTGTTGGCTCCACCGGAGCTAGCGCCCCGGTTTCAAAGCCTCCCACCTATGCTCTACAATCTAACTCGAGACTCACTGCCAAGTTGTAGTGAAGGTTCACAGGGTCTTTCCGTCCCGCCGCGGGTAAAGGGTATCTGCACCCCTACTCCATTTTCGCTGAGCCCCTGGTTGAGACAGTGCGAAAGTCGTTATGCCTTTCGTGCAGGTCGGAACTTACCCGACAAGGAATTTCGCTACCTTAGGACCGTTATAGTTACGGCCGCCGTTTACTGGGGCTTCGGATCAGAGCTTCATCCCGCCTTTCGGCGGAACTGACCCCTCCCCTTAACCTTCCAGCACCGGGCAGGCCTCAGCCCCTATACATCGCCTTAAAGGCTTTGCAGAGACCTGTGTTTTTGATAAACAGTCGCCCCCGCCATGTTATTGCAACCCTCTCGAGCTTCGCAAGTGGTTTCCCAAAGCTACACTCAAGAAGGCACGCCTTCTTCCAAAGTTACGGCGTTAACTTGCCAAGTTCCTTAACCAGGGTTCTCTCAAGCGCCTTAGCATTCTCTGCCCGTCTACCTGTGTCGGTTTGCGGTACGGGCGCCCGATAAGCTCGCTACGAGGATTTTTTCAGGAGCATGGGGTCAGTCAATCCAAGGCTGCCGAAGCAACCAAGTCCTGTCGCCTCTCGGAGATAACGAGGCTCCGGATTTGCCTGGAACCTCCCCCTACCGGCTTCGCCCGGCACTTCCAATCGCCGGGATGACCTACCCTTCTCCGTCTCCCCTTCGCTCAAACGCTCACCGAGCGGTACTGGAATATTAACCAGTTGTCCATCGTCTACGCCATTTGGCCTCGACTTAGGTCCCGACTAACCCTGGGCGGATTAGCCTTCCCCAGGAAACCTTAGACTTACGGCGAGTGGTTTTCTCATCCACTTTATCGCGTACTCGTGCCAGCATATTCACTTCCCAGCAGTCCACCTGTCCTTGCGGTCAAGCTTCGCTCCGCTGGGAACGCTCCCCTACCGCTCAAGGCCTTTCGGCCTCAAGCCCACAGCTTCGGTAGTATGCTTAAGCCCCGTTGGATTTTCCGTGCAAAAACGCATAGACCAGTGAGCTGTTACGCTATCTTTAAAGGATGGCTGCTTCTAAGCCAACCTCCTGGTTGTCTAAGCGTCTTTACCTCGTTTACCACTTAGCATACATTTAGGGACCTTAGCTGGTGGTCTGGGCTATTCCCCTCTCGACCATGGACCTTATCGCCCATAGTCTGACTCCCGGGCTAAAACTGACGGAATTCAGAGTTTGGTTGGGTTTGGTAAGCTTTTGGGCTCCCTAGCCCATCCAGTGCTTTACCTCCGACAGTCATACCCGAGGTAATACCTCAATATTTTTCGGGGAGAACCAGCTATCACCAGGTTTGATTGGCCTTTCACTCCTACCCACAACTCATCCGACGATATTTCAACATCGACCGGTTCGAACCTCCACCGCCTGTTACAGCGGCTTCATTCTGGTCATGGGTAGGTCACACTGGCTTCGGGTTTACTCCAGGCGACTGGACGCCCTATTCGGACTCGCTTTCGCTACGGCTTCGCTTTGTCAGCTTAACCTTGCCACCTAGAATAAGTCGCTGGCTCATTATGCAAAAGGTACGCAGTCAGGCCTTGTAAAGGGACCGAAGCCCCTAAACTAGATGCCCTCCTGCAGTTTGTAAGCGCATGGTTTCAGGTTCTTTTCACTCCGCTCAACGCGGTTCTTTTCACCTTTCCCTCGCGGTACTTGTGCACTATCGGTCACAGGTTAGTATTTAGCTTTGGAGAGTGGTCTCCCCGGTTTCCCACAGGGTTTCTCGGGCCCCGTGGTACTCGGGAACCTGGTTCAGGAAGTCCGTACTGATTCAGCTTACGGGGCTATCACCCCCTATGGCAGCCTTTTCCAAAGCATTTCAGCTATCAGACGGATTGGTAACTTCCCGAGGGAACTGCCGTTCCCTCCGACCAAGCCCCACAACCCCGGACATTCAACGCCGGCAGGCTATCGCAAACATCCGGTTTGAGCTGTTCCCCGTTCGCTCGCCACTACTAGGAGAATCTCGTTGATTTATGTTCCTGGAGGTACTGAGATGTTTCACTTCCCTCCGTTCGCTTCGCCGACCTATGAATTCAGTCGGCGATGCCTGGAGATGAGTCCAGGCGGGTTTCCCCATTCGGAAATCCCCGGGTGATAACGTCTGTTTAGCGACTCCCCGAGGCTTATCGCAGCTGGCCGCGTCCTTCATCGCCTACCTGTGCCAAGGCATTCCCCATGCGCCCTTAGTAGCTTGACCATAAATCTTTTGATCAAACCACCCGAAAAAATCCGATCCTCATGAATGAGAACCAACTAAAACGCTTTTCTTCTGTCTCCCAAATTACCCATTTGGGACGCGCAGGAAAAACCTCACAATTGTCAAAGAACCTTACGGACTTACGGATGCCGTTCAAACTTTTTGCAAGAGTAAATAGTCTAGCCTATTTTCCGGAAATTGCAATTTTTATTTTTTGCCGATGCCCCCATCGCTTCCCGTTGCTCCCGGCTGGGTTCAGTTGGTGGAGGTAAACGGAATCGAACCGTCGGCCTACTGGTTGCAAACCAGTCGCTCTCCCAACTGAGCTATACCCCCGACCGCTTACAATTCCTTGGCCGCTCTGATGATCAGTTCCGGCTTGAGCTCCCGCCAACAAGCGAGTCCCTGGTCGCACTCGGTTTTCCGCGGCCAGCAGGGAGCGCATTTGACCTCCGCCCTGACAGTCCCGGCAAAGGGCACTCGGTTTTCTCCAATTTCCGTGGATCCAAAGAGCGTAACGGCCTTGACGCCGGCGAATTCGGTTAATTGCATGGGAAAGCTATCGATCCCGATGAATAATCCAGCCTGCTTCAATAAATAATACAACTCCAACAGGCTCAGTTGTCCAGCAAGATTGACCAGACCGAGCTTTTTCCGCTCCTCGCCAAAACGCCTGACTTCCGCCTCGCTCCCGATCAAGACCGGAGTCATGCCCAACTCGGCCTTGACCCTCGCGATCAACTCGTCGGCATATTCCATCAGGAAGCTCTTGGTCGGCTTCGGGCTATAGAGGTGCAGCACGCAAAGATTGTCTTTGGGGCTCACGCCGAATTCGGCTTGCAGCCGGGCCGCGAACCGCTCCGCGCCCGGCACGGTCGCCTTGGGCACGTAAAGATAATCCTTGTGTCCCGCGCCGCCAAGCGTCTTGATGATCTGAGCGTTGATCTCCACTCTCCGCTCGGAATCGCTCTTGGGAACCACAATGTTAAAGAACCAACCCCGGTTTAGCAGGTTGTATCCCACCCGTTCCGGAGTCCGGCTCAAAAGAGCCAGCAAACTTATCAAAAAACATTCCTCCTGGTAACTGGTCACCAGCAGGTCAAATCTTTTTTCGCGAAGCCAGGACGCGATGTCGAGCAGGTTGCCGTAATTATAAAGGTACGCGTCGTCCAGCAACAGGATCTCGTCCGCGTCCGCCAGTTCGGCCACCACCGGGTATCCCGGTTTGGTGACCAGCCAGCAAATCCCGGCCTTGCTTGCCTTGCGCAAAAAATTCGCCACCGGCAGAAAATTCAAGACGTCTCCCAGAAAATTCGTCTTCAGGATCAGTATCCGCTCGGCGCTTGCGCAAACCTCAATCGGTTTCAATAAGACCTTCCTCTGCTCTCGGCCTGCCATTTCCCGTCCCGGAGTTTGCCGCGCAAATCCCGGCAGCTGGAAATGGCCTGCCATCCCTGGCTCAAAAGTTGGTCGCGCCAGTTTTTGAGCGAAGGATGGTGGGCCTAGTTGGAATCGAACCAACAACCTTTCGCTTATCAGGCGAACGCTCTAGCCAGGTGAGCTATAGGCCCAACCAGACCCGGCGAAAAATAAATTTTTTCAGAGAACAATAAAGACAAGCGCACTCGGCTCTTCCGGGTTTGCTTGTCTTATCTGACTCCTTCAAAACTAAATAGCAAGGGCCCATTCTTCTGGAATGACCTGGAATGTCAGCTTTTGTGGCTGATACTCCTTAGAAAGGAGGTGATCCAGCCGCAGGTTCCCCTACGGCTACCTTGTTACGACTTCACCCCAATCACCAGCCGCACCTTAGACGCCTGCCTCCCTTTCGGGTTGGCTTAGCGGTTTAGGGTACAACCAACTTTCGTGGTGTGACGGGCGGTGTGTACAAGGCCCGAGAACGTATTCACCGCGGCGTGCTGATCCGCGATTACTACCGATTCCAGCTTCATGGGGTCGAGTTGCAGACCCCAATCCGAACTGAGCCCGCTTTTTTGGGATTAGCTCTCCATTGCTGGTTTGCAACCCTTTGTAGCGGGCATTGTAGTACGTGTGTAGCCCCGAACATAAAGGCCATGATGACTTGACGTCATCCCCACCTTCCTCCGGCTTATCGCCGGCAGTCACCCTAGAGTGCTCGGCCGAACCGTTAGCAACTAGGATCAGGGGTTGCGCTCGTTGCGGGACTTAACCCAACACCTCACGGCACGAGCTGACGACAGCCATGCAGCACCTGTGTTCCGGTTCCCTCAAAGAGGGCACCCCCGCGTTTCCGCGGGGTTCCGGTACATGTCAAGTCCGGGTAAGGTTCTTCGCGTTGCATCGAATTGAACCACATACTCCACCGGTTGTGCGGGCCCCCGTCAATTCCTTTGAGTTTCAATCTTGCGACCGTAATCCCCAGGCGGAACACTTAACGCGTTAGCTGCGGCGCAGAAGGGGTCAATACCTCCCACACCTAGTGTTCACCGTTTAAGGCGTGGACTACCAGAGTATCTAATTCTGTTTGCTACCCACGCTTTAGCGTTTCAGCGTCAGTGACGGGCCAGGAGGCCGCCTACGCCACGGGTATTCCTCCCGATATCTACGCATTTCACCGCTACACCGGGAATTCTACCTCCCTCTCCCGTACTCCAGCCTTCCAGTATCCAGCGCCATTCTCCGGTTGAGCCGGAGGATTTCACGCTGGACTTAAAAGACCGCCTACACGCCCTTTACGCCCAATAATTCCGCGCAACGCTTGCGCCCTACGTCTTACCGCGGCTGCTGGCACGTAGTTAGCCGGCGCTTCCTCTGAGAGTACTGTCAACGGAATGGATTGTTCACCCATTCCGAATTCGTCCCCTCTGACAGAGGTTTACGACCCGAAGGCCTTCATCCCTCACGCAGGGTGGCTGGGTCAGACTTGCGTCCATTGCCCAAGATTCCTGACTGCTGCCTCCCGTAGGAGTCTGGCCCGTGTCTCAGTGCCAGTGTGGCTGGTCGTCCTCTCAGACCAGCTACCCGTCTTAGCCTTGGTAGGCCGTTACCCTACCAACGAGCTGATGGGACGCGGCCCCATCCTCCGGCGATAGCTTACAAGTAGAGGCCATCTTTTCTTTTCCGGACCGCAGTCCGAAAAAGCGTATTTGGTATTATCTCCCCTTTCGAGGAGTTATCCCAATCCGGTAGGGAAGGTTAGCCACGCGTTACTCACCCGTTTGCCACGCTAATCACCTTACGGCTTTCGCGTACGACTTGCATGTCTTAAGCCCCCTGCTGGCGTTCGCGCTGAGCCAGGATCAAACTCTCCAATTAATCCTTGCCAGATAAGCTCTGACAGGCTCAGCAGATTTCCGTCTGCTGGACGGAGACCAAAAAAACAGAACACCTTGCTATTTAGTTTTCAAAGAGCCAGGACTACTTTCTTCTCAAGAACGAAAGATCAGTGAGAAAAGAATGATACCACAAAAAATCCCTTTGTCAACAGCTTTTTCAAAAAAAATATCAGAGGTTTAAAAATCAGCCACTCTGAGGATTCTGAAAGAGCCGATTACTAATATAGTGGAAAAAAAATCTTTGTCAAGCCCCGGGCTCCGCGGGCCGGTCGGACTCAATTTCCCTTGCCTATTACCGCCTTTTGTGAGGCATTAAATTAGACAAATCCCAACCCCGGAAGTTCCCCGTTGGAATGACCCCAACCAGATGATTTGATTCATAAATCGTAATATTATCCGCGAAGAAAAAGTCTTATGGCGATCAACAAAATGGTCGCCCGCGGCGGATGATCCGTATTACACGCTGGTTCAGAATTGGCGGGGAGAATTTCCTGGGGCTTGGCAAGAGCGCCGAAAGCCGGCGAGCGCCCTTTCCGCCCGGTCTTGGGCGGACATCCCGCCGAAGCTGGATGCCCGCGGCCAGGAATGGAATAACAGGGCTGCTTGAGGGGATGGGATTTTATGCTAAGCTAAAGGGCTGGAAAATATTGTTTTGATGAGCGACCGGCGAGTCGCCCGTACCAGCGGCGCAAAACGACTGTCGGCGGGCAAGAGTTTCTGCCGCACGGAGGTGAAGGATGATAAAGAAAGATTCCGGAACCAACCTCTTGGTCAAGATCAGGGGCGGGGCCGAAGACCGCAATCTCGACCGCAAAACCCCCGAGCTCTACCGCGAGGTGTTCCCTTATACGGAAGTCCCCAAAACCGTTTTTGACAACCGGATCATCCCGGCGACTCCGCCCAAGGACTTCTGGATCACGGACACCACTTTCCGCGACGGACAGCAGGCGCGCAAACCCTACACCGTTGACCAGATCGTCTCGCTCTTCGGCATGCTTGGCCGTTTGGGCGGACCCAACGGTGTCATCCGGCAGTCGGAATTTTTCCTCTATTCCCAGAAAGACCGGGAGGCGGTTGAGAAATGCCGGGCCCTGGGTCTCAAGTATCCCGAGATCACGGGCTGGATCCGGGCCAAGGGCGAGGACTTCAAGCTGGTCAAGGACGCGGGTTTGAAGGAGACCGGAATTCTGACTTCGGTTTCCGACTACCACATCTATCTCAAGCTGGGCAAGAACCGGAAGCAGGCGCTGGACGACTACCTCGCGGTGGTCAAAGAAGCGCTCAGCGTGGGGATCACGCCCCGCTGCCATTTTGAAGACGCGACCCGCGCGGACGTCTACGGGTTTTGCGTGCCGTTCGCCCTGGAGCTGATGAAGCTGGCGCAGGACGCCAAGGCCACGGTCAAAATCCGGATTTGCGACACCATGGGCTTCGGCCTGCCCTATCCGGGCACGGCCCTGCCCCGAGCGGTGGACAAGTGGGTGAGGGCGATGATCGATGACGCGGGCGTCCCGGGCGAGTGCCTGGAATGGCACGGCCACAACGATTTCCACAAAGTGCTGGTCAACGCCATCACCGCCTGGCTCTACGGCTGTTCCGCGGCCAACGGCACGCTCCTGGGATGGGGCGAGCGCACCGGCAACCCGCCCATCGAAGGGCTGGTCATCGAATACATTTCGCTGCGGGGAGAAAACAACGGCGTGGACCCGCGGGTGGTCACGGAGGTTGCGGAATTTTTTCGGACCGAGGTTGGCGATTACATTCCTCCCAACTACCCGTTCGTGGGCGAGCAGTTCAACGTTACCCAGGCGGGCATCCACGCGGACGGCATGATCAAGAACGAGGAAATCTACAATATTTTTGACACCAACAAGGTGTTGAACCGGCCGGTGGACGTGCTGATCAACGACAAGTCGGGGAGCGCGGGGATCACCTGGTGGCTGAACAAGCACCTGAAGCTGGAAGGCTCGCGCACGATTGACAAGCGGCATCCGGGGGTGACCAAGCTGGCGAAATGGGTGCTGCGCGAGTACGAGAAGGGGCGCCGGGTCACCGCGATCAGTCACAAGGAGATGCACAACATGGCGGCGAAGTTTTTGCCCGAGTTGTTCGTGTCCAACTTTGACCGCTTGAAGGAGCACGCTCACACCATGGCGGCGCACCTGATCCGGGAGCTTGCGGAGAAGCCGGAGATGGCCGCGATGAGTCCCAATGTGATGGTGCCCATCTTGCAGGAGTTCACGGACGAGAACCCGTTCATCCAGTTCGTTTACGTGGTGGACGTGAATACCGGCAAGAAGGTCACGCCCAACATTGCGCACATCGAGGACCGCGCGCTCTACGAAAAGGCGGGCATGGACTTCGACTATTCGGACCGGCCGTGGTTCAAGAACCCGGTCAAGAGCGGAAAGGTGTTCGTGTCGGACTTCTACACCTCCCGGATCACCAACCGCTTGTGCATCACGGTCTCGGCCGCGGTCAGGAACAAGAGTGAGGAGATCGTGGGCGTCCTGGGCGCGGACCTGATGTTCGAGCAGCTGGTCAGGTATGACGAGTCGGTCGAGAAGGAGAAGCTGGGAGAGGAAGAGGAGACGGTTGACGGTGAAAAAGAAAGTTGAGAGTCGGGGGCCTTGGCAGCCGGAAAAAATAAATTACGCGAACGACAAGCTTGCGGTGCCGGATCATCCGGTGGTCCTTTTCATTGTCGGCGACGGCTCGGGCCCGGACATCTGGAATGCGTGCCGGCCGGTGTTCGATGCCGCGGTTGAGCACGCTTATTCCGGAGCGAGGCAAGTCCATTGGAAAGAATTGTTGGCGGGCGAGAACGCTTTCAACAAGGTCGGCAACTGGCTGCCGAAAGAGACCCTGGACGCCATCCGGGAATTTCACGTTGCGATCAAGGGTCCGCTGACCACCCCGGTGGGAGGCGGGATCCGGAGCATCAACGTGACGCTCCGGCAGGCCCTCGAGCTTTACGCCTGCGTGCGGCCGGTCAAATACATCAAGGGCGTGCCCTCCCCGGTCAAGCAGCCGCAAAAAGTGGACATGGTCATCTTCCGGGAAAACATGGAGGACGTTTACGCGGGCATTGAGTGGGAACAAGGGTCCAAGGAAGCGGAGCAGCTGGCGGCGTATTTGAAGGAATCCTTGGGCGCGAACCTCCCTCCGGGATCCGGCATCGGCATCAAAGCGATCAGCGAGGCCAACACTAAAAGGCTGGTGCGCAGGGCGATCCAGTATGCGCTTGATTACAAGAAGCGGAGCGTGACCCTGGTGCACAAAGGCAACATCATGAAATACACCGAGGGCGCTTTCCGCAAATGGGGCTATGAACTGGCCGCGCAGGAGTTCGGAGAGGCGACCATCACCGAGAAGGAGTGTGACGAGAATTTCCGCGGGAAAGTCCCGGCCGGAAAAATCCTGCTCAAGGACCGGATCGCGGACTCCATGTTCCAGCAAATCCTGCTCCGGCCCGAGGAGTACGACGTGATCGCCGCGCCCAACCTCAACGGCGACTACCTCTCGGACGCGCTCGCGGCCCAGGTCGGCGGATTGGGCATGGCGCCCGGCGCCAACATCGGCGACTTTGCCGCGGTGTTTGAAGCCACCCACGGGACCGCTCCCAAATACGCGGGCAAGGACGTGGTCAACCCCTGCTCGCTCATGCTCTCCGGCGCCATGATGTTTGAGTTCATGGGCTGGAGCGAGGCCGCGGAACTGATCCGCAAGGGGATCGAAAAGACCATCGGCCAGAAGACCGTGACCTACGACCTGGCCCGGCAGATGAAAGCCGGCCGCAAGGTCCGCTGCTCCCAGTTCGGAAAGCTGGTGTGCCAAAATCTCAAAAGGTTTAAAGCATAGCTCGCGCGGATTAGGTCACCGCTCCCTGGCTTGGCTGGCCCATTCCTTTACGAGTGCGGGCATCCGGTCAATGACTTCATATCCGAAAAGAACTTCGTCCGCCAGACCCATATTCAGAAGATCAATAACACGACATAGATATGAGCGACCGCATTCCCACCAAGTATAATGGTCATCTATCATGAGGTAGTGTTTTACATGAATTTTTTCTTTTTCCCCGAGTTCCGCAAGTTCGAGCCCATCGAGAATTGTTTCATAAATCGCGTCCGCAACCCTGCTGCCAAAAGTGGTCGTATTGTAATATTCTTTTATCTCCCAGACCGCAATTGGATTGATGAGGCTGGGGAAGCACCCATCAATCCTGCGGCAAAGCGTGCGGAGTGGCACGCCGTCTCTTGCGATAACAGTTAGTGAACGCGGGTCATAGTCCACCTCGCAATCTCCCTTGTTGGCTTCGATCAGCATGTTCACAATACCCGTGAAATAGGCGGGAGCTCTCTTTTTTCCTTTTTGCTTATTCATCGGGATTGGGCAACTTGGGCACAGCTTTTTTCTTAAAATTAAGAAATTTTTCCGAGCCTTTTCTTTGGTCATTAGCAGAGGCTCGACTTTGGCATTAAGGACGTGCGCCCGATATTCAAAATAGTCCGTCAGAATGTCTGCAAGTGGCGTGGGCCCGCCTGCGGACTCAGAAAGGTGCTTCTCGCTCAGGCCGACGCCCTGCACGGCTTGAATCATTTCTTTCAAAGAGTAGATTTTGATCTTGCTTTTTTTGCGTTCCGTGTAACCAAGCTCTTGGCTTATGATTCTGACATTGGCCCAGAACTGCAGAGAACAATCCATGAAGCGAGGATCCGACTTCATTCCCGGCTCTCCAGAAAATTTTCGAAAATCCCTATGAACTCCGGCAGGCTTGTTTTAGTCGCGAGACAAATTGTCCGAATTTCAAGAAAGTCCAGGCGACGCTCCCCCGACTCATATTTGCTTACGAATGATTGTGGCTTTTCGAGCTTTTGGGATAGCTCTAATTGGCTGAGGCCGGCTCGTTTGCGAACGTGCCGGAGGGCCTTGCTCAAAGCTTTTTGCTCTCGGCTATGAAGACTTTTTTTCATTCCTGAGTATAATCCATAATAGATCAGCACTTGACAATATCCCAATTTGGGATATTGTATTGATAAGCTACCATTAAAAGGGGACACCGAATGCAGCAGAGTCTTTTTCAAAGAAAAGAATTGCAGAGACTGAACGGCTACAAGGCCAAGCCCTTTCATGTGCAATTGCTTAAGTGGATTGGAAACAAGCAAAGGTTCGCGCACGAAATAATATCCCATTTTCCTGAAAAGTATGGGAAGTACATTGAACCGTTCCTGGGCAGTGGCGCGGTTCTTGGCACCCTGGCTCCTGAAAAGGGAATCGCCTCGGATACCCTCAAACCTCTGGTTGACATATGGCTTGCGCTTAAAAACGATCCTGAGAAACTGAAGTCCTGGTATGAAGTCCGCGGGCACAAACTTATGTCAGGCAACCGGCAAGAAGTATATGAGGAGGTCAAAGCCTCGTATAATCGCTCACCAAATGCCGCGGACCTGTTGTTCCTTTCCCGCGCGTGCTATGGAGGAGTTGTCCGTTTCAGACAGGACGATGGATATATGAGCACCCCGTGCGGAATCCACCGGCCGATTTCTTCCAGGTCGTTTGCAGCGAGAGTTGACCTATGGCACGAAAGAGTCTTGGGGACAGATTTTTATCACTCGGATTTTGAGCCGGTTATGGACGCTGCTGAATCGGGAGACATCATCTATTGTGACCCCCCATATGTGCATTCACAGGCCATACTTTACGGCGCTCAGAAATTCAGCTTGGACAGACTCCTTGCCAACATTTCAAGATGCAAGGATCGCGGAGTGTTTGTTGCCTTGTCCATTGATGGAACGAAGAAGTCCGGGAATTACCAATGTAACTTGATTATACCCAAGGATCTTTTTGCACGAGAGGTTATGGTGAACTGCGGACGGTCAATGTTGCGGCGCTTTCAAATGGAAGGTGAAGAACTGGCTGAAGAAGTTGTAAATGACCGTTTGCTTCTGACCTGGTAGTGTGGAATCTCCACTCATAATTTCCGCCTCCCGCCGCCTTCGTCGCTAAGGCCTGACCCCGCGACACTACGACACCTGCCCCCGCCTCTGCTGGTATTGTTACGCCAACAGCCACCCGGTCCTGGCGAGAAAAAATCACTCCAGGCTTCGAAGCAAAGATGAATTTCTGGTAAAATAACAAAATTGATGGCGATGAAGGCAGAGCCGATAAAACGAGAAATAGAGACCGCGCTGGTTTTCGCGCTGGGCAGGGACCCGAACCCTGCGCTCCTGGACGGGATCCAAAACTGGCGCGCGGTCTGCGATTTCCTGCTCGGGAGCAAGACCGCGGGCGTATTTTACCGCAGGCTTCTGGCCGCAAAGGCCGGGGCAGCGGCGCCGGAGCCCGAGCTCGAACGGCTGCGGCAGTTCTATTATTTTTCGGCGCTCAAGAACAAGGTCCTGCTCAACGAGTTGAACAAAATCCGGGAGATTCTAGTCGGGAAAAACATCCGTCTGATCGTGCTCAAAGGCGCCAGCCTGATCCTGAGCGGGGCCTTTCAGCCTGGAGAGCGTTACCAGTGCGACCTCGATTTTCTGATCGAGGGCATGAGCCGGGAGGAACTGCGCGGGCTGCTCAAACCCGCGGGGTACCTGCCGGTTGCGCATTCGGACCAGCACTGGTGGAGTGAGGAGCACTTTATTCGCGGGGACGGCAGGCGCGGGGAGGAGATGTTTTCGGTGTTTCTGGAATTTCATTGGACCTTCCGGCCTCTCAACCGCTGCAGCGGGAAGGAATTGGCCGAGGCTATTTTTGAGCATAGCGAGCCGGTGGTCTGGCGGGAGCGGGAGTACATAATACCCACGGCCGAGTTGCGGTTTTTCCAGGCCGGTATACACGGCTCGGCATACCACGCGTTTGAGTCGGGTTACTTCTGGGTCGCGCTTGCGGACCTGGGCGCGATTGCGAACAAGCGCCGATTGGATTTCTCGCTGATTGCCGGCATCGCGGAAAAGCAGGGCATGCTTGAACACCTGGGAATAATGGGCTGGGTGCTGGCGGAGAAGCTCTCCCTGGACCGGGGCTTGTGGCAAGAGGTGGTCAAGAGAGCGCCGCAACTGGAAAGAACCCTGGCGACAACCGGCCAAGCAGTCTGGCGGGGACTCTTGGGGCCGCACCCGGTGTCTTTTGCCAACCTGGTCCATCTTTTCGGCCAAAGCCATTTCCGGAGCCGTGTCCGGGCGTGCCTGAAGCTGGCCGGCCTTTACAAGGGTGAGAGCGTTGAAGTGGAAGGCACCCGGCTCAATGTTCCCCCAGCCGGGTTCCTGGCCTTGTCCCGGTCGAGGTTCAAGCGGCTGGACCGGGAATTTGTGCGCCTGGTCTGGCAGATGGCCAGGTTCTACCGAAAGATCAAGTTCCAGATTCCGAAAGACAGTTGATTTTGGGCTTGGCCAAAAGCGTGGTAAAATTAAATTCCAGCAAGGGGGTCAGGGGAGTGAACTATTCTGGCCGGCGCAAGGGTCGGGCAAAGGCGGCTCGCGGCGAGTTCAGCCGAGCGGGGGGAAGAATTCCCTTGCTGAAGCCCTGGCTGGTTAAGCCGGAAGCACTGGTAGGCGATTTAAGAAAAGTCTGGGCCAGCGGCCGGCTGAGCCTGGGCGAATATACCGGCAAGCTGGAAGACCGTGCGCGGGAGCTTTTCGGCGTCAAAGAGGTGGTTGCCATACAGTCCTGCACCAGCGGCCTGATCTTGACCATGAAAGCCCTGGGGATCGGGAAAAAAGTGGTGGTGCCGGACTACACTTTTCCGGCCACCAGCCACGCCGCAATCTGGCTGGGCGCAGAGGTTGTTTTCTGCGACGTGGACTTGAGCGATTACACCATCTCGCCGGAAGCTCTGGCCGGGATCAACGATCCGGAGGTGGAGGCGGTGCTGGCCGTAAACATTTTCGGGCTTCCGCCCAAGGTTGATGAGATCGCCGGGATTTGCGCGGAAAAAGGATGGAAGCTGATCTTCGATTCCGCGCAGGGGATCGGCGGAGAATACCGGGGCCGGAGCATCGGCGGCAACGGAGCCGCGGAAGTTTTTTCCATGAGCCCGAGCAAGCTGGTCACTTCCGCGGAAGGAGGGATGGTAACGACCAACGATACGGCGCTGGCGAGCGAGTTGCGCGAACTCAGGAATTACGGCAAGGGTCGGGGCGAGGCCATGGAGGGCGTCGGCTTGAGCGCGAGATTGAGCGAGCTCTGCGCGGTGCTTGCCTGGCGGAACCTCGGGCATTTGAAGGAGTTGCTGGCGAAAAGGGAGAGGCTGGAGAAGAAGTACCGGAAAGCGCTGGCCGGGATCAAAGGCGTGGCGTTCCAGGAATGGGGCCCGGAAAGAAAAAGCGGGCGGAACTACTTCGTGGTCAGGATCACGGAGGAAGCGGGCAAGAGCCGGGACCAGGCCGTGAGCGAACTGTGGGAACAGGGGATCGAGTGCAGGCGCTATTTTTATCCCGCGGTCCACGAGATTCCGGCCTACCGGGGAAAATATGCCGCTGACTGCCCCAATGCAGTGGTCTTGAGCAGTCAGGCCATGGCGCTCCCGTTCTATTCAACCATGACCGCCAAGGAGCAGGATTTGGTGATCGAACGCTTTGAAGGGGTGATGACCGGGCGATGAAGCGCATCTTCAAATACCAGGAAGCGATCAGCGCTTTGATACATCTGACGCTGTTTGCGCTGATCTTTTTCCTGGCGTTCCTCTCCCGGTTCGAGCTCGACATCCCGGAGGGCTACTTCAAGATCATGCTCCGGACCCTGCCCCTGGTGGTGCTGATCAAGTTCGGCTTTTTCTATTTCTTCGGGGTCTACAAGAGCAGTTGGCGCTATCCCGGCGTATATGACCTGGTCAATATCATCAAAGCTTCCACCATAAGCACCATGGTGCTCGGGCTGTTCCTTTATTTCTTCTTCATCTATGAACAGACGGCTTTTCCGCGCTCCATTGTCATCCTGGACTGGCTCCTGACCATCATGCTGATCGGGGGCACCAGGCTCTTCACCCGGATCATGCGAGAGGAATTTTCCGGCATGCTCTCCCGGACCGGCCCGGGCCGGCGAGTGGTAATCGTCGGGGCCGGAGACGCAGGCGAAAGCCTGATCCGCGAGATCAAAAAATACTCGGAACTGAACTACCAGGCCGCGGCCTTCGCGGACGACAACCCCGTCAAGATCAACACCTCCATCCACGGCATCAAAGTTTACGGGCCGCTGTCAAACCTTCCGGAAATCGTGCAGGCGTCGGAAGCGGAGGAAATCCTGATCGCCACTCCTTCCGCCACCGGCGAACAGATGCGCCGGATCGTCAAGTTCTGCGAAGAAACCGGCAAGCCTTTCCGCACCATCCCCAGCCTTGACCGTCTAATTGACGGCCGGGTGACGGTAAGCAAACTGCGCGAGGTTCAGATCGAAGATTTGTTGAGACGCGAACCGGTCAAACTCGATACCTTATCCATAGAGCGGTTCCTCACCGGCAAGACCGTGCTGGTCACGGGCGCCGGAGGCAGCATCGGCTCGGAGATTTGCCGGCAGGTGATGCGGTTCGGGCCCAGGGTATTGGTCATGCTGGACCAGGCCGAGAGCGCGCTCTTTGAAATCGAGCGCGAGTTGGTCAAATACGTTGAGCTCCCGGGTCGCCTGGTGGCGAAGGTGGGGGACATTTACGACCAGGGCTGCCTGGACCTGCTTTTCGGGGCATACCACCCGCAGGTGATTTTTCACTGCGCGGCATATAAGCACGTGCCAATGATGGAATTCAATATCCGGGAAGCGCTGCGCAACAACGTTCTGGCCACCCGGATGCTCGCGCGCACGGCCAATAAGTTCGAAGTCCAGACCCTGGTGTTTATCTCCACCGACAAGGCGGTCAACCCCAGCAGCGTCATGGGGGCCAGCAAACGCCTGGCGGAAAAATACCTCCAGCACGCCTCCCAGAACTGCAAGACCCGCTTCGTCATGGTCCGGTTCGGGAACGTCCTGGGCAGCCAGGGCAGCGCGGTGGAGGTTTTCAAGAAGCAGATCGCGGAAGGCGGACCGATCACCGTCACCCACCCCGAGATGCGCCGTTACTTCATGACCATACCCGAAGCGGCCCAGCTGGTATTGCAGGCCAGTTCCATCGGCCAGGGCGGCGAGGTCTATTTCCTTGACATGGGCGAGCCGATCCTGATCCTGGATTTGGCCCGGGATTTGATCCGGCTTTCCGGCCTGAAGCCGGAGGATGACATCCCGATTGTTTTCACGGGCATGCGTCCCGGGGAAAAACTTTTCGAGGAGTTGCGCCTGATTGACGAGAACATGCTGCGCACGGAACACCGGCAGATTTTCCAGGTCAAAATGAATGGCCGGCTGATCGAAAATCTGGATTCGGTGTTGGATCAGATGGAAACCGGTCTCCTGGACCGGAATGACGAGGACGCGCTGCGCCGCTGGCTGGGGACCATGGTTGTCGAGTATAAAAGTTGGGGCGGCAAGGAGAGCGGGAATGAGTAGAGGAGGATTGCGCAATGACAGAGCTTGAGCAGCTGCGGCAGGAACAACTGAACAATTTGCTCAACTCCGACAACCTTATATCGGAAAAGGGCGAGATCAACATTTCCGACTATCTTCGGATATTCTCGCGCCGGCGCTGGTCGATCCTTGCCCTCTGGCTGGGTGTCATGGCCGTGGCTTTCATCTACAATTTTCTGGCCACCGAAATTTTCTCTTCCCGGGCGTCAATCATCATCAAGGTGGGCTCTCCCTCAACCCTGCTGCGCACGCGGGAAACGACGATAACGCCTTATCTATCCACCCGGACGGATTTCAAGACCAAGACCAAGCTGATCACGAGCCGTCCGATTCTTGCCAAGGCCGGGGAAAAGCTGGTGGCGCAGGGCTACTTCCGGCCCGCGGACTTCGAGAATATGAGCCCGGACGCCAAGCAGGCGCATTACAAGAAGGTGGGGGGGAGGCTGGGGGGGAAGATCGGTTACACGGAAGTTGAACAGACCAACCTGGTTTACATCAGTTGCATCGACACCGATCCCCGTCAGGCCGCGGCCATTGCCAATGCGGTGGCTGAGGCAATGGTTAACTATAATGCCATGGAACAGGAAATGACGGCTCTCAATTCGCTCAAATTCCTGAACCAGCAATTGGAGGACGCCCGTCAGCGCCTGGGCCAGGCTGAATCCAAGATGTACGAATATAAGCAAAAGAACCAGATTTTTGAAACCCAGGTGGATAAAAATCAGTTGGCGGAACAGAGGGCAAACCTGGATGATCAACTGCAAGAGGTCGAAACTTCCATCGCGGTGCTCGACGCGCACATCAGCGCGTTGAGAGGCCTGCTGGCCAGAAAGGATTTCAGCCGATACACCAGCCCCGCTTCCGCGGTGAGTGTTGCTTCGGAAGGCGACCAAGGTTCGGGCGGCGAGCAAGGGCAGTCGGTATCCACCCAGGGCGCGGACCTTGTGCTGACAAGCCTTAGCGGCCAACTGGTGCAGGCGGAAATCGAGTACGGCATGCTCATCCAGAGATACAAAGAGAGCCATCCGGAAGTGATCGCGGCGCAAGAAAGGATTGGCCTGCTGAAGTGGAAATTTGAAGAAGAGTTGAAGAAGATCTTGACCCGGATGGAAATGCAAAGAAATATCTTGTCGGCCAAACGGGACAAAATCAGTCGGGACATAGCCGTGGCGAACCAAAAGATCATGGAAATCAACAGCAAGGACGCCGAATACGTTGTGCTTGAGCGGGAGACCAATTCGGCGAAGGAATTATTCAACAGCCTGCTGGCCGCGGTGAAGGAAGCCAATATCCAAGCCAATGGGTCCTTCAAGGACTTGATCTACATCCACGAATACGCCATGCCTGTCACCAGCCCGATTAAGCCCAACCGGCTCCTCAACCTGATGATTGCGGCCATCATGGGACTTGTCCTGGGCGGGGGATGGGCGGTCCTGGTCGAGGTCATGGACCGGAGCATCCGCACGCCGGAAGACGTTGAGTTCCACGCCCGCATCCCGATCCTGTCTCTGCTGCCGCATCTGGAAGAGGAACTCTCGAAAGAACGGACGCCAATTATCACCGACCGGCCGCGCTCGCTCTATTCCGAGGGCATTCTGCACTTGCGCGCCAACCTGCGGCTGATCCTGAGCCATTATAAAATCAGTTCTTTTATCATTACCAGTTGCAGCCCCAAAGAGGGCAAGTCCATGATCGCGGCCAACCTCAGCCTTTCCATGGCCCAGGAGGGCATCCGGACCCTTCTGATCGACGCGGACCTGAGGAGGCCGGTGCAACACAAGTTGTTCGGCCTGGACCGGGAAATGGGGCTGACCCGCGCAATCATCGACATGTTCCAGAACCCGGACTGGAAAAACGACCTTTCGCAGATGAGTTTCGGAGACCTGCATCTCCTGCTCAGGCTGCAGAAAACGAGCGGCCTGGCCACGCTCCGCTTGAATTCCGGCCATCCGCTCAAACTGCTTTACCAGAACGGCAGCATCATCGCGGGCAACATCAAGGATTGGAAGAACACGGAGCGGGCCGGGCTTGAAGACGTCTCCCCCGAGGAGATCAAGCTGGAATTCTCGGAGTCCGGGGGCCAGCACCACATTCTGCCCGCGCTCGCCACCAAGGACGTGGATGATTTCTTCGGCGAATTCCCGGTCATGGCCACCCCCAGCTTCTTCAGCTACAACCTTTTCGAAAAGTACACCTATCCCGTCCATGTGGACGGGCTCAGGGTCATGCCCAGCGGGCCGATCCCTTCCAACCCCGGCGAAATCCTGGGCTCGGCCCATTTTCGCGCAATCATCGATATGCTCAAGCCCAAGTTCGACCTCATTATCTATGACGGCGCGCCTTGCTGGCCCCTTTCCGACGTGTCAATGCTCTCGCAGGTGGCGCAAGGAATTGTTTTCCTGGTCCGCGCCAACCGCATCTCGCGAGACATCCTGCTGCGCAACCTGCAGATGCTCAAGATGCTCAATTTCAGAATTATGGGAGCGGTGTTCAACGACTTCGACATCAAGAAGGAGAAATATTATTACGGGAGCTATTATCATTATCATTACTATTACTATTACTATTACTACTACTCCTACGGCTACGGAACCGAGGAAGGCGAGAAAAGCTGAAAGAGGATTACGTGGCGCTGAAGCAGTCGGAGCTCAACCCCAAGGTCAATCTGTTCCTGGAAATCTCTCTGATCCTGGTTATTAGCGCCGCGGTGCTCCTGCACGGGGGCGTCGCGGACATTTACTGGTATCCCATCGCCATCTCCATCGTGGCCCTGTTCTGCGCATCGGTCTTCAGTTGGGAGCGGGGATTGATCCAGGGGCCCAAGGCCGCGGGAGTGGAGATTTATTTCATTGCCCTGCTCGCGCTCATGATCCTTTCCGCCCTGTCCTCTCCCCACAGGTGGATGAGCGTCTCGGGCGCGGAAAGACTGCTGGTCGCCGTGCTCTTTTTCTACCTCATGCTCTGGCATTTCCAGAGCAGGAGGTCGGAAAAAATTCTGCTCTGGTCGCTGTTCGCCTTTCCCGCGGCCATCTGCTTGATCGCCACCCTGTTCTTCCTTTCCAAAAAACCCGGCTTCTTCCCGTTCCTCTATAACGAAAAGGCGGTCAACGCAACCTTCGTCAACCACAACAATTTCGCGGGACTCGTCATCCTCGCTTTTTTTCTGGGACTCGGCCTGGTTATGGGTTTGCGCCGGACGCAAGGCGAATTCCGGAGCGAACTCCTGGCCCGGATGGCCATCATTTCGATCCCGCTCATCGCCCTGCTTCTGGGACTGGCATTCTCGCTCAGCCGGTCCGGCTGGGCCGCGTTCGCCGTCGCCGGGGCCGGGTTTTTGGCCTGGCTCATCTACCGGTCCAGCAGGCGGAAAATGAAGACTTACCTCGGGCTCACCGTCACGGTCATCGGGGTGGCGCTTTTGGTCGGCTTGCTTTTGGCCGGCGACATGCTGAAAGAGCGGGCAAATACGCTTCAAGTGTTTTTCCAAGACCCGTCCAGCGGGCTCACGCTTTCGGGAAGAAGAATGATCTGGCGGAGCACCCTGGGCATGATCAAGGACCACCCGCTCCTGGGCATCGGGCCCGGCAATTATTGGCTGGAATATCCGCGCTATCGCAACCCCGGGGATTTCTGGGGGGAATATCACGCGCATAACGATCTCCTGCAGGCAACCGCGGAAGGCGGGATCGCGGCCCCGGTCCTGGTTCTGCTTCTGTTCGGCTCCGCTTATGGCATATGGAGAAAGAACTACCGCCGGGAAATGTCCCGCTTCCAGCGCCGGGTCTCCATGGGTATTGTCATGGGAATGCTCGGGTTTCTGGCCCAGGACCAAATCGATTTCCATTTTTACATTCCCGGGCTGGCCTATTATTTTCTGGCCCTGGCCGCTTTTCTGGTGCGACCGAGGGGTGAGAACGCTAATGGCTAAGCTGGCGGGCAGGGCGGTCTTGTGTCTGCTGCTCCTCTTGGCGGTGGCCGGCGCGGGACTGGAATGGCTATCCGCGCTCCGCCTTCAGCGCGGCAGGGACGCTTACGATGCCGGAGACTATTACAAGGCGCTGGACCAGCTCAAGGGTTCGGCCGGGATTTGCCGCGACAACCCGGAAGTTCACCGCTGGCTGGCCAAGACCTACGCGCGCCTGATCGAGGGCAGGAACGCGGAGACCCAACTCAAGCTCCTGCGCAGCGCGGAGCAGGAAATGGAAAAGGCGCTCAAGATCGAGAGCGGGTACCCGTATTACTGGTACGACCTCGCGCTGGTGTCGCAGTTGACCGAGCGGCTCGGCGAAAAGCCCTCCCGTCCGGTAATGGACTGCTACCGCAAAGCCCTGCTCCTGGACCATAACAATCCCGTATTTCTGCAGTATTTCGGCGATTACCTGCTGGCCCAAGGCCGAAAGCAGGAGGCCAAAAGCCTGCTCAAGAAATTGATCGGAATTGACCTGAGAAGTTCGCTGTTCCTCGCCCGGAGCTGGGTCGAAAACGGCTATGACCCGCAGGAGTTGATCCCGGATTTCAGCGGCAATCAGGAAGCGCTGATCAAATTCGGAGAAATGCTCCCCCCCAAATACCACGAGGCCGCGCGCGCGGTGAGCAAGCGGGCTTTTGAGCAGCAGCCCAATAATCCGGAGGCAAGGCTGGCCTATGCCAGATCCCTGATCGGCGAAGGCCGCTGCCAGGAACTGGAAAAAATTGTCCGGCCTCTTTTTTCCCGGCCCGGCTACGAGTTGAAAGCATATGGCAACCACGCACTCTGCCTGTCTTACGCCAAGAAATACGATGCCGCCGCGGAGCAATACCTCCAGATGATCAGGATCAATCCCGACGACATCAACAGCCGAGATTACCTGGCCAAGTGCTACCTCATAATGGGCCGGACCGAGCTGGCCAAGGAGCAACTGATCTGGCTGGCGAGCAAGTTCACCCATGATAGCGGACGCGCCGATACTTATCTGAAACTGGCCAACATCTATGAAAAAGAACGCGACCCGGAACAGGCCGTGAAATATTACAAGCTCTATCTCGAGCTCAAGCCCGGGGACAAGGCCGCGGGGGAAAAGCTTTCCCGGCTGCAAACATCAGCCGGCAAGGGCAAGGATATAATCTATTCCCCCTGGGAGATCAAAAATGAAAAAGAGCAGTGAGCGCTTGGCGCAAAAAATCAAAGAGCGCAGCGCGCGCGTGGCGGTGCTCGGCCTGGGCTACGTCGGGCTGCCCCTGGCCGCGGCCTTTGCCGAGGAAAACTTCACCTGTTGGGGAGTTGACCCGGATGAATGGAAGGTCAAGGAACTGGCGGCCGGGAGAAGCTACATCCGGGACGTGGCTGGCTCGGTGATCAAAGCGCGCGTGCTCGACAAGAAGCTGGTCCCGACCAGCGATTTTTCCAGGCTCGCGCTCGCGGATGTCATCCTGGTCTGCGTGCCCACGCCGCTGGGCAAGAGCAAGGACCCGGACTTCTCCTTCGTGCTCAGCGCGGTGGACGCGATCAGCCCGCGGCTCAAGCCCGGCCGGCTTATTATCATTGAGAGCACGATCTATCCGGGGATGACGGTGGAATTGATCGGCCCGCGCCTGCAGGAGCAAACCGGACTGCGGCCGGGAAGGGATTTCCTGCTCGCCATGAGCCCGGAGAGGATCGATCCCGGCAACCGGAAGTTCACCCTCCGCAACACCCCCAAGGTGGTGGGAGGGATTGACGGACGGAGCACCCGGCTCGCCGCCTTGCTCTACCGGCAGATCATCCCCGAGGTGGTGGAGGTGAGTTCGCCCACCGCCGCGGAAATGGCCAAACTCCTCGAGAACACCTTCCGCCAGATCAATATCGGGCTGGTAAACGAAATCGCCATCATCTGCGACAAGCTCGGGATCAGCGTGCATGAGGTGATCGATGCGTCCTCAACCAAACCCTTCGGGTTCATGACCTTTTACCCCGGACCCGGAATCGGCGGCCATTGCATACCGGTCGACCCCATTTACCTCAGCTGGAAGATGAAGAGCCTGAACTATCGCGCGCGCTTCATCGAGCTGGCCACCGACATTAACGCCGAGATGCCGCGCTTCTGGGTGGACAAAATTCAGCAGGGGCTGAACCGGAAAAAGAAGGCGCTCAAGGGCGCCAAGGTTTTGCTCATGGGCGTGACCTACAAGAAAGACATCGACGACCTGCGGGAGTCGCCGGTTCTGGAAATCATCGCCCAGCTCTTCGAGCGCGGGGCCAAGGTCAGCTACTGCGACCCCTACGTGCCCGCCCTGGAGGTCGGGGGCAGGAAACTGAAGTCGGAAAAGCTGGGCCAGGCGCTGGTCCAAAAGGCGGACTGCGTGGTTATCGCCACCGATCACTCGGGCCTGGATTACAAGATGATCGCGCAAAAAGCGGACCTGGTCATCGACACCCGAGGCGTATACCACCGCCTGGCCAAAAAAGCCTGACCCCGCCTTAAAGCGGGGAGCGCTTGACTAACGCTCCGGGGAATTTAGAATCTGGGTCAGGGCCGAGGTAGCTCATCCGGTAGAGCAGCTGATTCGTAATCAGCAGGTGGCGGGTTCGAGTCCCGCCCTCGGCTCCATAAAAATCACCGCAGAACAAGGACGAGAGCCATTAAGAAACCAGCTGTCCCCCCGGCTGTCCCCCTTTCCGACTGTAATTTTCGCCGGAATTTCCGGCTTTGGCATAGAAGGTCCCGAGGGTGAAAGGAACTCTTGCCTCGCAAACCAGGGCATGACTCAAAACCAGGCCCGACCCCGGCGTTCACTGTATGCAAAAGTAGTAGAGCGTCAGTGACACCAGGCTTGAACTGGTTGCCCGAAAACTGGTAGAATGTTAAAAATTTCCTGAATGCGCGAACAACGCATCTGAAGGCAAAGGCGTGGCGGCGAAATTTCCAAACCGTATCCGGATGGAGTTGCCCGCGGAATTTTCACCGGAACCTTCCACGGCTTCGCCTGGAAGCTGATCCGGGAAAGCGGCCGAGGAACTCAAGGCGCTGACCTCGCACAAGGCCGATTGAAAAAACAGGGGAGTATGATAGATTGGACTATGCTCCGGGACCGGGTGTGGGAAAGCCGGTCCGGGCCCGGCGGGAAGCAATAAAGTCCCAAATGGCGGTTGAGAGGCGCGCTGATCATGTTCAAAGCCGAACAGATTGAAGAGCTCCAGAAGATAATCAAGGACCTCTACGGACTCTCGCTCCGGGACAACCACCTGAACGAACTGCTCCAGTCCCTGCGCAGGCGCATCGCCGAACTCAGGCTGGGCTCGCTTTCCGAATACCTCGCCCTGATCTCCAACCCCCGGGCCAAGCAGGAACTGGACCACCTGGTCGCGCAGATAACCGTGGGCGAGACCAGCTTTTTCCGGACCCCCCATCAGTTTTGGGCGCTCCGGGACTTCGTGTTTCCGGAGCTGGTCAGGAGGAAGCGGGAAACCGGGGACAGCCAGTACCGGTTTCTTTCCGCGGGCTGCGCCACGGGCGAGGAGCCCTATACCCTGGCCATGGTTGCAAGCGAGGCGCTGCGGAGCGCGGGCCATTCCGGCCCGGCCAGCCTCAAGGTCGTGGCCTGCGACGTCAACCGCTCGTTCCTGGACGACGCCCGTGACGGAGTCTATTCGCTCAAGGACGTCAAGAACATGGACCCGCGTTACCTGGATTGGTATTTTGAGCCCAAGGGCAAGGGTTTTCAGTTGAAAAAGCAGGTCCGGGACCTGGTCCATTTCGTCCACTTCAACCTCGCCCAGGACGACTTCGGGCTCTTGACCGTGGCCGGGCTTTTTGACGCCATTTTTTGCCGGAACGTCTTAATCTATTTTGACAGCCGATGCTTGAAGCAGACGGTGCGCAATTTCTACGGCATCATGGAAGACCACGGATACCTGTTCCTGGGATACTCCGAGTCGCTCTACGGCATGGACGCCAGGTTCGATTGCGTCTATGTGCCCAACACTTTTTACTACAAGAAGATCCCTTCGCCCCGGCCGAGCGAGGCCAAAGATATTGAGGCCGCTTTCGCAAGGCGGACCGGGAGCGCGAAACCCGCGCCCCGGATTAAGCCGGCCAGGGATAAGGCCAGGGTACCGGCGCCGGAGCCCGCGCTGAAGTTCCCGGCGCGCAAGAGCGCGGAAAGCTCCCCGCTCGATAAGTTGTGGGACAAGGCCTGGGAGTTGTTTGAGAAAGAGGAATACGAGAAGGCTCACGCCGGGTTCGCGCGGATGATTGAGGAATCGCCGTCGAGTCCCAGGGGTTACCTGGGCATGGCGTTCATCCTGGCCAACCAGGGGAAGAACGAGGATGCCGGACAATACCTTGAGCGCTGCTTTGAGATGGATAAACTGGTCCCGGAGGGCTATTACCTGCTCGGACTTCTGGCCGAGCGCAAAGAAGAATGGGAAAAGGCCATTGAGAATTACCAGCGAGCCATCTTCCTGAAATCGGACTTCACCATCGCGCATTTCAACCTGGCCAGCCTGTATTTCCGGCTCTGTGAGCTTCAGAGCGCGCAGAGGGAGCTTAAGGCGGTGAAGGAAATCAGCCAGTCCGCCGGGGACAAGATTTATCTTTCCGGCGGCTGGACCCAAAAGGCCCTGCTCGACTGGGCCGATTCTCACCTTTCAAAGATAGAGGAGTTGGGGAAATAGCAAGATGAAGAAAAACCAGACGGAACAGGACAGCCAGTCGCTGAACTCGATCCTGGAGAAGCTCCGGCAGGAGTACTGGAAGAACCTGTCCGAGACCGAGCAGGAGGGGAAACAGGAGGGCGTGGAACTGCTCACCTTCTGGCTGGGCGAGGAGCACTACGGGGTGGACCTGAGTTTCTCGCGCCACCTGCTCAAGCTCCCCCGGATCGTCAAGCTGCCCCACGCGCAGGACTGGGTGATCGGAATCTTCAACCTGCGCGGAGACATCGTGCCGGCCCTGGACCTGCGCAGGCTGTTCGGGCTCAGGCTCTCGGAGACCGGGCCGGACTCCAGGCTGCTGGTGGTGGAGGCCAAGGGCGTCCAGAGCGCGGTCCTCCTGGACCGCGTGGGAGACATCATCTTCGCCGAGAACAAGAGCCTGCAGAAGTCGACCGGGAAGGAAAGCTCGATCCCGGCCCAGTTCTTGAAAGGCTATTTCCTGCCCGAGCGGCTTGCGGCGAGCTCAGCCGAGCGGGAAAAGGAAAAAATCATCATCTGGCTGGACCTGGAGCAACTCTTGGGTTCGGAAAAGCTGACCGCGGGCTTTGGAGAGGGATGATCTTATGCTTAAGCTAAAAGTCCTGGTCATTGACGACAGCCCGGTAATCAGGGAGGTGGTGAAAGACGCTTTCCTGCCCGAGGGCTTTGAGGTGCTGGAGGCCGCCAACGGGGAAGACGCCCTGAAGACCGCGTGGGAGAAGCACCCGGACTTGATCATCGCGGACATCAAGATGCCGGGCATTGACGGCTGGGAGGTGTGCAGCCAGATCCGGAAGCACCCCTATACCTCCTTCATCCCTTTCATCTTTCTGACCGAAAAGCGGCAGGTGTCCGACCGGATCAAGGGCCTGGAGATGGGCGCGGACGACTACATCACCAAGCCGTTTGACGCGGAGGAACTGGTGGCCCGGGCGCGGGCGATCTTCAACCGGATGCTCAAGCGCGAGGAAGAAAGAATTATTCAATCGCGCGGCCTGCGGGGTTCCACCGAAATTATGGAGCTGTCCGACCTGCTCCAGCTTTTCGGCATCAACTCCAAGACCGGGATTCTGAAGGTGACCCAGCCGCAGAGCGGGGTGGGCAGGATCGGGTTTGTCAACGGCCGGCTCACCAACGCCGAACTCGGCAAATTCAAGGGGGTCAAGGCGATCCGCAGGATGCTGCGCTGGAAGGACGCCAACTTCCAGGTCGAGCCCCTGCTGGATGAAACGCACGACGTTGAGATCCCGCGCAAAATCGAAGAGGTGCTGATGAGCGCGCGGCAGGAGCAGGACGAACTGGCCCGGCACCAAAAGGCGCTGCCGCGGTCCGGCCTGATCGAGCGCACCGGACAGCCCGTGAACATGAAGGAGCTGACCCGGCCCGAGGCCCGGGTGCTGGACGCGCTTTCGGAGAGGGGAAGGTCCAAAATGGAGCAGCTCTTGGACTGGCTCCCGGACGGGGACATGGAAATCTACCAGGCAACGGTCTCGCTCGTGAAAAAAAACCTGATAGCCAAAAAGTGAGCGGCGATGGACGAGGCGAAGAAAGAGAAATATCTCAAGATTTTCCGGCAGGAAGCCGAAGAGTTGCTGAAGAAGATCAAGGAAGGGCTTCTGGCCCTGGAGAGCAGGCCGGGGGACAAGGAGTCGCTCAACGTGGTGCTGCGCGCGGCGCACACCATCAAAGGCTCGGCGCGCATGGTGGGCCTGGAGGAGATCGGCAAGCTGGCGCACAAGATGGAGGACCTGCTCAAGGCCATCGAGTCCGGGAAGCAGAAGATCAGTTCGCCGGTGATCAGCATCCTGTTCCAGGGCACGGACCTGGTGGAAAAAATGATGGCCGCGTCCCCGCTTTCAGGCGGGGCGGACAAGGAGGCGCTGGAGGCGGTGGTCAACAGCCTTCTGGCCGCCTCCGAGGGCAAGAAAGTCGCGGCCCAGGCCAAGGAATCCGGGCTCAAGGTTGAGGAAGCGCAGGAAACCAAGGCCGTGGCCAAGGACACCCTGCGGGTGGAGGCCGCGCGCCTGGACAAAATGATCAACCTCTCCAGCCAGCTGGTGCTCGACCGCATCAAGTTCGAAAGCAACATGTCCCGGTTCAAGAAGACCGTGGACGACCTGGAGGCGGCCTTCAAGGCCGACCAGGAAGTCCTGCGCAGGGACTTTCCCGCGCTCTACAAACAGGTCGACGCCGCCAACCACCAGTTGCGCGAACTCTACCAGTCTCACGCCGAGGACGTGATCGAGCTGGAGCACGACATCCAGGAAACCCACTTCCAGGCGCTGTTCCTGAGGATGCTGCCGATCAGCGTGCTGTTCGAGGAGTTCCCCTACTACCTCCGCGACCTGACCAGGGAACTGGGAAAGAAGATCGAGCTCAAGCTGGAGGGCGGGGACAGCGAACTGGACAAGCGCGTGCTGGAAGAGCTGCGCGGGCCCATGGCCCACCTGCTCCGGAACTCGGTGGACCACGGCATTGAGCCTCCGGAGGAAAGGCTGAACGCGGGCAAGCCGGAAACCGGCGTAATCAGGATCAGGGCCTATCCCAAAGGGAACCAGATGGTGATCGAAATCTCCGACGACGGCCGCGGCCTGGACCTGGAGCGCATCCGGCAAAAGGCCGTGGAAAAAGGCTTGTTCGATGAAAAAGGCGCCAAAAGCCGCGCGGAAAACGAATTAATTCAGCTCATCTTTGAGCCCGGGTTCTCAACCAGCAAGATTGTGACCCAACTGTCCGGAAGAGGCGTGGGAATGGACGTGGTCAAGACCGCGCTGGAGAAGCTGGGAGGAGACATTCAGATCGAAACCGCGAAAGCCAAGGGCGCCACCATCCGCATGCAGGTCCCGTTCTCGCTCGGGGTCTTAAGGTGCGTTTTGACGATGGCCGCGGACACCATTTACGCCTTCCCCATCAGTTCCCTCGACGGCACGCTCCGGCTGACCATGGAAAACATCCAGACCGACCGCGGCAAGCCGCTGATATCCTACCGGCAGGAAATGATCCCGGTTTACTATCTGGGGGAGCTGCTCGGCATTAACGGCAATGCCGGCTGGCCGACCCAGGAAGGCGGGCACCTGCTGGTGCTTGTGCTCAGCCATTCCCAGCAGAGGATGGCGGTGGTGGTGGACAAAATCCTCCGGGAAGACGAAGTGGTCACCCGCGCCTTCCCGTTCCCGCTGGCCGGAGCGGTCAAGTTTGTCTCCGGGTCAACGCTCCTGCGCGCGGGCGAGGTCGGGCTGATCCTCAACATCTTCGAGTTATTTGAGGAAACCCGCAAGAAATCGGTCAAGGCTCCGACCATGGTTTCCAAGGCCGGCGCCAAGAAGAAAATCCAGGTGCTGGTGGTGGACGATTCGATCACCTCCCGGATCGTGGAGAGGAACCTGCTGGAGCCGGCCGGGTATGAGGTTGACCTTGCGGAAGACGCGTTCCAGGCCCTGGAAAAAATCGAGAGCAAAAGCTACGACATATTTCTGGTGGACATCGAAATGCCGGGGATGGACGGCTTTGAGTTGACCCGGCGGCTCAAGGCCGGGCCCAAGACCAAGCGCACGCCGGTGGTGATCGTGAGCACCAGGTCCACGGAAGAGGACAAGCGCAAGGGCATCGAAGCCGGGGCCCAGGGATACATCGTCAAGAGCAAGCTGGAGCCGCTGAACTTTTTGCAGATGATCAAACACCTGGTTGGGGAGTGAAATGATCAAAATTCTGGTGGTGGATGATTCCCCGGTGGCGCGTGAATTGCTGGCCGACTGGTTCGCCGCGGAGAAGGACTTCAAAGTCGCGGGCCTGGCCAAGGACGGCCTGGAAGGGTTTGAAATGTGCAAGGCCCTGGCCCCGGACATCGTGATCATGGACATCATGATGCCCAAAATGAACGGCCTGGAGGCCACGGAAAAAATCATGGCGTTCTGCCCGACCCCGGTGCTCGTCTTCAGCTCGGTCTTGAACGACCGCGGGACCAACATCGTCTTTGAGGCCATCTCCCGAGGGGCGCTCGATTGCCTGGCCAAGCCCGAACAGTTGAACGACGGCGCCAAATCCGTGCGCAACGAGCTGGTCAAGAAGGTCCGGCTGCTCCACGGCGTCCCGGTGATCAGGCACCCCCTGGGCAGGTTCAAGGCCCGCAGGGAAGAGGCGGAGGCCGGCCGGGAGCGCGCGGGAAAGGCCCCGGCCCGGCCCGGACAGTTCGCCGTCCTGGGCATTGGAGCGTCCACCGGAGGACCAAAGGCGCTGGCCGAAATTTTGCGATTTTTCCCCGGCAATTTCCCCGCGCCCATCCTGGTGGTGCAGCACATCGCCGACCAATTTGTGGAAGGCCTGGCCCGGTGGCTGTCCAGCCTGAGCAAGCTCAAGGTCAAAGTGGCGTCCGCGGGAGAGACCATCGCCCCGGGCACGGTTTACCTGGCGCCTTCCGATAAGCACATGCTGGTCAAGAACGGAAAGATCGAGTTCGGCGACCAGGGCCCGGTCAACAACTGCCGGCCCGCGGTGGACGTCCTGTTCAACTCCCTGGCCCGGGAATACGGCGCGCGCGCCGCGGCCGTGCTGCTCACCGGCATGGGCGCCGACGGCGCCAGAGGCATGGAAGCCGTCCATGAAAAAGGCGGCAGGACCCTGGTCCAGGACCAGAAGAGCTCGGTGGTATTCGGCATGCCCGGGTCGGCTATTGAACTCGGCGCCGTGGACGAAATAGCCCCGCTGGTCAAAATTCCCGGAAAAATTTTCGACCTGTTCGGTCTCAACCGCAAGGAGGACAAGGATAAATGACGGAAGAGAAAAAAACGGAACAGTTCATCGGCAGGATCCAGACCAGGTTCCTTTCCATCCTGCTCATCATTTTCCTGATCATCATGGGCGCCCTGGTCTATAACTCGCTGCGGGCCACCTCCCAGCGGTTCGTGGCCGAGAAGGAACGTTACCAGGAGGCCGGCGACTACCTTTCGTCGACCTTGAGCCAGGACAACAGCATCCGGATGGGGGTGATCTCGGGTCAGAAAGAAATTTTGGCCCCCCGCTTCGAGAACGCGCTGCAGGGCAAGAAGCTCAGCTTCATCATGCTCACCAACACCGAAGACCAGTTGGTGCTGGACAAGTATCAGAAAGGCTTCTCGACCGAGGAATTCAAGAAGCAGGACCTGATCAAGATGATCAACCGGAAAGAGACCGTGACCAGCCAGCTCTCTTCGGCTTCCGGCAAGAAATATCTGGTGATCTGGGCGCCGGTGTTCACCGAGGCCGGCATCATCGCCGACCAGACTTACCTCGGGGAAATCATCATGGGCTTTGACATCAACCAGATCTACCGCAAGCGCACCACCGACATCGTCACCGCCGGCGTGATCACCGTGGTGCTCAGCGTTATTTTCTTCATCGCGCTAACCTACCTGCTGCGCACGGTCACCGCGCCGATCAGGGAGATCTCGGACTACGCCCGCAAGATCGGAGGGGGAGACCTTTCGGTGCAGATTCCGATCCGGACCAATGACGAGCTCGGGCTTTTGGCCAAAACCATCAACGAAATGGTGAAGGGCATGGAGGAACACTCTCATAAGCTGCAACTATTGATCTATTCCATAAGCGACACCATCGAGACCCTGTCCATCACCATCAACGAGATTTTTCAGATTTCCACCCAGCAGGCCACCGGCGCCACCGAGCAGGCCGCCAGCATCCAGGAAGTGGCGTCCACCAGCAAGGAGATCGCGGCCACCGCCGGCAGGATCGCGCAGCGGTCCGAGGAGGTTTCCAAGACCGCGGAGAAGACCTCCGACGCCTCGGGCAAGGGCAAGGAATACATGGGCAGCGTCATCGAGGGCATGGAGCAGATCAAGGAGCGGGTGAGCAACGTTTCCCAGCGCATCCTGGAGCTGGGGGAGCAGTCGCAGGAGATTTCCAGCGTGATCAACATCATCAACGAGATCAGCGAGCAGACCACTCTGCTGGCGTTCAACGCCGCGATCGAGGCCGCGGGCGCGGGCGAGGCCGGCCGGCGCTTCTCGGTGGTGGCGGGCGAGGTCCGGCGGCTGGCGGGGCGGACGCTGGAGGCGACCAAGATGGTGCGCGAGATGGTGGAGACCATCCAGCGGCTGACCAACCAGATCGTGATGTTGAGTGAGGAAGAGATGAAGACGGTGGACGGCGGGTCGCATCTGGTGCAGGGCATGGGCGATTATTTCGGGCACATCCTCAACATGGTCGACACTACCAGCCAGGCGGCCATGGAGATCAAGCTCAGCACCCAGCAGCAGAGCACCGCGTCCGAGCAGATGGCCACCACCCTGATCGAAATCACCCAGGTGGTCTCCGAATCGGAAAAGGGCGCCAAGAAAATCGAGCGCGCAATTGACGGGTTGAACGAGCTGGTGGGAAAACTTACCGGCCTGATCAGCGAAAAAGGCTGAGGCGATTCAGTGGAGCGGGGAATGCAAAAAGTGATTTGGGTCGCCCTTTTATTGGGGGTTGGCCTTTTTTCCGGCTGCGCGAAAAAGCCCGGGGAAAAATTTGAAAAAGGCGTGATCGAACACCGGTCCTACAACATCCGGTTCTGGGGATACCGGCGCGCGGTCAAGGTCAAGGCCGATCCTCAAGCAGTTGACGCCTATTTGCGCGACCCCGGCCACCTGGTCAGCGCGTCCAAGAGCTTGAATATCAAAATGGAAGGCTCGTCCCTGGCGGAAAAAAGGGGCGACCAGGTTATTTTCCGGACCCAACACATGGGTGTGCCGATTACCATGAACCTGGTCTTGTGGGACCGGGTCCCGGCCCAGGAAGTGCTTTTTATTTTCCTGATGAACGATACGCTCATGGGCTTCCTCCGCTACCGCCTGCGGCCGATCCCGGAGGGCACGCGCTTTGATTTTGAGCTTGAGATTGAGGAAACCAATCCGCTTTTGGAAAGCCTGATTCAGACGCTGGGGGTTGATGATATGCTGATGAAGTTGCAGGACGACGACGTGGAGATGATGTTGAAACATTTTGACCCGGAATACCAGCCGGAGAAAAGCCGCGAGTTCCTGGGCGAGAATTTTGACAAACTCTACCAGGCGCGCCAGGTGTCGATCTGGATCAACGCCTCTTCGCGCAAGGTTGCCAATTACCTGGCTTCTCCGGCCTTCACTGAGTTGGTCCGGCAGAATTATGACATCGACTTCGGGCAGGCCTTTACCAGCCGGAATCCGGGCATCTACCCGCTCAAGGTCAATTTTCTGGGCAATGCGACCACACCCGACGCCCTGGTCATGAGCTATGAATTCGGGGAACACATCTTCGCCTACTGGGCGGGCAAGATCAACGCGCGAATCCAGATTTTTGTCACGCCCAAGTCCTCCGGGAGCGAGATGACGCTCGCTTACATGCTGGAATCGCCCTCCAGCTTTACCGTGGAGATCGCCAACATCCTGGCCAACACCGCTCAGATTCCCAAAGCGGTCGAGCAGGTGATGATTGAAATTAAGAACGACATAGAAGGCGAGTCCTGATTTGCGGAGAAGACCGAATTGATAAAACATATCCTGATAAGATCAGGCCGAAACGGCTGAGAGCCCTGAGGCCGGAGGCAAAAAAGTTGATTAAAGCCAAACTGTTCGCGCTCGCAACGGCCGGCGTGCTAATCGCAGGCCCCGCGGCCGGGGCCAAAAGCGCCGAGGCCAAGCATGAATCCTACAGCGTAAGGTTCTACGGCGACAAGATTTCGGTCAAGGTGAACGCGCCGCCGGAGGCCGTGGAAAAATACCTGATGGACGGCAAGCACCTGGCGTTGTGGTCGGTGCTCAAAGGCGCGCAGCCCAAAGGCAACCAGCAGTTCCGGAAGCTGGGCGACACCGTGCGGATCGAAGGCAAGTTCCTGGGCGTGCCCATGGGGTTTGACATGGTGCTGGTCCGGCGCCGGCCCGGGCAGGAGATCAGGTACGTTTACAAATTGTCCACCGGCGGGATGGGGTTCCTGCAATTCAATTTTGAAAGCATGGGCAAATCAACCAAGATCACCAAGAAAGCGGGGAACGAAATGTCCAATCCGTTTCTGGGGGACATCCTGGATGCGCTCAAATTCACGGAGATCGCGGTAAGGTCCGGCGAAAAAGCCATTGTCAACCTCAAGGCCCATTTTGACCCGTCCGTGTCTGTGGATCAGCTTTTGGAGGAAGGCATTCGCGGAGAGGTGTATGATAAATTCTTCCAGGCTTACCGGGTCGAAACGCAAGTGAAGGCGCCCGCGGAAGAATTGACCCGGAATTTGAGCGACGCCGACTTCTGGAAAAGCTCCGGCGGTCCTCTCCATGCGGATTTTGGCTGCCTGACCTCGGGTGAAGCCGGCGCTTGTCCGGCTGAAATTAGTTTATTCGGAGAGCTCTATCCTGCGGACATTTTCGTGCAGCGTGACCGGAAAAGCGGAAAGGTCGCGGCTTATTTTATTTTTGAGGATTTCATTTCGCGGGCGCAGCTTTCGGTCAAGCCCGGAATCGGCCGCTCAAAATTAATTCTCGATTTCGCGACCGAGGTTCCGGCGCCGGATTCCGCGCCCAACGCCAGATTTCTGAAAGATCTGGGACAATTGCCTGATGAGATGGAAAAGGTTCTGGTCAACATCAGAAATGCGGCGGGGAAAAATTTCCCAACCCTTATGGACAAGGGGCGTCAAAAATGAAAAAAATAATCGCAGGCCTGATCGTGCTCGCTCTTATGGTTTTCGCCGGATGCGCCACGCTCAAAAAGAAAAAAGCCGGGCAGGCGCCGGTTGAACATGAGTCGTCCACCGTGCGCTTTACCGGATATAAAACCATGGTAAAAGTCCGGGCCAGCCCCGCGGAGGTGGAACAATATGTATTGGAGCTTGACCCTTTCACCGTGGATTCCGCCAATTACAACCTCAAAATGCATTCGCCGAAAAAGATGGAAAAACCGGGAGACAGCGCCGAGATAAAGGCAGAAGTGCTGAAAATTCCTCTCTCCGGCAAGTTCATTTTGGCGCATCAGAAGCCGGGAGAAGAGCTCTGGTTTATTGCCCAACTGCCGCAATCGATCATGGGGGTCGTGCGCCTCAATTTGAAAGAGACTGAGGCGGGCACCATAATGTCGGTCAAGATTGAACTGCAGGATCTTAACCCCTTGTTCAGTCAATTTTTCGAAGCGGTGAACGTACAGGAACTGATGGCGAAAATGATCGAAAGGGGCGTTGCCCGGGGCCAGGCTCATTTTGATCCCTCGGTGACCGCGGGTCAACTCCTGGAAAAGGGCATTCGCGGAGAGTTTTATGACACCTTTTACCAGGGACACAAAGTCAGTGTCTGGATCAACGCGTCTCAAAAGCGAGTGGACGATTATTTGACCGACCCCAAAAACTGGGAAACCTACAAGCAGAAATACGGTCTTGAACTTACCCATTGTCTGCTTAGTCACAACCCCGGGCCATGCCCGACCCGGGTCAGGCTTTTTGGAATCGAATATCCCATTGACAGCTTTCCCGCGGGTTCCAGGCCCGGAGACTTAATGTCGGCATACTGGGTTCAGAAGCTGATTTTCTGCCGCATCGAAATACATACCGCGGCGGAGCAGGGGGGAACCCGGATGAGTTTGAAGTACCTGACGGACATGCCGGCCGGCATTTCCGAGGAGGGCGGGAATATTATAATGAGCTTTTTGCAGGTTCCCCAGTATGTTGAACAAATATTGAGCAATGTCAAAAAAGAGGTGGAAGGCGCCGGCTAAATGGGAAAAACCCGGGCATCATGCTGGTGGAAGGAGGCAAAGCAATGAACAAAATAAAGCTTCTTGCGGTCATTGCCTGCGTGGCATCATGCCTGAACTGCGCGCACTTGAAAAAAAAGCAGGCGCCGCAAGCCCTGGTCCAGCACCGGTCCTCCACGGTGCGGTTCATAGGATATAAGCTTGCGGTTAGAACCAAAGCCAGTCCTCAAGAAGTTGAAGAATATCTGTTGAATCCTGCAAATATTGAGGCCAAAGCCGGCGCCTATGAGTTCAAAATGGTCTCTCAAAATAAACTTGAAAAGCTCGGGGATGACGCCAGCTTTAAATTCGAGGTGGCGGGGTTATCTTTCCCTCTCAAGTTCACCATGGTATATCGCAAGCCGGGAGAAGAAATCTGGTGGCTGGGCCAGGCGGATATTGGAGTAATGGGCTTTTTAAGATTCAAATACAAGGAAATGGAAGGCGGCACCAGACTGGACTTGACCTACGAAAACGAAGACCCCGATACTTTCGTGGGAGGCCTGACCGAGGCAATAAATCTGCAGGAAGCCATTGTGCGATTGCTGGAGGTGGAGATTGCCAAAGGCCAGGAGTACTTTGATCCTTCAATGAAAGTGGAAGAGCTCTTGGAAAAAGGCCTGCGCGGACAGTTTTATGATTCCTTTTTCCAGACCTATGAAGCCTCAATCCGGATCAATGCCTCGCCCAAGAAAGTGAGCGAATATTTGTATGATCCTCAGACCCGGTTGATCCTCAAAGAAAAGTACGGGCTTGATTTCGGGTCCTGCTTTTTCACCGGAGAGCCCGGGCCGTGCCCGGCGAAATTGAAAGTAATGGGTCTGGAATATGACTTTGACTGCTTTCCCGCAGCCCATAACTACGGGAAAAATATCTCTGCTTACTGGGTCAGCAGATTGCTGATTGCCAGGGTCAATATGTCCATTAAGCCGGAAAAGGGAGGATCCAGATTAACCATGGCCTATGAGATGGAATTGCCTTCCAGAATTTCCCAGGAAGGAGGGAGTCTCCTAATGAGCGTCATGGCGGTCCCGGACTATCTTGAAAAAGATCTTATCGTGATAAAAAACGACCTGGAAGGAATGAACTGAGTGAAAATTTCGCAAAAAATTGCGAGAAAATACGAATCCGGACCAGGAAAAATGATGGGGATGAGAAAGGTATTGATCTTCGGGGCAGTCCTCAGCCTGCTTCTCAGCGCTGCTTGCGCGAAGAAGGCCGGGAAAAAACCCTCCGGCGTGGTCCACCAGTCATCCACGGTCCGCTTCACCGGCTACAAGATCACCGTGGAAGCGAAAGCCCCGCCCGCAGAGGTCGAGCAATGGCTCAGGGACTGGCGCAACCTGGACGCAGCCGCCGGCCCATACCGGCTCAGGATTCTATCCCAAAACAAGATCGAGAAACTGGGGGACAGCGTGGACGCAAGGGTGGAGATCGCGGGAGTGGGCATGACCGGAAAAATCATTCTCGTCCACCGCAAGCCCGCCTCCCAATTGTGGTTCCTGTTCAACGGCTCCCGCACAGGGCTGGGAATGCTCCGGTACGAATTCAAGGAAATTCCCGCGGGCACCCGCGTGTCCCTTAGATTTGAGGTTGGCGAGCTTGATCCCTTTCTGGCCGGCCTGGCCGGGGACAGTCTGCAGCAGGCCGTAGGCAGGCTCATGGAGAAGGGGATCGCCAACGGCCAGGCGTATTTTGACCCTTCGCTCAGCGCCGAAGAACTCATGGCCAGAGGCATCCGCGGAGAGTTCTATAACACCTTTTACCAGGGGCACCGGACCGAGGTCTGGATCAATTCTCCTCCGGAAAAAATCGCCGATTACCTGCTCAACCCCGACGTCTGGCAGGCTTACAAGGAAAAATACGGGACCGATTTCTCCAAGTGCATGGTCTCGGCCAGCGCCGAACCCTGCCCCATGAAATTCAAAATCTTCGGAATGGATTACGACATCACCAGCTTCCCCACATCCTACCAATACGCGGACAACAGCGTTTCCTTCTGGCTGGCAAAGCAGATGATCGCAAGGTTCAAAATCCTGCTCCAACCGGAATCGGGAGGCGCCCGTTTGACCGTGGACTATATCATGGAACTTCCTCCCTCTTTCGCCCAGGAAGGAGGGCCATTGCTTATGAACATCATCCAGATACCCTCCATGCTCGAACAGCTTCTGAGCAACGTGAAAAAGGACGTGGAAAACGCCAGTTGAATCGAAATGGCTCAGTGTTATAGAATAGGCAATTGGATGAAAGCAGACCGGCGCCTGCGCCGGGAACGCTCAACCTGACCGGGGATTTGGAAAAAATCCGGTTCAAGCGTAGAATGAGGAGAATCGAATGAAGAGTCTCAAAGCCATAGCGGTCGCATTAATCGCGGGCGTGGCGCTGCCGGCGGGCATCGCGGCCAAGCCCGTGCTCGTGGTGTCGTCCGACGACGCTTTCCACGGCGCCATCGCCGCGGGCTTCAAAAGCTCGTTTACCAAGCCGATGGACGAGTACAACCTGCGCGGCCTGGAAGACGAGGCCCGGAGACTGGGCAAAGGCTTTTCCGCGGCCAAGCCCGAACTCCTGATCGTGGTGGGAAACCTCGCGGCCAAGATGGCCAAGGAAAACTGTTCCGGATGCACCATCCTCTACGCCGCGGCTTCCAACGCCGGCGCCCTCAAGCTCGCCGGGACGAACGTTTACGGCATTTCCAGCCAGCCCTCCGCGAACAGGATCATGGAAAACGTCAAAATCGTGTTCCCCCAGGCGCAGAAAGTGGGAGTGATCTATCAGCCGGCCTCGGTGGGCAAAGAAATCTCAGCCTTGCAGGCCGCGGCGGCAAAATTCGGACTCAAGCTCGTGGCCGAACCCATAAGCCAGATGAAGGAGATCCCGACCGCGCTCAACAAGATCATGCCCAATATTGACCTCTACCTCATGCTCGATGACCCGGCAGTGATCACCGATGACACCTTCCCATTCATCTTCATGAACTGCTTCCAGAAAAAAATCCCCATCTTCGCAACCTCCAGCGAAATCCTCAAAAAGTGCGCCATCGCCGGATACGGCTATGCCCCGGAGCAACTCGGCGCGGAACTGGCCGCCTTCGCCAAAGACATCCTCGCCAAGAAAGCAGGAGCCAAAGACAAAACCGCCTCAGCCAAACTGTTCCTCAATAGGAAAATCGCGGCCATGTACAACTTCGCTTTCCCCGCCCAGGCCAGCGCCCAGGGAGCGGACATCCAGTAAATACTTCGGGATCCGCAATTCGGGAATCGGGAACAGTAGTGTCCGGGGAAAAATTGCGAGATTTTCCACGGAGGCTCGGCGCAGGCCCATTTGACGGCTCCGGGGCGAGTTGCAATTGCCTGCTCCCATCAACTGGACAATGACCCACGCGTCTTAACCT
>Ga0315274_10000300_pt1 | contig 77121 bp, 69 predicted proteins | sample YL17G02_20_MG_FD_203700 | JGI IMG/M metagenome (GOLD analysis project Ga0315274, IMG submission 203700) | Sediment microbial communities from Yellowstone Lake, YNP, Wyoming, USA - YL17G02_20 | ecosystem: Environmental > Aquatic > Freshwater > Lake > Sediment | place: USA: Wyoming | collected... | reverse complement strand
TCAAACCTCAAGAAGGTAGACCAGTCTACTGTAGAGAATGTTATCAAAAGCATAGACCAAAGAGATTCTAATCCTTGGTAGTTAGTTTTTGAATAGTATTCTAGAGAACTAATTTTGGTTAGACGTTAGTATTTTGGTCGAATTAGAACATTTTTATTCAGTTCAAACAGCAAAACCGTAAAGTTTTTAAATGTATACCCACATACACATTATAATTCTGTTTATAAGTGGAGGTGTATTAAATGGCTCAATTAGCCCAAATAGGTGGTCAACCTGTGTTGATACTTCCAGAAGGAACTTTTAGATCTAAAGGAAGGACTGCACAAGAGAACAACATTGCTGCTGCTAAATCTGTAGCAGATGCTGTCAGGACAACTTTAGGTCCTAAAGGAATGGATAAAATGCTGGTTGACAGTATAGGTGACATAGTAATAACAAACGATGGTGTCACAATATTAGAAGAGATGGAGATTGAACATCCAGCTGCAAAGATGATGGTTGAAGTCGCCAAGACTCAGAATGAAGAAGTAGGTGATGGAACAACCACAGCAGTAGTTATAGCAGGTGAACTATTAAAGAAAGCAGGAGAACTTTTAGAACAAGAGATTCATCCAACTGTGATAATAAGAGGTTTCAACATTGCAAAGGATAAAGCGTTGAAAGCGATGGAAAAAATTTCTAAACCAATTAGTTTAGAAGATGATGATGAATTGAAGAAGATAGCAATGACAAGTATGAGTGGTAAATCTGCTTATGCATACAGTGAAAAATTAGCAGAACTTATCGTTAAAGCAGTGAAACAAGTCGCAGAGAAAAGAGACGGTAAAACGATTGTCGATACAGAGAACATCCAAAGACAGAAAAAACATGGTGGTTCTTCAGAAGACACTGAATTGATAGAAGGTATCATCATAGACAAAGAAGTCGTTCATCCTGGTATGCCGAAAGTAATAAAGAATGCTAAAATCGCTTTATTGGATGCTGCATTGGAAGTTAAAGAAACAGAAACAGAAGCGCAAATTCAGATAACAGATCCAAACAAGTTACAAGAATTCATAGATCAAGAAGAAAAAATGTTAAGGAATATGGTTGATAAAGTAGCAGCTTCAGGTGCAAATGTTGTCTTATGTCAGAAAGGAATAGATGATATTGCTCAACATTACTTGGCAAAGAAAGGAATACTTGTCGACAGAAGAGTAAAAAAATCCGACATGGAAAAGTTGGCAAAGGCAACAGGCGCAAGAATAGTCACAAATCTTGATGACTTAAAGAAAGAAGATTTAGGTTTTGCAGGTGTCGTCGAAGAAGTAAAAATCGGAGACGAACAGATGACTTTCATAAGAAACTGTAAGAATCCAAAAGCCGTGTCGATATTAGTCCGTGGTGGAACTGAGCACGTTGTCGACGAAATTGACAGAGCTATAGAAGATGCAATAGGAGCAGTTGGTTCAGCAGTAGAAGTCGGAAAGATTGTGCCAGGTGGTGGAGCTCCAGAAGAAGAAGCAGCAAGAGAATTGAGAAAATTTGCAGAAGGATTCTCAGGTAGAGAACAATTGGCTATAAATGCATTCGCTGATGCTTTAGAAGTGATACCTAGAAGTTTAGCAGAGAGCGGTGGTTTAGATCCAATAGATACTTTAGTTGCATTGCGAGCAGCACATGAACAGAAAAAAGTTGAAGCAGGTGTTAACGTCATGGAAGGTGGAATTGGAGACATGATTAAGCTTGGCGTTATAGAACCTTTGAAAGTTAAAACGCAAGCGATAAACTCAGCAGCAGACGCAGCAATGATGATATTAAGAATAGACGATGTAGTATCAGCATCAAAACTCGATAAAGGAGGAATGCCTCAAATGCCATCAGGTGGCATGGGAGGAGAGATGCCAGAATATTAATTCCATAAACCAAATAACATACATGAATGAAATCTGGCTGTTATTAATTTTTTTCTTTTCTTTTTCTTTATATTATATCCTGAAGAATAGACTTGCAATATTCTTTCCCAGTTCTAAAAAAATCATAAAGACTGTTCTAGATTTTGCTAATATTAGAAAAAACGACGTATTCTATGATCTAGGTTCTGGAGACGGAAGAATACTGATTGAAGCAGCAAAAAAAAATGTAAAAGTAGTAGGTATCGAGCAAAATAAAATCTTGAATTGGATAGCAAGGAAGAAGATAGAAAAGTTGGGATTAAAAAACGTAACGATAATTGAAGGTAATATTTTCAATCAAAATCTTAGTAAAGCTACCATTATAGTGGCTTATCTTTCAATTAGTGTTGCTCATAGATTACAGAAAAAAATCAAAAAGGAAGTGAAAAAAGGAACACGAATAATTCTTATAGATCATTATTTTAAGGATTGGAAACCAATCAAGATTAAAAAAATTGGGTTAATACCAGTTAAATTGTACATAAAATGACTTTCTTTTGCATTAAATGAAATTTTATACTAGGAAAGAAATAATTTAAACAAGGAAAATAAATTTAATAAAAGGTGAACGAATGGTCACAGAAGAGAGTGAATATGAATTGATTCCAATGTCTCCTATTAGAAGATTAGAACAAAGAATCGATAAATTAGAATGTTCAAACCCGACAGATTCCAAAGGTATTTTTAGTGATGTTATCGACATAGTGAGGATGAACCAACAAATTGTCGATGAGTTGGCAAAGGCCAACGATGCTCTCAGGATAGAATTATCAAAATTACCAGGTAAATTGGATGAACTAATAGTTAATCTTAAAGAAGTAGTCTCTTTCATCAGAGCTTCAGGTGAAACAGAATCATCTGGAATAAGTCAAGAAACGATGAAACCAGTTGTTGATAAATTGGATGAGATGGTCAAGACTAATAAAGTCATAACAGAGAAGAATGATTCAATGCTAGAGTTACTAGATGAGATAAGCAAAAAAATGAGACGACCACAGTTAACAAGACCCATGCTACAAATGCCACAAAGACAATTTGGTCAACCTTTGAGACCATTACCAAAGCCAATTAATGTTTAAGGGACTTAAGGAGGTTAAAAAAAATGAAAGGAGTATCAACAATAATTGCCTCAATAATAATGGTAGTTATAACTATAGGTCTGATATCAGTAGCATACTTATTCATGAGTGGATTGTTAACAGGAAAAACTGCTGGTAACATAAAATTAGAAGATGCATATTGTGCCAGTGGAACACTTTATTTTATAATTAGAAACATTGGAACTACTAACATAACTCTACCTCCAACAGTTGTTTTACGTGGTACACCAGTAAATAGTTTATCAATACAATGTGGAAGTGTAGGATGTGGTAGTCAAAGTTCATTAGCAGCTGGCAGTTCGGTTAGCTGCCAAAATTGTAGTGGTACTACATATCCATGGCCCATACAAACTGGTACAACGAATGATATTAGAGTAATTGGTCCATCTAACTCAGTAGGCGGTCCTGTACCTTGTTAAGGAGGTTAAAAAAAATGAAAGGAGTATCAACAATAATTGCCTCAATAATAATGGTAGTTATAACTATAGGTCTGATATCAGTAGCATACTTGTACATTAGTGGATTGTTAACAGGAATAACAGCAAATAATATCGAGTTATTGGATTCCTATTGTAGTTACTCACCTACACTATACAGTTTGTACAATATTACAGTTTTAGCTCACAATATAGGAACAGCCAATATCACTACTGGACTTACTTTTCTTGTAGACGGAAAAACAGGAAATATTGTAAACACAGCATGCGATGATATTTTTGGATCAGGAGACACAATATCTTGTATAATCTATAACACTACTGCTGGAACTATAACAAAAGGTGTACATCAACTAAGAGTTATTGCTGCAGGTTCAGTAGGCGGCCCTATAACTTGTCAATAATTATCATTGACAATTGAGGTAATGAAAAATGAAGGGAATATCTTCAATAATAGCCAGTATTCTATTATTAATAATAACTATAGGTTTAGCAGGGACTGCTTATCTTTTTATTTCTGGGATGCTCACAGGTATTATTTCAAAGACAATAAGTGTTCTAGACGCATCATGTATCCCTTTTAGTTCTACACAAGGTAATATAACAATAATATTAGCTAATGAAGGAACAACGAATATAACTGATTCTGATTTGGTTTTCATGGTTGATAATCAAATTAAAAATGATAACTTCTATTTTTCTCCAATCCCACCACATAGTTCAGGAGTAAATACCAGTACAGATGGTTATTCATTGGGTACATATCATACACTTGTTGTTGCATCCCCAAGCAATTCTATAAGAACAAATGTTTGGTGTTGATGATTAAAGATGAGAGGACAATCCCAAGTAGTATCAGTTATCATCTTGATCGCTCTAGTCATGGGTGCGATGGCTCTAGTTCTTCCTTGGACTTATAATATGATCCAAAAAAGAAAAGACATGAAAAGTGTGGATGACATTTACAGTTTCTTTCAATTACTAGATGATACTATAAGAAACATCGCCATAAATGGTGGTGAAGAATCTTTAGAAATAAAAGTTCCTGGACAAATTATAGTATATCCTGATTCATCAAGTTCTTATTTGAACAACAGTATTATTTTTTCTTTTAGAAGTCTAGTCTCTTTTATCGCAGAATGTGATCCTACAATTACTCCTCCAGATTGTTGGATTCCATTGAATACACCAAACATGAACATGACTGGTACATTAGGTGTAGATTCACCGTCAATCATTTTTGGTAAAACGGAAAGAGCAGAAGAGAAATTGGATGTACAATACAGGCTTTGGTATAGGAGTTTAAATGATACACCAACGCATGGTTACAAGATTCTTTTGAAGACGTCCAATAATCAGGATAAGAACTCAACTGTTGGTTTCATAAGAATACAAAGAATTAAATCAGCTTCTTCGCAATCTTTAACTACAACAGAAATCAATATTATTGTTTGAAAAGGATGAGTAAAGCTCAAAGTTTCATTGTGGAATTCCTTCTGTTTTTTATGGTTTCATTCAGTTTGTTTGCTACAATCAGTTTCTATTTTTATAACCAGAACATTTATTACAAAGGAAAAGTAGGTAATACGACTGCAGAACTCATAAACGATATTGTATTAACTCATATAATCAAGAGCGCTACATGTAAATCATGTGATCAAGTTACGATAACGGAAGAAATTCCATCTAAAATAGGTGGTATATTCTACACAGTTAACCTTGAAAAATCAGCAATAAACACAACTTTGATGAGAGAGAAAAGTTCTTTTGTAGAGACACCAATATTTAATTTAAATGAAACACTATTTTTTTCAGGAACTTCAACTAGTGAAGATAAAAGAATAGTAATAAAAATTAATAATACTAATGTAGAGGTTGAATGAGTGATTAACGGGCGTTTTATTTTCAAAAAGTTAGTTAATGGGTACAAGGAAATTAAAAAAAGAGGCATGGATTTATCTGAACTAAAAACTATCCCTATGCCAACTCCCATAATACAACAATTTCCACAAAAACCTTTAGAAGTAACGGGTGAACTTAAACTTCTCCCTCCTGATAAACCAAAATTAGAGGGTATAGAGATACCTACTTTTAAAAGTAAAATGATGACAAAGGCTGGGTTGGAAGAAGGAATAATTGAAAAAACGTTTGAAATATCCTATCCACTCATTCCAGAAAAACCAGCAAAAGGTCAACCCGTCTTTGCTTATGTACAAATAAAATGGAATTCTCAGAAAAATTGTTATGAGTATAATGTATTTCAACCAACACTTTCTGAAGAGACGAAGAGGTTGTTCCTTAAGATTAAGAGATTATTAGAAGAGAAATTGGATGTTGACCTCACCAAATTAAAAGAATCAGAAGCAAGGGAATATCTTACAAAACAAACTTCAGTCTTGATGGAATATTTCAGGATAAAATTGACAGAAACTGAAAGACAAATACTAAAATATTATATTGATAGAGATTTCTTAGGTTTGGGAACTATAGAACCACTTATGCGGGATCAGGAAATTGAGGATATAAGTTGTGATGGAGTTGGAATTCCTTTGTATGTTTTTCATAGAAACCCATTGCTCGGTTCTATGCCAACAAACATAATTTTCAATTCAGGTGAAGAACTAGATTCTTATTTAATTAGGTTAGCACAATTGTGTGGGCAAGCCATATCTGTTATTGATCCATTGTTAGAAGGTTCATTGCCAGATGGTTCAAGAATACAAGGCACATTAGCTACAGATATAGCAAGAAGAGGGTCGAACTTTTCAATAAGAAAATTCACTAAATTTCCATTTACCCCTACACATCTCTTAAAATATGGGACTGTTGATATTAAGACATTGGCATACCTATGGTTGGCTATAGATTATGGATGTAGTGTCCTTATCTCTGGAGGAACGGCCACAGGAAAAACTGTTTTACTTAATGTATTATCGCTTTTCATAAAACCCGAGATGAAGATTGTCAGCATAGAAGATACAGCAGAATTAAAATTACCACACGCACATTGGGTTCCTCAAGTATCGAGAGTACCTATAGCCACGGAGGAAGGTAAGAGAAAAGGAGAAGTAGATTTGTTCGATTTGTTGAAAGAAAGCATGAGACAAAGACCAGATTACATAATACTAGGTGAAGTAAGAGGTAAAGAAGCATACGTCCTATTCCAACAAATGGCAACTGGTCATCCTTCACTTGCAACGATACATGCTGATTCAATAGAAAAATTGATAAACAGAATGATTACACCACCAATATCATTACCACCTAGTTTACTGGAGACCTTAGATTTGATAATATTTCTAACTAATATGAGGTTTAAGGGGAAATACGCAAGAAAAGTAGAGAGTGTGTACGAAGTTACTGGTTATGATTTTAAGAAAAAACAAATCAACACAAATATGGTCTTTGAATGGGATCCTTCTTCCGATAAAATAAACACGATGAACAAGAGTGTCGTATTGAAGAAAATTGCAAAAAAAACAGGTTTGAATGAGAAGAAGATTATTGACGAATTTGAAAGAAGAATGGCAGTGTTACAATGGTTGCAGGAGAAAAATATAACAGATTTTAATAACGTTACTCAAGTCTTTAATTTATACTATAGTTTTCCTGAGAAAGTTATTGACATCATAAATGGTGAAATTTGATGTCTTTCTTTGAAAAAATGGCCATGCGTTACTTAGACAAATATATAGAGCCACATCTAGAAGTTTTTTCTGACTTGAAAATAGATTTGAAAAGAAGTGGTATGAGAAAGACATTGGAAGAATATCTAGCCACATCACTTTTAATGTGCATCATTCTTTTTGTAATTGAACTACCAGTTTTTTCATTAATTTTTTCATTATTAGGTTTGGGTTTTTTGTTCAGTTTTTTTATGGCTATAACTGCTTCAGTTTTGGTTTGTTCATTCTTTTTTTTAATGTTCGTAAACTATCCAAAATTTCTTATCAGAGACAAGTCTCGATCGATAGAAAGAACTCTTCCCTTTGCAGGAATTTATCTCGCAACAATTGCTAGTTCGCGATTGCCACCACACAGGATTTTCGAAATTTTCTCCAAATTTAAAGAATATGGTGAAGTGAGTTATGAAGCAAAAAGAATAGTTGCTGATATGAGGATGTTTGGTCTTAACGTGTATGATAGTTTAGAAAAGGCAATTGACCGTACACCTTCAAAAGATCTTAGAGATTTATTCTGGACGATATTATCAACACTAAAGGCAGGTGGTGATCTTCATGTTTATCTTGGTGAAAAATCACTAAGTTTTTTAAATGATTACAGAAGAAGACTAGACGAGTTCTCTCAATCACTATCAATCTATTTAGAGATTTATCTTACTGCTTTAGTTTTAGGTACGATCTTCTTTATAATACTCACTTCTGTGATGTCAGGTTTTACTGGTATGGTAGCTGAAAATATAATATTCGTTCAATTTTTCTTAATATTCTTATTCGTTCCCTTGATATCTGTAGCCTTCATAATCCTTATCAAATCATCCACACCAGGAGGAGAATGATGGTTAAACTAGAAATAACTAAAGAAAGAAAAGTTTTGTTTATATCAATACTGATTTCATCTCTTTTAATTTTCATCGGTGTGATTAGTGGAATTCAAGGCGTCCTTGGAAATACAATAATCTTATCAGTTTTTTTGTTAATAACTCCTCAATTGATTTTCAGTTATGTTGGTTACAAAGAAATTAAAGAAATCGAACTACGTTTTCCTCATTTTTTGAGGGATTTGGTTGAGACAACAAGGGCCGGGATGCCTCTTCATAAAGCAATTATATTTGCCAGTCATACTGATTATGGTCCACTTTCTTCTGAAGTAAAAAAAATGGCCAATCAATTATCATGGAACGTCAACATACTGAAAGTTTTAGATCAATTGAAAAAAAGGTTAGGGAAAAGTAAAACTTTATCCAGAATCATAAGAATCATAATTGAAACTTATAAATCCGGTGGAGAAATCGATGAGACATTAAATTCTCTTTCGAACACATTGATGACTATTCAAGAAACAGAAAAAGACAGAAAAAGTATGCTCAATCAATACGTTATAGCAATGTACGTAATCTCTGTTGTCTTCATAGGAATAATTATTGGCATAAATTGGTTGATGGTACCTGTTTTTGAATCTTTGATAATGCCTTCTGCTTCCGAAGGAGCTATCATCGGAATTATAACAAATCCATGTGGTATTTGTTTAGGTAGAGCAGCAGGTGGTTGTTTACCTTGTAGTATTTATTTCAGTATATGTTCTCTGTTTGGTGTAAAAACTACTGGCATAAGTTGCTATTATTTGGCATTGTTCTTTTCCATCACTGTCATGCAAGCTTTAATGGGGGGATTGGTTGCTGGACAGATAGGTGAAGATTCTATAAAAGCTGGGTTTAAACACAGCATAATCTTATTGGGTATAACTATCGGTTCTTTCTTTATTCTTGTCTACTTAGGTTTTATAGGTGGTTAAAATAAAAGCTCAATTAACCATCCAGTACTTAGCCTCTTTCATATTCTTTGTTGGACTGGTAGTGTTGATTTATCTATCCTTTTCTGCCAACATCCCTCGGTTTGTTGAGGAAGTAAACAAAGAGGATACGAGATCCAAAGCATATCAACTATCCGAGATATTGATAAATGATCCAGGATATCCAATATATTGGAGTGACGCTGATGTTGAAAGAATTGGATTATCTGATAATTCCAATAAGTCAAATCTTATTGGGTTAAACAAGCTTGAAGAGTTTAATGCAATTTGTAGTAATCCGAATGGTTTTTATACAATACAGAAAAAACTAGCATTGAACAGATCATTCTCGATTTTTATATTTAATATTACTGATGATGGGAGCAGATATCCATTAGCGAGTTGTAGTCCATCCGTATTTCCAAAATCTGTTATAAACGCTACCGTAAAACGTATCACCGGTCTGAATAATCAAGGAAAGATAGAATTAGTCGAAGTAATAGTACAGATGTGATTTGATGAAGGGAATAATGAGTATAATAGAGGTCATGATAACAGGAATGATATTATTCGTAGCTTTCTTACATTTCTTTCCACAGTATACGATAAAATCTAAATGGACTAATACACTTTTAATCGTAAAAGTAAGAGACACAATCAACACAATAGATAGAATGAACAAGACTTATGCTTTTGCTAAAGATTCTGTTGCATTCAAAAATTTCATTAATAGAACTTTCCTTCCTGAAAATTCTGGTAGTATCATTGTTTCGTGGAAGAATATAGACAATGAGACATTTATTACAGAAGAAGGACTGTCACCTAACGAACCAACACCATACTTCACAGAAGGTTACAAAGAAAGTATAGTCGATGTTGTCAACACGTCAACTGGATACCATGTCTATGGCTTTACTTTAGGATTAGGATATCCTTACTAATCATCTTAATCTGACAGATTCTAAATTTCTTGGTACTATCGTTTCTATCCTAAACAATTTATGTATAGTTCTGGCTAAATTTATCGGTTTTGCATTATCACCATGACATACTAACACTCTCTCTGGTTTTGATTTTAATCTATGTACATAGTTGATGAGTTGGTTCTTATCTGAGTGTCCACTCAAACCGTCTATTGTTTGAACTTCCAGTTCTAGTTTCATCGTATTTGTTCTCCCTTCAATGTTTAAAGGAATTTCTTTCCACCCTTTCTGAATTCTTCGTCCCATAGTTCCTTCACCTTGATAACCAACGAAGATTAGTGTATTATTTTTATCTTCACCTAACATCTTCAAATGTTCCATAACAGGACCACCAGATAACATACCAGATGTTGATATTATGACGGCTGGTTTTTCATCCCACACTTTCTCTCTCTCTCGGGGAGATTTTATTCGTTTGAATATATCATTGACAAATGGATTGTTGCCTTGGAATATTTCCCTTTCCACATTCTTCGATAGGTATTCAGGGTAAGCTGTATGAATAGCAGTGGCATCCCAAATCATTCCGTCTATGAATACTGGATACTCAAAATTGTTTTGGGATAGAATGACCATGACTTCTTGAGCTCTTCCGACGGCAAATGATGGAATTAGAACTTGTCCCTTTCTTTCCATAGTTCTGTTGATGATATCCATGAATTGTTTTTCAGTTTCTTCTCTGGGCGGCATTATATCCTCTGAACCACCGTAAGTGGATTCTATTATAAGTGTTTCAACTCTTTGGAAGTTTGTAAATGCGGGGTCAAACAATCTTGTTCCACCAAATTTTATGTCCCCAGTGTAGACGATGTTGTGCAAACCTTGTCCGACATGTAAATGAACTTGAGCCGAACCGAGCAAGTGACCAGCCTGTTGAAAAGTCAATCTAACATCTGGTCCAACATCAGAAACCTCATCATAATCTAAAGTGATAGAATGTTTGACAGCTTCTTTAACACCCTTTGCTGTAAAAGGTGGTTGTACTCCATTTCTCTGTAAAACATCGATATAATCTAAACACAACATAGTAAAATTATCAAGGGATGGTGTCGTACAATAGAAAGGACCTTCATATCCATACTCGTAAAGATAAGGAACCATACCGCAATGATCTAGGTGAGAGTGAGAGATGATGATACCATCTATTTCAGCTGGGTCGAACTCTTTTGCGTTCAAATAAGGAAACCTACCACTATCAACACCACCAACATTAATTCCACAATCCACGAGTATCTTTGATTTTGGTGTCTCTATTAACGAACATGATCTACCAACTTCCCTATAACCACCAAGACAAATTAACCTTACCCAATCTCTCTTAGTGTCCCTATCTGAGAATATCTTTTCTCCAACCTTTTTCAGGAAAGTTCTTCTCCATTTTGTTTCTGTGAACAACAATTGTCTGATTGACTTAACGATGTTTGATGTGATTTCTGGTACTCTTTCAATCCTTGGAACCCATAAAGTTTTTTCTTTTATGATGTTGAGTGTTTCTCCACCTCTACCTATGACCAAACCTGGTTTCTCTGCTGTGATTATCACTAGACTCCTGTCAGGCTCAAATCTTATGTCTGTGACTTTTGCTTCGGGTGGTATTATTTCCATTATTATTTTTTTGGTTTCTTCAGGAGATAGGCATAGAGTACTATCTGGTCTAACCTCTATTCTTTTCTTTAATTCTTGAACAGTCTCTTTAACTTGTTCAGATGCGTCCAAGAAGAAGAACTTATCTTTTGTATAAACTACAATTTCACAGCCTTCCAACTCTACTTTATCCACTACCTCTTTCGGGAGACTTGACTTTACTTTTTCCAAAATTTCCATCTTAATTACCTAAAAATAGATGATTATTTCTTGATACTCTCGATTATTTTGTCCACATCAGCTTCTTTTAACAACTTGAAACCGTCTTTATCTATGATTGCTATATCGATACCTTTTCCACCTGATGCTATGTCTCTTTCAACTGCAGCTTTAACAGCCCTTGCTGCGATTTTTTTATTTTCATCGACTGAAAGTCCTTCCTTGAATAAAGTTTCTAACACACCGAAAGCCATAGGAGAACCTGAACCAGTCGAAAAATAGTCTTTTTCTTCTAGTGAAGAACCATCAGGATGAAGGATGAAAAGGTTTGGACCAGTTTCATCATATCCAGCTAATATTATTTGAACCTGGTAGGGTAGATAACTCCATCTTCCTCCGTAGAGAATGTTAGATAATAGACTTGCTGCAGCCTTTACAGGTATACGTCTTCTGGTTCTCAATTCATAAAGTTTTGATTCGGCAGTCAAGTATCTAGCCAAAGCTTGAACGTCACCAACCATACCAGCTTGTGTCATGGCTATGTGCGGCATTATTTCAACAATTTTAAGATCTTTTTTCGTGGCAACCAAATAACCCATAGTTGCTTTTCTTTCTGCTGCTAAAACTATACCATCTTTACAAACAATACCTACAGTTGTAGTTCCGGTACTTATTCCTTTTATATCTGTCAAATAAAACACCTCAGGATTCCTTTAATTTTTTAGTATCAATATTTAAATAGTTTGACTTAATAAGCCTTTGCAAAGTAAACGACTTCTTTTGCTTTCTTTCCACAATGAATACAATCGGAGAATATTTTTTCTTTTTTTATCGGTATTAATCTAATCGTTGCACCAGTTTCTTCCTTTATTTTCTCTTCGCATCCCTCTTCAAGACAATGAGAAGCTCTTAAAAATCCTCCTTTATTTTCTAAGGTTTTTTTGAATTCATCGAATGTTTTGACAGTTGTTATATGTTCTTTCAAAAGTTTATCAGCCCCTTTGAAAAGACCAACCTGAATATCGTCTAAAGTATCTTTCACTTTTTTCACTGCAGAAGTTTCTTTTATGAATTCTTTTTTAGAATTATCCCTTCTGACCAAGACAATTTGTTTCTTCTGTATATCTTTTGGGCCTATTTCTATTCTTAATGGTATTCCTTTTAATTCCCATTCGTTGAACTTCCACCCCGGCGTATATTCCGTCCTATCATCAACTATGATTTTTAGATTTTCTTTTTCAAGTTTCTCCTTGATATCATCAACCTTTTTCATAACTTTTTTCTTGTCATCAGTGTTGTAAAATATGGGTATTATCACAATGTGAGTATGTGCTATTTTTGGAGGTATTATCAATCCTTTATCATCACCATGTGTCATTATCAATGCACCAATCATTCTTGTCGACACACCCCAAGAAGTGGTCCATACAAATCTTTCTTTCTCGTTCTTGTCCAAGAATTTGATATCAAAAACTTTTGAGAAATTCTGCCCAAGGTTATGAGAAGTTCCCATCTGTATAACTTTCCCATCTGGCATCAAAGCTTCCAAAGTAGTCGTAGTTAAAGCTCCTGCAAATTTTTCTCTTTCACTTTTTTTACCAGTTAAAACTGGAATGGCCAAGTAATCCTGTATGAAATCTTTGTAGACTTTTAGTATGTCCATCATCATTTTATCTGCTTCTTCCATAGTTTCATGGGCAGTATGTCCTTCTTGCCAAAGAAATTCAGTCGTTCTGACAAAGAATTTTGTTGATGATTCCCATCTGACAATATTGCACCATTGATTGATTCTCAAAGGCAAATCTCTCCAACTTCTTATCCACTTGTTAAACATGTAATTGATAATTGTCTCGCTTGTTGGTCTTACTGCTAGTTTTTCTCCAAGTTCTTTCCCTCCACCTATCGTCACCCAAGCACATTCTGGAACAAATCCTTGAAAATGTTCTGCTTCTTTTTTCAAGAAACTTTCTGGGATGAACAGAGGGAAATAAACATTCCTAACACCATGTTTTTTGAATTCTTCATCCATTATTCTCATTATATTTTCCCAAATTGCGTAACCATTGGGTCTTATGATCATACAACCTTGTACAGGAGCGTAATCAGCTAATTCAGCCTTTTGTGTAACTTGATTATACCATTCTGAAAAATTCTCTGATTTTTTTACTGTTATCCCTTCTTTTTCAGACATCTTATCACTCATTAATATTTTCTATTATCACTTCATATTCTATTCTACTCTAGTGCCGAGCTCAACTTCTCTCTCGGGTTGTAATATAATCCAATGATTTTTTCTGTTTTTATCCGCTAACCCTAGAGTTAAGACTTCGGAATGAAAGTTTGCGATTTGTTTGGTAGGAAAGTTTACTACAGCAATAACTAATTTTCCTTTTAGTTCATCCTTTTTATATCCTGTTATTTGGGCACTAGAATTTTTTATCCCGATTTCTTTCCCGAAGTCTATCTTTAACTTGTATGATGGTTTTTTTGCTTCTGTAAAATCCTCCACTTCCAATACTTTACCAATCCTCATGTCAACCTTCTTGAAATCATCAAAAGTTATCATTCAACCACCAGAAAAATGGGGATGCCGTGATTTGAACACGGGTCACCAACTCCCAAGGCTGGCATAATAGACCAAACTATACTACATCCCCTTGTCTTAGAAGATTTAGTCTTTTGAGTAGAAAAAGTTAGAAGAAATTTATCGTTCTGGAAGGCATTCACCGATCATTCCAATCACAACAGAATTTGAAAAGTTAAGTATTAAAAAGTTTCTATTTTCTCCTTAGTATCTTTGGTTTTCCATATTTTTTAATTCTTCCATCTTCCATAATTGCAATGTTATCAGAAACAGCAAATGCCTCATCAACATCGTGCGTCACATAAAGAATAGTCGAACCAGTCTTTTTCTGAATCTTTTTTATCTCATTCCTCAACCTCACCCTTTCAGTGGCATCTATTGAGGCTAAAGGTTCATCAAGAAGAAGTATGGATGGTTTATGGGCTAATGCTCTAGCCACTGCTACTTTCTGTTGTTGTCCCCCGCTCAATTCTCTTGGATATCTGTTTTCAAAACCTTTCAAATCAATTAATTTCAACAATTCCTCAACTCTATCTTTAATTTCCTGTTTTGAGTAATCCCTAACTTCCAAACCAAAAGCTATGTTCTTTTCAACAGTCAAATGTGGAAACAGAGCATAATTCTGAGGAACAAACCCCGTATTCCTTTCTTCCGGTGGTAAAGAAGTCACATCTTTATGATCGAATAAGACCGATCCTTTATCAGGTTGAATTAAACCAGCGATTATTTTAAGAGAAGTAGTCTTACCGCAACCACTCGGACCGAACAAACAAACCAAAGAACCGTCTTTAACTAACAAGTCCATTCCTTTCAAGACTTTGTTATCGTTGAATGATTTGTATATTCCTTTCAACTCGATATCCATAACTATCCCTATAGTTTTTAAAAATTAATTGATATAATGAATTCATGAATAAGATGAATCAATTAATTTCCATAATAATTATAGGTTTTATAATCATTCTTGGATTGGGTTATTTGGGGTTGAGAAGTAAACCCACAGAACTGACAATATACACTTACGAAAGTCTTCTGGCTTGGGGAAAGGACCCAAACGCCACTCTGGAATCAGTTTTCGGTTCCTTTGAAAAAGAAAATGGAGTGAAAGTGAATATCGTCTATTTCGATGATGCTAGAAGTGCTTTACTGAAAATTATAGAAGAAAAGAATAAACCAAGGGCAGATGTTATAATAGGAATCGATAATATCCTTATATTTGAAGCAAAAAAAGCAGAAGTTTTGGAAAAATATAAACCAAATAATATAGACGAGATTCAACCATGGCTGATAAAAACATTAGATCAAGAAAGTTTTGTCACACCTTACGATTATTCTGTCATCGCTTTTGTTTATGATACCAAATACATTTCCAATAAAACCCATCCGAAAATAGACAAGTTAACCTTCAAAGATTTATTAAAATCAACTTATTCTAAGCAGTTGATAATTGAAGACCCGACACTATCCAGTACTGGCATATCATTTTTGTTATCAGAAATAACTGTTTACGAAAAAATACTGAAAGAAGATTGGACCAATTGGTGGAAAACGATAAAAAAAGATGTAAGAGTCAGTTCAAGTTGGGGAAATGCGATAAATGATTTCTGGACCCCTGAATTGAATAGACATTTGTTAGTGAGTTATGGAACAGATTCTGCTTACAACGTTTATTTTAATTATTCAAAAGACATGAGAACAACATTAACTCATGAGGATGGAAAGAATTTAGGTTGGTTGCAGGTTGAAGGGATAGGTCTTGTAAAGGACGCTTCCCACGGTTATTTAGCTAGAAAGTTCATCGATTATTTCTTAAGCACTAAAGTTCAAGATCAAATTCCAATCAACAACTGGATGTATCCTGCTAATAAGAATGCGAAATTAGACGATTCATATTCATATGCCATAGATCCGACTAAAATAGACATATTGAACAATTATATCACATCACAAGAGATAGAGGCAAATTATGAGAATTGGTTGACTACTTGGAAGAATATCATGGCTTAGTTTTTATTACCAACAAACTCCCTTTTTTGCAATTTATTGTTGCTGTATCTTTTATTAAGACATTGCTTAAACCAAGGGTATCATAGATTTTTAATTTTCCGTTATGCAGTTCATACTTCAATCCTTTTGTTTTAATCTTGTTAACTTCTTTAGTCAAAGGTATCAGTGAGATGATATCTCCTTTTTTACCACGAATTTTTCCATAATTCTTTATCAAGAATATTTCATTGTATTCGTCTATGATTTTACTTTTGACGCCTCTTTCAGTCATCATTTGTAAAAGAAATACGTTAGCGAGAACATGGTCTAATCTATCACCGAAAACACATAGAATAAGGACATCCTTGAAACCAAATTTCATAACAAGTTCTACGGCAATCTGCATGTCAGTTTTGTCCTTCTCTCTATTATATCTTATTATCTCAACACCTTTCTTCAGAAAATAGTGTTGAGTCGGTTTATCTAATGAATCTAAATCCCCGATAATCATTCTAGGAATTATGTTTAGCCTTTTAGCATGCTTAGATCCACCATCAACACAGATGACATAATCATTTTTTTTAATCAATCTTTTATAGAATCTCTTGTTCTTCATTTTTCCGTTAGAAATGATGATTGCTCTTTTTTTCATGACATTCACTTTTGATTTCAAAGAGTTAATATTTTTCTTAATAAACTATTTATATGAAACTTCAATCTATCTTCGCTCTTTCATTTGGTTTAATTTCAATAATATTCCTATCAGTATTCTTCTATTATCCGTTTTTTTCAATATTGAAAGATGCTTTTTCAACGGGGGAGGATATTGTTAAGAGTATCACAGATTCAAACAACTTGAATATATGGAAATTTACGTTCTTAGAAGCGACTATATCGACAATTCTCACTCTGATTATCGGTCTACCTGCAGGCTACATATTTGGGAAATATAATTTTCCTTTGAAAAAATTTTTCTTATCGTTCTTAACAGTCCCCTTTGTTTTACCTGGAGTTTTCGTAGCGTTGGGTGTGATAACTGTCTTAGGTCCTAATGGATTAATTTCATCGATCTTGAATGTGACAATACCTGAATCCTTAGCATTCGGATGGGTTGGTATAATGTATGCTCATGTTTTTTATAATATTCCCCTAATGATTCACTGGATTTCATTTTCTATCAAACAGTCAGATCCAGATATAGAAGAGGTAGCAAAGTCACTTGGAAGTAAAGGTTGGCACAAGTTCAGAAGAATAACTCTTCCCACGATTCTTCCTGGAATTATAGTAGCCTCCCTTCTTACATTCATATTCTGCTTTCTTAGTTATTCTGTAATAGCTATACTTGGTGGAATTAATTTAAGGACGATGGAAGTCAACATCGCATCCACTTATAAAACATTTCCATTGACAGGGAAATCGATGGCTGCTTCTTTAGCTTTTGTGCAGTTTATGATAATGATAGTCTTTGTCTATCTTTACATGAGAAGTTTAAAATTCATGACAGAAAAAAGAAAAATTGGACGGTCTGAGACATTAAAAAAATTACCAGAACTCTCAAAAAGTTCGATTAAAATTTTACTAATAATTTATTTAACATTCCTATTTTTGTTTGATGTAGTCATTTTCATAGGCATCTTTAACAAATCTCTAAGAGATTCTTACACGAATATTTTTACATTTAACAATTTTGTATCAGTTTTTTCTTTTATTCCTAACAGATTCTTAGGAGTTGAACCTTCCAGAGCCATTTTTAATTCGTTGTTCTTTGCCCTTTCTTCAGTCTATATAGCAAGTGTACTTGCTATCGGTACATTGTTGTTGAGAGAAAAACTCAGTAAGAGAATGTTAATTATTTTTGATACTTTCATCTTCTTGCCAATTGCAGCTTCTTCTATAACTTTAGCATTGGGTATGATTAGAGGGTTTAACATTTTGGATGTTTTTTACACAGATGTATGGTTTTTCATAATAGTGGCACATTCAATAATAGGATTGCCATTCATAATGAGAGCATTTTCTAACGCAAAAGATAGAGTTGATCCAGATTTAGTCGATACTTCTAGAAGTCTAGGGTCGAGTAGGTTGGAGACATTACTTAGAGTTGAGATCCCATTGATGTTACCGTCGATTATAGTAGGCATGGTTTTTACTTTTTCATTGAGCATTGGCGAATTTACAGCTACTAACTTTCTTTGGGAACCTCAAGCTACTACTATACCAGTAGCGATTTATAGGTTCATTTCTATGAGACAATGGGGTCCAGCATCAGCGATGAGTGTTATATTAGCTTTAGTTTGTTTTATTTCATTCTTGATCATTTATCAATTATCAGAAGAAGGAACAGGGATATTTTAGATTGAATTATTTGAAAAGTTAACTGATAATACATTTAAAAATAGTTTAAGATACAATATACTCTTGAATCTTATGAGAGTCTCCATTCTTTCCGATTTCCATTTCGGTTATGGTTGGAATACAAAGCTAGAAGAAGATAGTTACCAGAATGCACAGGAAGCGATATCAAGATGTTTAGATTCAGATCTGATACTTATAGCAGGGGACATATTCGATTCAGTAACTCCTAGGACAGAGACTCTTGCTAAAACTTTGAAAGTCCTATCAAAACCACTATTGACTGAAAACAAAGGTATCAAATTAGTAAAAACTATCAACAAAAAACTACCAGAAATCTCTAATAGAACTATCTCGGGAATACCTGTTTTAGCTTTACACGGAACTCACGAAAGAAGAACTAAAGAGCAAACCAACACAATAGAAGCTTTAGAACAAACAGGCTTTCTGATTCATTTACATTGTAATGGTTTAATATTCGAAAAAGAAGGAAAGAAAGTTGCAATCCAGGGAATGTCTGGGGTTCCAGAGAGATACGCAGAAGATATTCTAAATAAGTGGAACCCAAGACCCGAAGAAAGCTGTTATAATATACTAATGCTACATCAAAGTATCGAACCATATGTTTATTCCCCTCTAGATCCCCCATCTCTTAATCTTTCTAATCTCCCCAAAGGGTTTGATTTAATCATTGACGGTCATGTCCATGAAAAAGATTTAACAAAAATAAACGGTACAACTCTCCTTTTACCAGGTAGCACTATAGTTACTCAGTTAAAAAAAGAGGAATCAATATCTCAAAAAGGATTCTATCAGGTTGAGATAGGGGAAGAAATAAAAATTGCTTTTATACCTTTAGAAAACAATAGAAAATTCTTTTATCATGAACTCGAAATTAAATCAGATGTTACAGTTAGAGAACAGATAGATGAAGGCATAAAAAAAACACTTAGTCAGGATTTTAAGAAAATACCTATAATAAAAATAAAAATACTCGGAAAAGAAACAAACGTTATCGATAAAGAATTGAGAGAGATAGAGAAAAAATATTCTGATAAAGCGATTATCTATTTTTCCAAAGAATTAGAATCACCAGACATGACAAGAAAAATTGAATTACTAAAAAATTTAAGAGAAAGAAAATTATCAATCGAAGAAATAGGATTGCAGATATTGAAAGATAACCTCAAGAATTTGAAGTTCAGCTCATCCTTCGATAGCAACAGCGTATACAAGTTATTAAGTGAAGGGGATACGGAAAAAACATTCAATATCCTTACTGGAAAACAAGCCACTCTAACACAATTAATAAAAAGTGAGGAATATGATAACTAAAGTTAAACTAAAGAATTTTCGTTCACACGCAGATTCTGAATTTGATTTTTCTAGTGGAATAAATGCCCTAGTAGGAATAGTCGGCAGTGGAAAGTCAAGTATTATGAATGCACTATCCTTCGGTTTATTTGGAACATTTCCAGATCTACAAACAAAAAAAATAAAACTAGACGATATCATAATGAATAAACCTTCTTTAAAAGATACAGCAGAAGTGGAAGTGAATTTTACTGTTGATGAAAAGACTTATTCTGTAATGAGAACTATTGAGCGGGGGAAGGGTACAACTTATTCTGAGATAAGGGAAGGTGATAAACTTTTAGATGCACCGAACACACAAAGGGTCACTGAATTAGTTGAAAAATTTTTAAAGGTTAACTATGAGTTATTCTCCAAGGCAATTTATTCTGAACAGAATGGTTTAGATTATTTCTTGACATTACCTCGTGGAGAAAGAATGAAGAGGATAGATAACCTTTTGATGATAGACAAATTTGAAAAAGCAAGATCCTCAACTGTTTCACTTATTAATAAATTAGTAGAGAGGAAAATTGGTCAACAGAGTGCAATAGAACAAGCAGATGTTGAAAAATTGAGAGATTTTGTCAATGAATTAACTCTAGATATAGACAAGATGAGAAGAGACAAACTAGAAATCGCTGCAGAAATAGAGACGATGAACAAGCAAAAGAGTGAGATTGAATTAGACCTTCGCAAACTAGAACAACTCAATAAAGATTTGAATTATTTTAAAGAACAAGAGAAATCAGTAGAGTCTGCGATAGAAGAAAATAACAAATTCGTAAACGAGATCGATAATCTGTTGAAAGGTAGAACACGTCAAGACATTGAAAATAACATAAAAGAATTTTCTCAGAAGATTAAACAATTGAATGATATTTTGATTGAACGAAGAAATGAGCAAGAAAAATTGACAGAGTTAATCTCCGAATCTAAGACTAAAATAGAATTCTTAGAAAACGACAAGATGAGAAAGCTAGAAGCAGACATTTCCAAGAAACTTTCTATTAAAGAGATGGTTGATGAGATTAAGAAGAATCATGGTGATAAACCATTGGAAAAAATGAATAAGGAAAAAAATGAAATGAACGAATTAGTTAAAAAATTATCCTCACTCAACACTGTGTTATCTGAAACACGAGAGATACTTGATAGTATTAATAAATTGAGAGATTCTTGTCCTATTTGTCGTTCAAAGTTGACTGAAGAAAAGAAAAAACATTTGATAAAGGATCAAAAAGAAAAAATCGAAAAGATTGAGAATGAAATCAAAACCCTTGAAAAAGAAAAACACTTTAAGGAAGAAAGTTTCAAAGATATAGAAGAAGTTGTGGATAAATTCAAACATTTCTTGGTCGATGTTGAAAATCTTGACGAGTTACAGAATCAATTGAAAGACTTAAAGAAACTTTATTCTAAATCGATTAAAACGATGGAGGTTTATCAAAAGGATTTGAATAAAATAAAAATCAATATTTCCAACTTACAGAAAGAGGTTGAAAAAAATAGAAATGATGAAAATAGCTTGGCATTGCTTTACTCCAGAACTTCTGAGATAGATAACAAAAAATCCCGTCTAAGCTACTTGAATTCTAGAATCGAGGATTTGAGAATGAAGATTACTGAAATAAACAAACAACTTAAAGATCAAGATATAGAAAAATTAAGAAAAGAATTCACTGAACTCGTTAGAAAGAAATCCGAATATGAAGAACGATTGAAGAATTTAACACAATCTTTCAAAGAAAAAGAAATCAGAAAAAATGAAGAAGAAGAAAAACTCAGAACGATTGAAAAACAAAAATCTGATGTAGTGAGACTTGAGAAAATAACAAATGATTTGAAAATTTTTGAGAAAGCTCTAGAACAGACACAAACAGAATTAAGGACTGAATTCGTTGATGCTGTTAACTACACGATGAATGAAATATGGCCTAACCTTTATCCTTATGAAGATTTCATTAGCATAGCTTTGAACATAGAGGGTGGAGATTATGTTTTGCAGTTGAAAGATCGTATGGAGAGATGGGTTAATGTGGATGGGGTCGCATCTGGGGGAGAACGTTCTATTTCATCTTTAGCTCTTAGAATTGCCTTTTCCTTAGTTTTAGCACCGCAATTACGATGGTTAGTTCTTGATGAACCTACGCACAACTTAGATAATAGAGCTATAGGGGATTTAGCTGAAACCTTAAGAACAAGAATAGGGAACTTCGTCGATCAAGTCTTCTTAATAACCCATGAAGAAAGATTAGAAGAGGCTGTTACAGGACATCTCTATAGGCTAGAAAGGGAAAAAAGAAAGGATGAATCGACTAAATTCTTGAGACTCTCTTGAATGGATTAATTTTTATTTTAGAAAAGAAAAATTAGATTGTGGTAACAAAAAAATTCATTGCAATAATACTAATTTTAACGTTTTTTTATCTATTCGTACCATTCTTTCGAGAAATAACAGGGAAATTTCCGCTGCCTATAGTTGAAATGGACAGTCCTGATTACATCCCAGGTGTCATTATCTTAAACATCAGCGAAGATACTTGGATAGGAAGCAATACACTTATTGGTGGTGGTAGTGCTTGCCAATATGAACCATGCGATAATGGGGAAACATCTTGTGAAAAGAATTGTATTTTTGTCCATAGAGGTTGTTATGACAGTTATGACGGTTGTAATGGTTGTAGTGGAGGATATTATGGTTTCAAACTTTATGTAGACCAGCCTGGCGGTACCGCTAGTGGCACATGTGGACAACAATATGATGATAGACGTACATACTTATGGTTTAACTTATCTAATGGAAGAACAGCAAAAGGAAATGCCCTTGATATACCTTGGTATCTTATAAAAAATGCAACGATAAAACTATGGGTAAATAGTGGAAATTGTGGTTCTAACAATGTTACATTAAGACCTGTTATACCCAATGAGAATAAAAATACAGTTAATGAAATCATTCATAACTTAATCTGGAACACTCATTATTATTATGAATCAGGGAATTATTATACTGAAAATGCAAGCTTTTTCGGATCTGAAATACAAAGAGCTTGTCCTACCGCTAACACAACGAGTGAGTGGAATATAACAAATTATGCAATCAATCAAACTAAGTATGGGAATGATGTATTTGTTCAACTTTCCCAACAAGGTGGTACCGGTTGGTCTGTGATTTTTTCAAGCAAAGAAAATACGAATGAAACACAAAGACCATACCTACAAATAGAACTAAATTCTCCTGTATGTGGGGATGGTTACTGTACACCTTTGAATGAAACCTTTGTTAATTGTATGCAGGATTGTCCACCACCAAATTATATTGAAGTCAACGGAACAACATTCATACAACCAGAAGCTATCAAGGTAACCGGTTGGTCAGCCAATTTAAGTTCTGAGACCTATCTTTGGAATGATTATAATGGAACACTTCAATCTATGTTACCAAATGGAACCGGAGTTCAAAGTAATATAACATTATCATCCAACTTGAGCGTGGGAGTCTATAATGTTTCATGCAATTCTACTTGGAATTCAAATTTGTCTACCAAATCTTTTGTAGTTGCGACAACAACTACTGTTCCACCTGCACAAGTTGTCAATATCGTAGGTGGTGGAGGCGGAGGAGGCGGTGGTGTAATAGCTAAATCAACGACTACAACAACTACTACATCAACTACCACCACATCATCAACTACTACTAAATCAACGACCACATCAACGACCACAATAACAATACCAGTTAAAACGCAATTAAAATTTTTTGATGTAAAAGTGTCTGTTCGGATGATATTTGTAACTATTATAATCGTGATCATTATTATCGTGGCATTTTATGTTGTTGCTAGAGGAAGAGAAAAAATAAAAGTTCTTGATATAGATCTGGACGATTATAGTTATGATTACGAATAGATTACATAAAAGCGTCTAGATCTTTCTCATCTTTTTTACATCCGTTATTGAATGATCTTATAGCATCCTCGAAATTTACTCCTAATCTTTGTGATTCTTTGCTCTTTCTCTGTCTTACTTGAATGAATAAAGGATGATTAACAGCATTTCCAGTAATTACAGCTTCCCCAACTTGTAAACCAGGTAAGGTCTTTATCATATCTGATGTAATTGCTTCACTCGATTCTGCTATATGTTTCAGGTCATAGGGATTCACTATTCTTAATAGGATGTGTGTGTTACATTGACTTAGGGCAGTGGTACTCAATTGAATCGGTCTTTGTGATATCAAGACTAATGAAGCATGAAATTTTCTACCTTCCCTTGCTATCGTTTCTATTATTCCTTTTGAAATAGCATTCTGTCTTTCTATTCCTTCAGGACAAAACTGATGCGCTTCCTCGACTATCAGTATGAACGGTGGTATCTTACTTTGATGTCTTGCTTGGAAGAGTTTTCTCGCAAAAAAAGTGACAATCATCTGTTTCTCATTCAGTCTCAAAAAGTCAGATAAATCTATTATACTCAACTGTCCTGGTTTGGCTAAATCAGATATAGAAGGATAATTGATATTTGAGAAGAGATGAGTTATGCTTAAGTTTGATATCCAACTTATCATTGTGTCTTTAGTTACTTTCTTTATATCACTATCTTCTATTGCTTTAATCAGTTCTTTGAAACTATAATTTTTTTTCTTTTTCTTTAAATCTTGCAGTATTTTCATCAATTCCCTTCTTTGGACGTGAGATATCTCTGGTAAGAATTCAATTATTTGAAAAGGAGATAGAGAGGAAGCTGCTATACTCAACGGAGATTCTTTGTTAAAGATTTTCGTTCTGTTAGAATAATTTTTATCCTCAGTAAAACCAACATATTCTCCATGGGGATCGATTACAATAATAGCAGGTTTACCCATCTCATTGGACCTATCCAACAATTCTTCTAAGAATACTGATACAAGATGAGATTTACCGGCCCCCGAGATGGCAAGTATTGCCAAATGTTTTTGGAACAATCTTGTCAAGTTCAAACTTGCGTCTAAATCGTGAAAAGCTATTTTACCTAATTTTAATCCTTTTGAATCCAGGCCGAGAAAATCAAATAAGAGATTTTTGTCTATTTCTTCCACATTTGAACCTGGTGATGGTGGGAAAGTTACTCTTTTCAACATTTTATTGTCGTATATACCGAGTGGAGCTGCTTTACCAACCAAATATTCCCATCTTTCCACAGGAAACATGTCCATCAAAGGTTTTCCGGATTTCTCGTATTCTCTTACCGATTCTGCTTGCATAAAATATCTGTTGGTTTTGATGATTTCATCCACTCTTCCAACAAGAATACCTTCTTCTGTCTGTAGTTGGATAAACTGACCTTTATGTACTGGTATCTTTCCAGAATCCTCCTTTATCACAAAATTGAATTGATAAGTTGAGGGTCCTTCAAAACTTGAGATGACAGTTCCTATTATCTTAGGCATGGTTTAAATTATTATCCTTAAAAAAGATATAAACGTTGGTTATGAAGTTTATAAAAAATTTCCCAGCACTTTTTATAGAGAAAATTAAAACCCTTGTGGTTGCTGATTTACACGTAGGAATAGAATACGAATTCTATAAGTCAGGTATACGTATTCCAAGTCAATTAACTGAAATGAAGGAAAACATATTTGGTTTGATCAAAAAAACTAAAGCTAGTCATTTAATCATATTGGGTGATGTAAAACATGACGTCCCAGGTGTGAGTTATCAAGAAATGAAAGAGATCCCTGTTTTGATGAAAGAATTGTCTCAAAAAATAAAGATTGATATATGCTTGGGTAACCATGACACTTATATAAAAGAACTATCGCCAGAAGAAGTTAAAATTCACGGATCTGATGGGTTCAAGATAGAAAAATTTGGTTTTATTCATGGGCATGCTTGGCCTGCAAAAGAATTACTGTCATGCGATTGTTTAATATTCGGTCACGCACATCCTGTTATTCAGTTCGCAGATAAATTTGGTTACAGAATTATTGAACCTGTCTGGATAAAAAATAGAATTAACAAGGAAAAAGTAAAACAAAGATACAAAGTTGAGAATACAGGAAAGCTAGAAGTTATAATTATGCCAGCTTTCAACCGTTTGTTAGGAGGAATGCCAGTTAATGTTAAGAGAAATAATGACGAACTTCTTGGACCTTTGTTAAAAAATAATTTTGTTGATATGAATGAGAGTGAGATTTATCTGTTAGATGGAACCTATCTAGGAAAATTGAAGAATTTAATCAGTTAAGCTAAATTCCATTCTTTTAATAATTGTTTCTCATCATCATGTAACTTATTCCAAACATCTTTCAAACCTGCTAGGCTGGCAGGACTAATGACAGTTTGTAACATATCCCCTTCATTTATCTGCCTGCCTATGGTTGGTTCTTCCATCGATACTGCAACCTTATCACCAGTCTTAGCTTCTTTGATAATCTTACCTTCTTTCTCTATTTGTTTTATCTTTCCGATATCCTTTCCATCTTCTTTTTGAACTGGTGCATCATGTTTCAGAACACCTGCTAATATTTCCACTCCAAAGACAGCAGGTTTTCTCTTTCTAAAAATAAAATCACGAAGAATTCTGAACTTGCATGGTCTGACAATCTTTTCCAGTTTTTCTAATTCTTCTCTTTCCTTTTTCTCAGAACACCATTTCTTATAATCTTCAATTATTCGATAGATAATGTTGTTCTTGAAGATTGGAATCTTATGATCTCTTGCCATGACTTCAGCTTCTGGTAATGGTTCAACATTGAAAGCAAGGATAACTTTTTTCAACTCGTCTTTCACTTGGTCTAATTCAATGATATCTTGCTTTGTTATAAGTCCGACATCAGCCTTCTTTATTGGTATCTCATTATTCTTCAAAATCGTAATCAACGCTTCCAAACTACCTAGAGTATCAGCTCTTGCTATTACACCTTCTCCTTCTCTTGAAAATTCGACTTCTTCAACTTCTTTTTGAACAGTTTTCTTTGCATTCTCAATCTTTGATTTATCAGAAACACATATTATAGGGCTACCTGCAATGACTTTTTCCAAATCTGGTGCAGATATTTTTATCCCGGCTGCAGCATGAACTTCTTTTAACGATTCGAATTTTTTCTCAATTCTCAATTCTTTCAATGCTGGTGGTCTGAGTAATGCCTTAATCTTCGTTACTGTTGGTTCTTTTCCACCGATTATCAGATAATCCCCCACTTTGACAGTTCCGTCATAAATTATTACGTCTATGGTTTTTCCCAAACCAGTCACTTCTTTTACTTCCAATACGCTCCCTAGACATTCTTTGGATAGTTCAAGTCTTTCTTTTAAGAACTGTTGTGATAAACCAGCCAACATCATTAATAATTCAGGTATACCTTCTCCTGTCTTTCCAGATACAGGTATTATTGCAACTTGTTTTTTGAAATCTGATATTCTGTCGAACCTCTCTGATTCAAAACCGCGCTGAGACAATTGTGCAATTATGTTGTAAACCCTTTTTTCCAATTCTTCTTGAGCATCAACACTCTGTTTATTGAAACTGTTCATAAAACATTCCTTCTTTTGAGGATACCATCTGGGAGATAAATCAATCTTTGTTGCTGCAACGACAAAAGGAGTTTTAAATTGTTTCAGGTAATCTAAAGACTCATCTGTTTGCTGTTGAAAACCTTCGTTTACATCTATGACTAATATAGCTAAATCAGCTACAGAACCACCTCTCCTTCTCAATGTTGTGAAAGCTGCATGACCAGGAGTATCGATGAACAAAAGGCCAGGGATGTTTATTTTTATTTTGAGTTTTTCTAGCAAAGATCCACAGAATTTTTTTATCACATCTATTGGGATGAATGATGCACCTATATGTTGAGTTATATGACCTGGCTCCATAGCATTTACAGTGCTACCTCTAATTCCGTCTAAAAGACTTGTTTTTCCATGGTCGACGTGACCCAATACTGCAACTATAGGGTGTCTAATCACATCTTTCACCAACAATTATTTATTCCATCCCAACAATTAATTTAATGATGCTATGGCTTTAACAATGCATGATATTAAACCAATTGGTCTATGCGTTTCAACAGAGGAACTGTTCGATACAAGGAGATTTATACTTAACTACTGCGACGGCTTGATTATAAGAGGGAATGACCAAAACCTTGCGAGTGAATTGACAAAAATAAAGAGAGAAATGAATACTTTTAGGACACAGAACAAGTTCTTAGAAGGTTATAAAGCAATAATTGCTTGCAACATTGACAAGATTTTGGGTTTGGTAGCTTCTAGGTATGCTAAATTTGAACCAGATAGAGTAGAAAAGATAATAATGGACGGAAAAAACTTAGTTAAAAAAATCATCAACACTAATGGTTTTGAAGAGATATCACCTTTAGAAAGTGAGTTCAAGAGTAAGATTACACTACCAATTTACGAGTTGTTCATAACAGAATTAAAAAAGTCCAACATAACAGTTATTTGAATATCTCCCCAGTTTCCTCTGACCAGAAAAGTAGATCCAAATCAGCCACAGGAATATCTACTTGTTTTGAAAAATCTTTCATCTTTTCTTCCAAAGATAAATAACATTTTCTACTCAAACATTCTGGTATTTCATCGATAACTCCATATTTCATAAGATTCTTCATTATGTGTCTATCAAGAATAACTAAATCGAACCCAAGACCTATATTTCTCAAGAAATGACTCGCTTCTTTGTAACCCAAACCCTTCACGTTTTTCACTAACCACTCTCTTATGTCATGTGCACTTTCTTCCCTTAGTTTACCTTTTATATCGATTTTTCCGTTGTTACTGAAAAATTCTCTTGCTTCTAAAATGTACTTTGTTTTATTTTTATGGAACCTGACGCCAGAACTAGCTAATTCTTTCAATATTTGTTTCTCACTTCCTAAGAAGAGAATGTTTTTTTCTAACAGATTTTTTATCGCTCTATCAACAGCTTTTGCCTTTGATTGTGGTGTCAATAGGCAGTAACACAATTCAACAAAGATATCTTCATCAGACTTTTCCCAGATTTTCTTAAAATCCTCTAGCCTCTTCTTTATCTCAGTTTTTTTCTTTTGGTAACAGTTTTTTAGCTTGGGCAACTGCATAAATTAATATAATATTAGAATAAATTGATATTATGATTGAAAGAGTCACTTCTGGAATACCTGGTTTGGATGAACTCATAAGTGGAGGTTTCGTTAAAAATTCTGTAAATTTGATTTCTGGAGCCACAGGTACATGTAAGACTATTTTTGGGTTGCAATACATCTGGCACGGCCTTCAGAAAGGTGAGAATTGTGTGTATATAACTCTAGAAGAAGAGCCAGAGGATATTTTTGCTGATGTGGAATATTTTGGATGGGATTTTCAAGAATACATAAAAAAAGGTCAATGTATTATAGAATATTTGCCGACTTGGGATTTAAGCGAGTTACCCATATTAGTGATAGATAAAATCAATGAGATAAAAGCCAAAAGATTTGTTTTGGATACGTTGTCTTTGGTCTGTTCAGAACTAGAACCAGTGAGAATTAGATCAGAAATATCTGAATTCCTGAATAAACTCAAACATTCAGGCGCTACAAATCTGCTTACGACTGAAATTCCCGAAGGTTCTAAAAATTTGAGTACTTTTGGTGTTGAAGAGTTTCTTGTTGATGGTGTTATCGTTTTGAGTTACTTAGAGTTTGTGGCTGGTGGCTCACCTAGAAGCCTTTTAATAAGAAAAATGAGAAGAACAAAACACGGTTCAGACATATATCCTATTGAAATAACAAAGAGGGGTCTTGCCCTCATTAATTTCAATAATGTGCTAGAACAACAAAATGAGAAAATGCTAGAAACTAAATTAAAACCAAAAGAAAGTAATCTTTTTTAATTATTCTATTGAGTTAAAAATGAAATTATTATCCTAAAAAATTTCAATGATGTTTTTTTAACTCAATATTGAACATAATTTAAATATACTCAGCCAATAAACTGAATGGAGGGTATCTGTATGTCCAAAACTGATGAAAATTTATTGAAATCATTCGCAGGCGAATCTCAAGCTAGGAATAGATATACTTATTTTGCTAGTGTTGCTAGAAAAGAGGGGTTTGAGCAAATAGCAGCTATATTCGAAGAGACCGCTGACAATGAAAAAGAACATGCAAAGGTCTTCTTCAAACATATGAAAGGGGGAGATGTTACTATAGAGGCAAGTTATCCTGCTGGAAAAATTGGAACAACTACTGAAAACCTTCTTGCTGCTGCTGAAGGGGAGAAGATGGAATGGGGGACACTTTATCCTAATTTTGAAAAAATAGCGAGGGAAGAAGGATTCAAAGATGTCGCAGAATCCTTTAAGGAAATAGCAGAAGTAGAAATGCAACATGAAAAAAGATACAGAAAACTTTTAGAGAACGTGAAGAAGAACACAGTTTTCAAGAAAGATAAAGTTGTCAAATGGAAGTGCAGAAATTGTGGTTACGTACATGAAGGCAAGGAAGCACCAGATCAATGTCCAGCTTGTAAACATCCACAGAGTTTCTATGAGTTATTGTGTGAAAATTATTGAGGGGGTAATATGGGCGTGAAAATTGGGGAAAAGTATAGATGTAATATTTGTGGTAATGAGGTTACTGTCACAAAAGCTGGTGGTGGAACCTTAGTTTGTTGTGGCGAACCGATGGAATTGATTAAATAGGAGGTATGAAAATGGCAAACAAATTTTATGTGTTACCGGGATTAGATTACGAATACGATGCCTTAAAACCATTCATGTCTGGGGAACAATTGATGATACACCATGATAAACATCATGCAGCATATGTTAATGGAGCAAATGCCATACTCGAGACTCTTGACAAATCAAGAAAAGAAGGCACTGACCTAGATTTTAAATCAACTTTAAAGACACTATCGTTCAATATAGGAGGACATGTACTGCATTCGTTGTTTTGGTCTAACTTAGCACCAACTGGTAAGGGCGGTGGAGAGCCAGGCGGTACAATAGCAGATGTTATAGAGAGTGAGTTTGGAACTTTTGAAAGATTCAAGAAAGAGTTCACGCAGACTGCAATAACCGTCGAAGGATCAGGATGGGCAGCATTAACTTTCTGCATGAAAACTGGTAGACCGATAATAATGCAAATAGAGAAACATAACACCAACGTCTATCCTATGTTTAAAATCTTAATGGTTCTAGACGTCTGGGAACACGCATACTATCTTGATTACAAGAATGAAAGAGCTAAGTATGTTGACGCATTCTGGAATATAGTCAACTGGGATGAAGTAAACAAAAGACTAGAAGAAATATTGAAGTAATATTTGAGAAAGAATTAAGATTTAAGTATTACTGTCAATAATAGCGATATGATTAACACTCAGTTAGTAAAGTTTTTAGAACAAAGAATTAAAGAAGATTATAGATATTTAGAAAGATATGGGAATCAACACACTACCACATCTGACATTTCTGAGCCTTTACATTATCATGGCATTCTACCAATTTTAGAATTTTATTTAAGCAAAGACGAAAAAAACTCTTTAAAAGGAAAAAGAATACTTGATTTAGGTTTTGGTGTTACATTTTTCCCTGAAGAATTGTGGCGTAGAGGGGCAACAGTTAGAGGATTGGATGCATCTATAGACTTATATCGTGGCCCAGCCTCTAGCACTTTTTATAGATATGAGTATGACTTAGGATATCTACCTAATGTTCCAGATAAGGAAGTCAGAAAATTGAAAAGATATCTTGAAAAAACTGGTTTGACTTTTAGAACATTCCAATTTTTACTGAATAAACCAAAACCTGGATTTTATAGTTATGAAAAACCACCCGAGGGATATTTTTCATGGATAGATGTACCGGATGAAGTTAAAAAACGATTACATAGGCAGAGATTCGAAAAAGATGTGAACGGGAAAACTACTTTAGACGAAGCCAGAAAAATGATGGAACTATTTGAAAGACTTAAAGGTCGAGCGATTAAATTAGAGGATATTAAATTACCAAGATACAGGAATGATACTTACAAAGCGAGGACGTTCAAATCAAATGGTAAAGTTAGAGAATTTAAGCTCTTAGAAGGACATTTAGAAAGTGAAGACGGAAGAATATGGCTTGAACAAGGTTATATTCAAAATTTAGATGAACATTTTATAGGTGAAAAATTTGATGCTATAGTCTCTGCAGCTTTGATGGAACCAGGACATGATCAAGAATTCGGTAAACAAGGCATGCAAGATGGTGCTCATGGCATGTTTATACATATAGAAAAGGTTACTCATTTTGGTGAATCTGTTTCAAAGAATGAAATAAATCAAGCGATGATGGGTATAAAACAAAAGTTAAAACCAGGGGGAATTTTAATAACAAAAACTTTACAAAAATCTTTCTTAACAAAAGAACAATTAAAAAATTATGGGTTTGACGTAGAATATTTTGGTGACCTTCCTATGCACAGTGGAGACATTTCCATAGCAAGGTTATAGTATCGATTTGTTATTCCCTTATTTACTCTAATTTAAAACTTGATTTCTATTAATGATTGTTTTTTTACGCTTTCTTTATTTTTATACACTGGACAGGGCAAGCATCAGCAGCATCTTGATTGCAACCTATGTCGGTCAATTCTGTTTTTTTAGCTTTAGATTTAGCTCCTTTCATCTCCCAGTTGTCTGGACAGATGGATGCGCATGCTCCACAGCCAATGCATGCTTCTACATCGTGTATTATTTTTATTTTAGCCATTGATTCACCTTCATAATCCCAATTTTTTTCTCACTTCTTTAGTCATTCTGTCTGGATTCCATGGTGGATCCCAGACTAGTTCAACCTTAACTTCCTTAACGCCTTTTATTTTCTTGACTTTATTCTCAACATCTTGAGAAATTGAATAGGACATAGGACAGCCTGGTGTTGTCAGAGTCATCTTGATATGAACTTGATCTTTGTCGATTTTAACATCGTATACAAGGCCTAAATCGACGATACTGATACCTATCTCTGGATCATAGCATTCCTTCAATACTTTCATCACGTCCTCTTTGCTGACCATACCTATCATTTTTGCATTGCTTCTATAAATCTTTCCATCGACCTGTCATAAGTCTTCTCCACTTCTTTTGGGAAGCAACAGGCAGGCAATTCTCTGTTTTCTACATGATGTTTTATACATTCGCAGCAGATACCTTTTCTACTGCAGCCAGGATAGGTACAAGGACAGGATTTTAGGTTTTTTGGTTGTTTGCATTCCATGGTATCACTTAAAATATTATTTTTTGTTATAAAATTTTATAAAAGTTATTCATTCCACATTTACGTAAGGTTTAAATCCTTATCTATCCTCAGTTATTAGGTTTAACATGACAGCAAATGGAGATTATTCGCAAAAAAACCTAAGTGTAGAGATTCCAATACACCTTGGTGTAGATAAAGCATCAATATCTCATGCATACGATGTTCTCACTAAAGCATTCTCAGAAAATGGCATTAGTGGTTACAAATTTGTGCATGATGGAAACGGTACATTAACACTGACAGGAGAAGGTCCTTACAGAAAAACTGAATTGCTGAAAGTAGTAAAAGAAGCCATGTTAAAAGACATAAGTTCAAAAAATAAGGAAAAATCACCACTTCGTTCTTCTTTGGAAAAATATTGTTTCTATAGAAGACAAGATTAAACTTTCCTAACTTAACAGGATATCATAAAAAACTTAGAAGATGAGGAAGATTTTCAGGCAATCCATAATGTGCAACTACTTTACCTCTATCCCCATACGGACTCTTAACAGGAACAGGTTCAGTTCCAGCAGAAACTACTCTGCCATCTGGGGCATATATTCTAAGTTCACGTGGTTTGAACCTATTATTATCAGGTTGTATTTCTTTTGGAATACCTTTACGATAAAAAAAACAAAGATTTTTACAAATTTTTTTTAAACCCAACCTATATCTTTTATTACTGTTAATATGAACCATCTATTCACTAATGTTACTTTTTTTAATTTAATAATACAATTTTTTAGAAATATAAATTTAAATCCCTCTGATTTTAACAGAATTAAAAATAAAGTTTAAGTCATTATTTTTCAGAAATATCTCAACAATATACTTGTTGCGTTTTAGCATCTCTTCCCATACTTTTTCACTAATAAGATAGCATCGTATATGTCAACAACATTGTCACCGTTAATGTCTATGTTGGGATTCCAGTTTATTTTTCCTGGTACAGAATTGAAGGCGTTTGCTAAAAGTGTAGCATCGGAGATATCAACGATACATATAGGATAAACAGTTATCTGCTTTACTTTAAGTGTACCAGAATCGATTAAAGATATTTGTGGTTGAAGCCATGAAATATCCGATCCTGTAGGTTCGTACCCTATTGGTAAATCAGTCCAAGTCTGAGAAAAACCAGTAGTCTTTATGGTTAAAGATTTTATCTTTTTAACTGCATCTCTATAATCAACGCTTGCATCCACATATATCCAATCATTAGATTTAGTCAAGTCCTTGGTGCTCAATTGCACTTTCCAATTTGTCACATCAGCTCTTGAGTAGTATATTCCTGTTGGTTCAAAAATTATCATACAAGTTAAACCTACTCCAATATTTGGATTGACACCAGGTGCTAACTTTTCATTACCATTAGCCTTTTTATTAATCCAAGCCTCGGTAATAAATTGCTGACCATTAAGAGGTTTCCATACCCATGAAACACTAACTTGTTCTAAATAATCTACTCTAGCGATTATCCACATATGCCTGGAGCTACTAAAAATTAGACCTTCATTATCAAAACTTACAGTTCCTCGTGGTATAGGATAATAGGGAGTCGGTCCCCATACGCCGTAAGGCCAGTCATAAGAGCGTTTCAAATAGAAAGGTAAAAGATTTTTTTGTTCAAATTTATATACTATGGGTAAAGTAGTTCTGCTCTCAGGATCATACTGTAAACCTAGAGGATAGATAAAAGGATAAATATAATATTGTGGTATTTCAGCTGGTGTTAATGCTCTATTGTATATTTTCACTTCATCAATTTTCCCTATAAAATTACCGCCATAAGTTGCACTATCTGGGATGAGTGCTCCAATTCTTATATCAGTATTATCTAACTTCATGCCGTTGCTCGTACCAGATGCAACCAATTGACCGTTTACATATAATTTTTGATTTGTTCCATCAAATGTTCCGATAATGTTATACCAAATTTCAGGAACAAGAATGGTGCCGACACTCCGCCATACACCACTTGAGTCGTAGAGGTTGAATTCGAAACGGCAATCATTTCGGTATTCAAAATAAACATTTTTAACAGCACCCGCGCCAACAGTTAAAGGAGTTGAGGAACTATGTGAATTATCATTTTTGTTTAATGTGCCACAATCAGAGGGATATATTGAAGTTTCCAAAGTTATTTGAGTAAATTGCAGTGAATTTGGAATATCTACATGTCCACTGTTTCCATTGAAATATAAACAATTATTAAAATTGCACTCATTAGTCCAAATAGCGCCTGAAGGGTTAATTATCACTCCATTTTTTCCATTTCCAGAGCTATCATCAATTTGAGTTCCAGAACCTTCATCAAGTTTCCAGTATCCGATAAGATCAGATGAAGAAGCATGGATAGAAGGAATGATCCAAAAAAATGTTAAGAATAAAATTGATAAAAGTAATATTAATTTCTTCATAGAGAATATTTAGATTTTTGGATAGAAAAAACTAATCATTTATGTTTGATTCAAATTCCTCTAACTTTAACAGAATCAAAGAAAGGTTTCATTATCTAATAAGTTCTTTTATTAAACGTCAACTTTAAATTTCTTAATTGATTTTTCTATTCATGCCTCAAAGCGTGAGCTGTTCAGGATGTGGTGAAATATTATATCAACATCCTACTGAAATGAAACCCCCATATGAAATTATAAATCTTTATGGAAAATGCCCAAAATGTGGTAAAGAGTTAAAATTTGATTATAATTCAGATGTAACAGTCTTACCCGCCCCCAATGAAAAATTGAAAATTATTTTACTTCCACAAATAAAAGGAAAATACTTAACTAAAGAGAGAAGATATGAAGAATCATCCATAAAAAAATTAACTGCAAAACCATCCATTGAATACCACAAAGTCAAAAGATCAAAATTTAAAGGGTTTACTCCGATTCGTGGTATATATAAAAACAAGTATGATGTTAGAGCTACTATTTTGATGGCATTGAAAAAAGGTATATCTCTACAGGAAATTTTTGATCCAAATGAGAAATCTCTTTCAACACCTTATAGAAAATATTTTAATTATTTAGTTTCGATGGGTTATATTGACGAAAATACACGTAAACCTACGGAAACAGGGCTTATTTTCCTTAAAGCATACATACCTTTAAGAAGATTATTAAGAGGCAAGGATGTAGTCGAATATCTATTTCTGGATGTGACAGTTGAAGATATTGCATTTGATTTGTTTAAAAATATAAAATGGAGGAATAACTTTGATATTTACGCAGATCTTTTAATGGTAATGAAAAAAGAACCTAAAAGAAAATTCGAACTTATGGAAAAAGCCCGTCAAAACGCTGATAGTCTAAATAAGAATTTATCAGTACTAATGGACGCTCAACTAATTACATGTACGGATAATCATAAATCTGAAATGATTAAATATGGAATTACTGATAGAGGATTGGATTACATTAATCGATATCTTTATTTTATATTGTTTTGTTATGGGGGGATAGGAGAAGATAAATGGAAAATAATTGAACAAACAGAGTACGATTTAAACCCCTCTGACCTTGACAAAGTCGAAGAAAGGTCTAATTAAATCGGCTAATTCTTTCAATTTCTCAGGTGCGTAGGATTCCATCTTTCTGTAATTATCATTCAAGGTCTTTTCTGGCCTGAACTGTTGAAGAACGTATCTCTTCGAACCTTTCAACCATTTTCCTATGGCAAGAGCATCATCTTCCTTGAAATGTTTAGGTATCACAGTCGTTCTGAACTCATAATCTAGACCCGATTTACGGATGATGTTGATGCTTTCTTGGATATTTTCCTTGTTCACTTTAACCCCTGTGATTTCATCGTATTTTTCTAATGGTGCTTTGATGTCCATCGCTATGTAATCGACTAGTTTGTTATCGATCAATTCCTTCAACATCTCTTGGTTGGAACCGTTCGTTTCTAATAAGACTAAGAATCCTAGATCCTTTACTTTCTTGATGAACTCAGGCAATTCTTTGTGTAAAGTCGGTTCCCCTCCTGTGATTGCTATACCGTCCAACAAACCTTTTCTTGTCGATAAGAAGTCTAATACCTCTTTTTCTGGAATGTCTGGTAATTTATCGTAATTCTTTACCAAGTCTATGTTATAACAGAAGTGGCATTTGAAGTTGCAGTTTCCTAAGAAGATTATAGCTGAGATTTTCTCTGGATATTCTATCAAGGATAGTTTTTGGAAACCTTTTATCATCATGATTATCAAGTAAGATTAGAGTAATTTAAAGTTTTTGATATTGTTCTTGTGCTGTTTCCTTTTTTTCAGGTTTTATTAAAGGATTCGGAAAATATTTTACGCCTGTACGTCTATGACCATCATCATATACAGGAAGTGGAACAAATAACCATTTTTTATGCAATCTATATAGGATGCAATCTATTGCTTGTCCAAACTCTGATTTTGGGTCATATAACAAACCTTTGAATAGTTCTTCAACGAATACATCTACCCTATCTTTTGTCCATATTTGGGGTAAATATCGTCGTATTGCTTCCTTATACCGTTCTTTAAATTCTGATTCGTCGGTCTTTTTATCTATTTTTGACATCTTTATTACTGAAATATTAACAGATTTATTCCTTTATGTCAGAAGAATCAAAAGAATAGAACAAGTTTTTAGCAATTAACTTCTTATCTTATTGTAAAAATTTCTAGCTCCTTCAGCTATCTTCATAGTCAATGGTTTTTTGAAATCAAACAAATTAAAGAGCAAATAATCAGCCAATTCAAATCCCTCTTTTGAACTAGAAACTAAAATACTAGGCAAATAATTGTTCATTTGGTGTCTCAACATATCTCCATAGAATATCGTGATAAAATCTTTTTTATCCTTAACATATTCTGGCGGTCTAATCTCTACAATACCTGAATCACGTCCATAAAATTCAAGCACGTATTTCTTTCCGCTTATCTCCTTTTCCATAATATTAGGATGAGGAGCTCTTACTAAGTGAAATTCCAAACTTACATCCCTATTCATAAACTTTTGAAATAAATCCAAGAATTCCTCATTCGTCATTTCATGCGGTTTTTCTCCCTTTAAGGCATCAAAACTAGTTTCAAGACCAGGATATTCTCTTAATCTTCTCTTTAATTCATCTGTCCCTATGATAACTGGAAAAGCTACCAAATACTTATTTTCTTCACTTCTTTCCCATATAATGAAATTTTCTGGTGCATCAAGATTTATGTCCATTTTTTGCTCATTTACATATAGATATTCCCATTTCCATGACATTTTTTTTCAAAAGTTTTATAGCGTATTAAAGATTTAAATGCGTCCTGAACGACTATGACTTGAACGAGATGTTCGAGACTTGTAGGAAGATGTTTTTGAAGAAGATTGATGAAGAGTTGAGAAAGAAAAGTTAAATGTTGTACAAAACTTGTAGATTATATTGTAAGGCCCTACCAATACTCGTGAATTGAGCTGTAAGCCTTGTTGTATTTATTTCCCTGTTAGGAGGTAATACAAGTATAGCTTTTCTCAGCAAGTAAACAGTACGATCATAAAAATCACCAGAACCTATGACAATTAAGTTATCCATTCTGTCTTCTTTAGGAACAAAATCACTTATCAAACCCAAAGCTGTAACTATGCAACCCTCATAGTGACCTAAATCCCATAAGTTTGAACCAGTAAGGTAAATTTGTTCACTTTTTGCTATTACTGGTTTTAATCTAGTAATATTTGTTTCGGATGCGTCAAGTCTCATGTCATACTGAACAAGGTATTTTACGAGTGATTTTACAACACAATCAGCTCTTTTTAAGTCAAATTTGCCATTCAGGATTTCTTCAGGATCAGAACCAATGAGAACTTTCTTATCGAATTCTTTTTCACTTACTTCTTCCAAACCAAGAAGATATTCTGTAAACGGTTTTTTTGGTGGAGGTGAATGATAATAAAAATACCAAAATGGATGCACAGTTATTAATGATTTCATTCTTATCAACGAGTTAGAATTTAAAGGTTAGACTTAAATCTTTTAGTTTCTCTTCACCAAACAACAAATTTCTTAGATTTTCTCTGGGTATTCTATCAAGGATAGTTTTTGGAAAGTTTTTATAAAATTCAAAGCCCCGAAAGGGAAAGCTGTTATCTGGTTAACTATTAAGGGATTTATTTAAATAATCTAATAAAATGATTATGAATTATAAAAAAGTAGAAGAATACATAGAAAATTATTTAAAAATTATAGATGAAATTACCAATGACTCAAATTTGCTGAAAAGATTTAATGATATTAGGGAATTAGGTTTAAACATTGAATCAATATTGAAACATGTTTACCAAAATGACCCAATTAAATTAAAGGAATATATGGATAATTATAGAACAAAATTAAGTGTTTTTGTAGAAATGAAAGATATTGGGGTTCTTCAGGAAATCTTAGGATTTTTAAAAAGAATTTTGAATTCTACTAAAGTCTATATTGAACTGAAAAAGAGTTCAGAAGAACCAAACAGGAAAAAACAAGAAGTATTTTTATGTCATTCAAGTGATGACATTAAACTTACGCTTGATATAAAGGATTTATTAGAGGCTGAAGGAATTGATGTTTTTGTGGCACATAAAGATATAAAAAAAGGAAAAGGATGGAGAGAGGAAATGCTCAATCATTTAGAAACATGTAATTTTTTGATTGCTCTGGATACAGAGAATTTTAGAAAGTCTCCATATGCTAATCAGGAAGTTGGAATAGCATGGGAAAAAGATAAAACAAAAGATAAAACTATAGTTCCTTTGTTCTTTACTGATGAGAAGTCTGGACTTTTAGAAACAAAACAAGGAATAGAAGTCAAAAAAGAAGATACTACAGAGATAATTGTTAAAAAAATTATCAAAGCGATAAAGAAAGAATAAACTATAATTTTCTCAAAAAAGTTAAAAACTATTCTTTTCTAATCTTTTGGTATATGATAAGGATGAAAATCATTAAAAGTGTTGATTTTTATCAAATAATTAAAAAGACATTATCAGAATATCATATCAAATTATGACTTATCTAATGATTTTATCAAATAATTAAAAAGTTATCTAGGAGGTGGAGGGACACATACCATATTATTACAAGGATAAGGTATTCCAATACATCTAGGAGTAGGATCAAGTGTAAAAATTCCATATTCAAAGTTGTAAGGATAGAGACTTTTTGGATAAATAAATTCTATTCCAATACAATTGCATATTTTTGAACATAAGGGAAGAATTGTTTCACCAGTTGGCATTAACATTTTTGGAAATTTATCAAATATAAACATACCTACTAAGGCAATTATAATTCCAATGAATATAATTAATTTTTTCATAATTCTCTTCTAGGTTGATTAAAAAAACTACTTTACAACAAATTCCTTCCTATCCTTAAACTCTTCCTGTTTCCCTTCATTCCATGACTGAACCGGTCTATAATAGCCAACCACTCTTGAATAAACCTCGCATGGAACTACGGTCTTTTCATCTTTCTTTTCTTCCATATCAACCACCCAATTTAATTCCAAATTTATTCAATTGTTCCTGATTATGTGGATGCGGACAATGGAAATGCTCTCCACTGATATAACCATGAACAGGACAGATACTGAAAGTCGGCGTTACAGTGAAATAAGGCAATTTATAATTGTGTGATATTCTTTTAGCCAGTAAAGCACAAGTCTGACTGTCCTCTATCCTCTCACCGATGAAACCATGAAAAACAGTCCCACCAGTGTACATCGTTTGCAACTCATCCTGATGGTTTAACGCCTCGAACATATCCTCAGTATGACCAACAGGCAGATGAGTAGAGTTTGTGTAATACGGAGCACCTTTACCGGCTGTTATGATGTTCGGATATTTCTTCTTGTCTATCTTTGCCAGACGGAAAGAACTCCCTTCTGCCGGTGTTGCTTCTAAATTGAATATATGTCCTGTCTCATTCTGGAATTCTATCAATTTTTTCCTCATGAAGTTCAAAGTCTTTATCGCAAAAGCCTTTCCATCCTTTGTGGTAATATCCTGTCCTAAAAAGTTAAGACACGCCTCATTCATTCCTACTAGACCAATCGTTGAAAAGTGATGACTCAAATTACCAAGATATCTTTTCGTGTAAGGCAACAATCCTCTCTCCAAATTCTGGCCTATGACTTTCCTCTTGATTTCTAAAGAATTCTTAGCCAGTGTCATCACATGTCCTAATCTCTCAAAGAATTGATTTTCTTCATTCGACAAGTAACCAATTTTAGGCATGTTTATCGTCACTACACCAATACTGCCAGTTGATTCGCCGAAACCGAACAACCCCCCAGTCTTTTTTCTCAAATCCTTTAAATTTAATTGTAATCTACAACACATGCTACGAACATCACTAGGTCTGAGTTCGCTGTTAACAAAATTCTGGAAATAAGGCAAACCATACTTTCCTGTCATCTCGAACAACCGTTGAGAATTTTCAGAGTCCCAATCAAAGTCTTTGGTTATGTTGTAAGTTGGAATCGGGAAAGTGAAGACTCTACCGTTTTTGTCACCTTCGACCATGACTTCGATGAACGCTTTATTAACCATGTCAATCTCTTTTTGATAATCTCCGTAAACTGTGTCTAATAATTTTCCACCGATAATCGCATGTTGATCTTTCAAGTCTTCAGGGACCCTCCAGTCTAAAGTTATATTGGTGAAGGGAGTTTGGCATCCCCAGCGAGAGCCTACATTGAGATTAAAGACAAATTCTTGAATCATCTGTCTAACTTCTTTCTCGTTCAAACCATCACTCCTGACATAAGGAGCTAGGTAAGTATCGAAAGAACTGAATGCCTGTGCACCGGCCCATTCATGTTGTAAGGTTCCGAGGAAGTTCATCATCTGTCCTAATGCTGTTCTCATGTGTTTTGGTGGATGGGATTCAACTCTTCCAGGTACACCGTTGTAACCCTCAGTCAACAATTGTCTTAAACTCCAGCCAGCACAATAACCAGCTATACTGACAGAAAGATCATGTAAATGATAATCCCCTTCGATATGAGCCTGAGCAATCTCTTTTGGATAGATGTAATTTAGACCATAGTAAGCCATCACGCTTCCTGCCACATGCCATGTCAAGCCTGAAAACGAGAAGCCCATGTTTGCATTTTCTTTCACTCTCCAGTCAGACATTTTTGTGTAACCATCGACTACATCCTCGACACTTAGAAGTAACTTCTGCATGTCCCTAAGTTTTTTGTGTTCTTCTCTGTAGATAATGTATGCTTTAGATGTTTTTGCATGTCCGTTCTCGACTAAAACCTTTTCAACCACGTCTTGAATCTCTTCGACAGTAGGAATTTTATGAGTGAAATTCTCTTCTAAATTAGAAACAACAATATCTGATAATTCTTTTGCTAATCCCTTATCAGTACCACCGACAGCTTGAGCAGCCTTCCATAAGGCTTCTGTGATTCTAGTTTGATCAAAAAGAACGATTTCTCCTTCTCTTGTCTTAACTTTTGTTATATGTCCTTTCTTTCCACTTAGGTTCAACGTCTGTAATCTTTTTAATTCATTCTCGAATGATTTCACATCACCGAAAGGTCTGTAATAAGCAGCAAACCTGACATAAGCAACTTGATCGACGTTCTTGAGTTTATCTATGATTATATCCCCTATCTTGACAGTACTGATTTCTTCTGGATAGTGTTCTCTTATCTCTAATTCTACATCATCAACAATTTTTTCAATCATGTCAAGGCTGACAGGTCTCTTATCGCATGCTTTCACTATACCGATTTTTATCTTATTCCTATCGAATCCTTCCCTTCGGCCATCTTTTTTAATGACGGTTAAATCAGCCTTTTCTATTCTTTCATAAGTCGTAAATCTTTTACCACATTTCAGACATTCTCTTCTACGCCTGTTACTTTCCAGGTCATCAGCAGCTCTCTTATCAACAACTTTTGTTGCTTTAGAATTACAATGAGGACATTTCATTCAATCACCAAACACAATATATAGTATCCACATTTTCACCAAACACAACATGTGGGTATAATAATTATCGAAGTGATATATTAAGATTTTGGATGAAAATGAATATATTTTGAGAAATAATATTTCGAATTTATAGTCTTCATCATAATTATGTTTTTATTTTCTAACGTTTTGTTTAAACTTGTTGTAAAATGCGACTATTTCCTGTTTTTTCCTCTCATCTATTTTTCTCACGTATTTGTCATTACTGAGTTTTTTATTATTTTTCTTCTCCCATTCCTCTGAAGAAATGCTAAACTTTTTCTGAGTCTTATCCCTGAAAACCTGTGGAATAACGTTGAACGCGCAGAAAGGAATTACTCTACCATCTGGAGTGGCATAATGCACACAACATTTCTGCACTCTGTCGACATCATAGTTATAAAGATCCATGAAATGCATCATTCCTATGAAAAGACATTTTTTGTGGAATTCTACTAGAGAATCATAACTCCCGCCGGTTATAGCAGAAGTCATTATTCTACCAATATCCAACCCCTTCGGTTTTTTATCTTCGTTTATGAACTTCTTTATATTCAAAAGTAATTTAGCACTTGAAATCGCTTTGCTCAATTTTTTTATCCTACTTTTCTGTATATTTTCAGTCTCTCCTTTCAAGTATTCAAACAACCCGTTAACATCAATAAACCTTGTTATCGGTATTAAATTATCACCATCTTTGAAAACATAAGTAGCAACACCACAGGCAAAATGTGAGGATAACTTATACTTAGGTTGTCCTGTCAATGCTTCTATGAAATTCGTTATCCTTGATGCGGATGGTATGGTAAAGAAATCATCTTTTGCAATTTGACCATCAGTCTGCTCTTCTATTTTTTTACAAACATCTGGTATCGTTATTCTCTGTTTATCTCTCATTTGTCGTGGCATCATCCCGACCAAAGAAACGGGTTGAATGTTTAAGCTTCTAACAACATCTATGTTACCTGCAGCAAATCTTATCATATCCCCAACTTCATGATCATTCACACCTCTAATCAAAGTCGGGACTAAAACAACTTGTAAATCAACCTTTCTGCAATTCTCTATCGCGTCAGGAATTTCCCAATAGTTTTTAGGATTGGTCTCAGGAGTAATTCCATCAAAACTCATGTAAACAACACCGGTGGCAGCTTCTTTCAACGCTTTAACTAACTCAGGGTTTCTGGCGAACTCTATACCGTTAGTGTTGAACTGGACATGATCGTATCCTTCTTCTTTTGCGATTTTTATTATTTTTATAAGGTCGTCTCTTAGTGTTGGTTCTCCGCCTGTGAATTGAATGGCATTCGCACCGATAGGTCTCTGATTCTTCATTCGTCTTAACATATTTCTTATATCATCCAAAGATGGTTCATAGATTGATTCACCTTTTTTAGCATAGAAGAAACAATACCAGCAATTCAAGTTACATCTGTTAGTCAAGACTATATTTCCTAAGTTGGTATGGCTTCTATGTTTTACACACAACCCACAATCATCAGGACATGAAACTTCTTGTTCTAGTTTATCAATATCTGGATTCTGTATCTCTATTCCTGGATCAGCGAATCTCTTCGCTTTTTGATACATTTCATAATCTCCCCAGTATAGATCTTTCACTATACCATGTCGAGAACATTCTTTTATAATCCAAACCTTTCCGTTCTCTTCATAGACAAATGCAACTAACTTTGAATCTCTGATACTTCCTCCTTCAGATATACATTCAGGACAAATGCTCGCTGTAACTTTTAGAACATGCGCATCCTTATTCAGAAGTTTACTTATTTTTCTTTCTAAAACCTCTTTATCTTTTACTATTAAGTTCGGACTAATTTCAAAATTCATAAGTTCAAATAGTATTTTTAAAATTTAAATTAGTTACCACCATACATTTTCTTCTAGAACTAAGAAATCAATGATAATGTGTGCTATTACACCAAAAAGAAACATAAATGCCCCATAAGATAAGAAAAAAAATGATAAAAATAGAGCAATTACAAACATTATAATTTCATCCCAACGACATACGATTTTCCATTCTTTCTTCTTTACTATTTCCTCTGCATTAAGAGTCTTGTATTTGAACACAAAAAAAGGCACAAATATGAAATCTGGTATAATGTTACCGAAGGAAAACAGAACAAGTTGAAAGAATTGGACATTACCTTTTAATAAGAAAAATAGCACTAATGACAAAATGGATGCAATAAAAAAATGTCTCAGTATTCCTGCCATTGATAATAATTTATTTTGGACTATTTTATTCTTCGCTAACTCTTGGAGCTAAGACAAAACCTAGTGAGACTTTATCGACTGAACTGAAATCCATCCTCAAGGGATAATCTTTCGACCATCTTATGTTTATATCATCCGAAAGTTTCGCCGCCTTTATCATTTTCTTCAAGTAATCCAAAGGATACCTTGCTTTGACTTCCCCTGTAACGTTTAAATCGAGTAAAGAATCGTTTCCCCTCTCAAGAGATAATTCAGTAGAGCTTATGTCACCAGCAGCGCTTATGTTAAATTTATCTTTTGTTGCCTCGAAAACTATCGAATCACTAACTATGTCAGCATCTTCTATACCATTCTTCAAGACATCGGCCTTAATCTTAGCTTTAGCATTGAATTCTAGTTGATTTATTGGTGGTATTTCCTCTTGACTAATATCCAAAAGAGGAACAGTAAATTTACGAGTAGAAGAATTCTTCATTAATATTTCTAACTTGTTATCCTTCAAATCCAACTCTAATTTATCGTTCGGTGCAGCTCTTTTTAAAACTGATACAAGGTTAGTCATGTTGACTGCTATATCTTGATCCTTGTCAACTTCAAATTTTTCAAATATAGTGGCTGGTAATTTGAAATCTATAACAGCGACCATAGCCCTATCTGCAGCAACTAAACTCAATCCATTTTTACTTACTTTGAAAATACCTTCATCTATGAGCTCGCCTATTGTAGATATAGAATCCTTGAAAAGATTGCTATCTGATAGAACAGCTTTGAACATTAATCACACCCCATTTTATTATACAATTCTTCTACTTTCTTATATAGATTTATATTCAAGTTAGATAAATCTTGAACAGCATCAGCCTTTATTTCAAAACCTTCATCAGTCGGCAAAGTCGAACCAAATACTCTTATCAACTGATTTATGTTCATTTTATCCACTATTGTAGGATTATCGACGAACACTTTTATCTTTTTACTGCCATCATCCAGAATGAAAGTATCATCTTTTTTATCCACAACAAAACCCATTATTTTTATTTTTAAATCTGTTTCTGGGTTTATCTCTTCTATCTTCTTTTTCACATAATGGTCTTTGTAAGGCATCAAAATAACTTATGTGGTTTAAATATTAATAATCTCAATTTCATACAATCCCCTATAAAAAAGGAAAATATTAAAATCTAAAAGATGATATGAGGTTCTAGAATATCTATGAATGTAGATAAAATAAGGGAAGATTTCCCTGTTCTGCAGAAGAAAATTAACGGTAAATTTATTATTTACTTTGACAGTTCTTGTGTAACCCTTAAACCAAAACAAGTAATAGAAGCGATGAACGAATACTATGAGAGTTATCCTGGATGTGCTGGAAGGAGTATACATAGGTTCGGTAGCAAGGTAACAGATAAAGTAAAAGAATCAAGGGAAAAAATAGCAAAATTCATAGGAGCAAAAAAACCTGAAGAAATCATCTTTACAAGAAACACCACTGAAGGTATAAACTTACTTGCTCATTCTTTGGATCTGAAAAAAAATGACATTGTCCTGACAACAGACAGAGAACACAACTCTAATCTGATACCTTGGCAGATGTTAGTTAAGACCATTGGAATAAAGCATAAGATAGTCTTTTCAAAAAAAGACATGACTTTTGATACAGAAAATTTTAAAAATATCGTTAAGGGTGCAAAGATAGTATCTTTTGTTCATTGTTCTAATTTAGATGGTTACACCACTCCAGCCGAAGAAATCATAAAAATCGCTCATGATAATGATGCTTTGGTAATACTTGATGGAGCACAATCCGCACCGCACAAAACAGTTAACGTCAAAAAATTGGATGTAGATTTCTTCGCCTTCTCAGGTCATAAAATGCTTGGACCTTCTGGGATAGGTGCTCTTTATGGCAAGCAACATTTGATAGAAGAATTGAACCCATTCATTGTCGGTGGAGACACAGTTCAGAATTCGACTTATGATTCTTGTGTTTTCTTGAAACCGCCAGAAAAATTTGAGGCTGGTTTACAGAACTATGCTGGAATGGTTGGTTTTGCAGAAGCGGCTAGTTATATTGATAATGTTGGAAAAGAGAACATTCAAAAACATGAGATAGAACTTAACAAGATTATCACTCAAGGTGTAGAAGAAATAGATGGTTCTAGCATAATCGGTCCGCATTCCCCAGAACTGAGAGGAGGAATAACATCTTTCAACATTAAAGGAATAAAATATCATGACATTGCTATCATGTTAGATGAACGTGCAAACATAATGATAAGGTCTGGTCAACACTGTGTTCACTCATGGTTCAATGCACACGGGATTGAAGGTTCTGCTAGAGTATCCTTATACTTATATAATACAAAGGAAGAAGCAAAAGTTTTTATAGATAACCTGAAAGAGATTTCTAAGCTAAGGTGAAAAAATGGCCCTTTGTTTAGTCGCAATGGTTGTATTTTCGATATTAGGTATATTCAGTGCAAAATGGAGAAAAATTGCAAAAGAGTCTTTCCAATGTGTTTTTAAGATGATACAATTTAAACCATGCGACGTACAATTAGAAGAAAAAATCAAGTCAAAGGTGACATCAAAACTCATGAAAGTGCCACAGTTAGCAAAGTTTTTCTATAAAAATTTCAAGGTTATTTCTTGGATTTTCACCATAGCTTTTTTCGCTAGTTTATTCTATACAGTTTATTCTTTGTATAATTTATTCGCCTTTGGTAGTTGTTCTCCAGGTTCAACTTGCATTTTTAACCCGAATGCAAACATTACTGATAACAATGTCTGTATCATAACAGCAAAGTTTGTAGAGTTTTATGGTGAAGAGTGTCCTCATTGTAAGAAGATGGCTCCGATAGTTGAACAAGTCGAGAAAGATACTGGCGTAACTTTTGAGAAATTAGAAGTATGGCATAACGATACTAACAGGGCTGAATACCTGAAACATGGTGATGAAGTAATGAAAGACTGCAATTTACAACATGAAGGGATTGTTGTACCCACATTCATGAGTATGAAGAACAATAAATCGATTTGTGGAGAACAAACTGTTGATAAACTTAAACAATTTATAAAAGATAATGGTTAATTCTTAATATTCGCGCCATTTATGACCGCATTTAGTACAAGAATAAAACCTTGTAGGTGGTTCATCTGCAGCTCTGGTTTGTTGCATATACCAATAAGCCTCATTATTATCACATTCAGGACACATTATCCTTGTCTTTGGATACTCTTTGAATGTATCTTCCTCTGTCATGACAACAATTTTTTTCTCTTCAGGCATTCTCTCTTCTATTACTTCATTAAAGGCACTTTTTTCTCCATGCGATACATGTCCGCATGTTCGGCATGTATACTTCATCTTTCCTTTTGTTTTTTCTGGTAACATAAGGTTTCCGCATTTATCGCAGAATTTCATTTTCCAATACCTCCTAATAATTGTGTTAATAATAACTTAGGCCAACCCAAGAAAGGTATAACCATTATCGCTTTTCCGTATATTTTTACGGGTCTCCATGGATCTATTGTTGGGTTATGATCACCTTTAGTTATGATTTGACCATTATCAAACTTTACGATCCTGTGGACAATAGGGGTAGTTTGACCATCTTTATCATAAACGATAACATCACCAACCTTCAAATCTTTCTCAGGAACTCCCCTAATAACCAGTGCATCTCCTTTTAAGAAACCATTCTTAATTGGCCAAGAATCTATCTGTTCTTTAGAAAAGCCAAGATTATCTTCCAGGTATTTATAGTGTGTGATTGGTGTGGAGGCATCATGTGTCATTGATTCCGATACAACAGCAACTACAGGTAATTTTGTCCCTAATAACAAACCCAACCCAAAATTCAACATGTATGCTGCGACAATTCCTAGAACTATGTAAATTATCGTTTCAACCATTTCATTATCTTTTTTCAAGCTCTTCCCTCACTTTCTCCTTTCACTAAGGCAGAAGCGATCAAATGAGCAACCCTTAAAGGTTCTGGAATAAGGCTTCTCGTACAACTCAATTTTATTATCCTTTTCGCTTCCTCTTTTTGTAATCCCTTAAATTGAAAGTAAATATTCTTATTCTTTTCTATTTTCATTTTATAAATCTTTCCTGCTTTTTCTATACATTGCCATCTGTATTCAAAATCGTCAAGATTCTTGAGTGCACTTTTTATCTCTTTAAGGTTAGGCATCTTTCTGTTTACTACAATAACTGGTAAGTCAGTCTTTTCATTGAGTTGAGAAATATCAATAATATTGAAACCACCGATGGTTATTCCTTTTAACATTATAACTCTCAATTGTTTTTTATGTCTTGATTTGTTGATTATTCCTGTTAGAATATCAGTAGCATCAATTCCATCTATCGAAACATCAGTCTTTAATATTCCGTCCAAGAAATTTCCACCCCTGAAAACAACTCCTATCACAGGCACTTTGCCTTTCGAACGAGGAATGAAAGGTCCATCATCAAAACCAAGAATCCTGATCTCCTGTTTTATATTAAGCATAATCTCTTCTATGGATAACAAAAGGCTTAAATTATTTATGTTTCATCTTTCAATCGATGACATGTCGTTTAAAACTGAAGAAGCAAGAAGGTTGATGAGGTTAAAACTAGTTAACCAATCGCAAGTGATAAATCATATAGAAAAAGTTGTTAAAAAAGCTGTGGAGATAGGAAAAATTCTGAAAGAAAAAGGTTTTAATATTGATTTAGAATTGCTCGAAATGGGTGCTTATCTTCATGATATTGGCAGAACTGTCACTCATGGTGTTAGACATGGTATAGAAGGTGGAAAGATACTTAGGAACTTAGACTATCCTGAATCTTTGATAAACATGGTTGAACGTCATGTCGGCGCTGGTATAACTGCTGAAGAGGCAGTAAAATTAGGTTTGCCGAATAAAGATTATATTCCCCAGACACTGGAAGAAAAGATTATTGCTTATGCTGATAAGTTTCTTGAGAGTGGTTTCGTTTTCAATACAGTAAAGGGGGAGCAAACAGTAGACAGGAAGGAAGTAGAGTATAAATCAATAGAAACTACTCTTGATAGATTCAGGAAACAGTTCGGTAAAAATAACCCTATAGTTTTAAGGTTGGAACATTTAAGGGATGAAATAGAAAACCTTATTAACTACAAAAAAGAATGCAATACTTGAATTTTTAATTCAAAACGTGTATTACTTTAAAGGAGATTTAAATGGTAAAGAAGACTTTTCCAGAAGCGATGAACCGTCTTTATAACAGAGTGTTCGTTTGCAGAAAATGCAAGAGTAAGATAAGAACTGATTATTCTAAGATCAGAGAAGGGAAAGTTAAGTGTAGGAAGTGTGGTTCCAGGATTTTAAGACCGAAGAGAAAAGAGAAGAAGATGGTCTGATTGAATGGATAGTAAACTCGTCAAAGAATGGTTGGAAAAAGGTTTGTTACCTTCTAGAGATTTCGAGTTCTTTACTAGAAGAGAGAATATTGTTGTCGGTAAACAATTAAATCAACCTGCCCAAGTCGAATACAATTGTCCTTTTTGTGGATTCTATGAAATAAAAACTATAGAGATGGAGAAGGGAAAGAAGAAATACAAAAGACCAAAGTTTGATTGTTCTAAATGTGGAAAGACTATACAAGTTCTTGATTTGAAGAAAGAATAATTAATAGAAAAATGAAATATTATTCATGAAGAAATCGATTTTTTTATTATTCGTTATAATTGCTTCTGCAGTACTACAGCCATATGTACATGCACAAGAGACTTCCTGGAAGTCTCTTTACAGTTCAACAAATCTAGCAGGACATTCTATTTTCGCTGAATGCAACCCAGGGAGGGGTTCTGATTGTCCTTGTTCAGATGAAGATGTTAGTTTAGTTATTCATTCGGATTATGGAGAAGTTATTGCAAATTCTCATCATAGTAATACTTGGGTAAATACAATCGGATATAAGAAATTCATCGAAAATTTCCCTGATGGTTCAGAAATTGGGCTTCATACCTATAAATACACAGTATTAACAAGACTACCTGCGCTCCCAAGTCCAGACGCCAATCAACAACAAAATCCAGAAAGTGCACATCTAATGATGCAATTCTATGATGGGAGAAATAAGTTTGGAAAGGGAAGTAAAATTTCTCTTGAAGCAACCATTTTTTGGAAATTAAACCCTTGGGTTCAAGGGGGCGAGGAAGGAAGAATCTATGTATACACGACAAATTTACAGCTAATAGACACGGGTTTGCGTATACCTCCTGATACAGATTGGCATAAATTCACGTTTGAGGCAGATTTCTTGAATGAAAGATTCACCTCGTTAACAGTAGACGGAAATAAAAAATATCTAAATATTCCACTACCCAGACTATCTATACTAGATTGGGGAGATGAAATCGCTTTCTCTATTACTACCGAGTCTGAACCCTCATGGCCTAAGTTTGATTGTCAATCTATATTCTATTGGAATCAATACTTCAAGGATATTGAATTTAGTATGCTACTACCATGTACTGGACCCATATCTTTAACTCTTACTCCAAGTCCAGGTTATACCACTAAACTCACGAATGCAGAGGTGTCTGGTGTAAGTGGTTGTGTGGGTAAATATGTCTACTTAAAAGAGAATTCTTGTAGCGGGATAATAAAATGTTCGAGTAAAGTTTATAGTTGGAATTCTCAAATGGATAAATCATCTTGTTCTTTCAATAACCCTAGTTCTACAGGCTCCTACCGTTATATTGCCTGTTTGAGTGGTTTAGTATCTAACATAGTAGATCTAACGGTTTATCAGTGTAAAGTATCAAGTCAGTCATGCACTTCGTCCAATGATTGTTGTTCAGGTTATTATTGCGCAGGATCTATATGGGATGGAGGAAAATGCAAAGTTGTTGTTAGTAGAGGTGGTGGCTGTCCAATTCTAAAAATCTGGGATGGGAATAACTTCATTACAGTAGAAAAACTGAACATTCATTCACCGAAGAACCAAGATACAACTTATACATCTACATTCACAATGCAACCAATAAACGGTAAATATGAGATAGTTTTGGACGAGGCAGCATATCTATTCTGGGATGGCAGCCATATCAACTCTGTCAAGTTAACAGATGAAACAGGAAAAGAATGTAGACTTATATCAGCAACTCATTCAAAACAAGGTGATGTCCTATCAGCGATAGTAAAGAGTGATGATGTTAGAGTGAGAAGTTTACCTGGAGATAGAATAAAACTAACATACGATGGTTGTTCAGGTAACCAATTCACTTTCAGCATTGAAGGATTCAACAGAAAATCTCCATGGCTTGGATTAGATCTGAATAATATAATAAATTTCTTTAAACAGATATTTGGGTTCGGATAAATAATCTTATTAAATTTCTAGAACACATTCTTAAACGATGATAATCCCAATCTGTGAAATCTGTAAGGGGGGAAGATTACTCTGTGGAAAAAAATTCTGCCCAATAGTTCAAAGACTTAATTTCTGGAAATCTACTATAGAGAATGTAAAAGATTCTTTCTTCGGAACAAGTCCACCTTCTGTGTTTGTTGGTCAACACAACTACCCGCGCGTTAATGTTGGTATACTTTCACCCCCAGTTGAAATCGATTATGCAGATAAATTGGATTCACCAGAAACATGGTATCAGGAACAATCATCAATAAGACAAATCCTAGATTATCGTTCAGAGATGATCAACTCAAGAACAATCTATAATGTTAAAAGACCAAAAGGAAATCTTCTAGGAACCATGCAAGAATTAGCAATGTCAAAAGAAGCGACAGATATCGAAGTACAATTGAAGTCTAAACCAAAATTCAATTTTAGTGTAAACAATTTCATGCCACCAATAGGCAACCCAGCCGTTATAAAAGAAGCAAAAATAACAGAGAATGTTAGTGTTCCTAGAAAAGTCGATGAAGTCGTTTCTGATACAGATATGAAATCAATTGAAGCGACGATGTTACTCTACACACATTCAATTCCCGTTTCAAAGATAGAGAAGATATTCTCAGTTGGTTTACTAGGACTACCATTCCAGAGAAGATTAGTACCAACAAGATGGTCCATTACAGGAGTTGACGATATCATCGGAAAAGAGTTAAGAAAGAAAATAAAAACTTATCCAGATTTATCAGAGTTTCAAGTTTTCCACAACGAGTACATTGGCAATCATTACGAGATTATTTTCATTCCAGGTGCATACGAATACGAATTGATCGAAGTAAAACATCCAAAGAGTGTTTGGAATCCTTATGGTCAACAACCAGCGATATATTCAGACTATGAACCATATTGGGGAAGGAAAGATTATGCTTCTGCAACGGCAGGAGCATTCTATGCTGGAAGGTTATCGGTTCTTGAGTATCTGGATAGAATAAAGAGACAAGCATCCATTCTAATCATCAGAGAAGTCTTACCTGCTTATTTTGCACCATTGGGTATTTGGCAATTCAGAGAAACTGTGAGAGGAGCTTTCAACAATAAACCTGAGAAATTTAATTCTTTGGATGAGGTTTTGAAAACAGTCAGTAAAAGATTGACCATTCCGATTAACTCTACCCTAAAAGTTAGTAAATTATTCAGAAAAATATCCACACAGACTAAAATCCAAAAATTTCTATTAAACAAAAAATAAAATCTATCTGAATCTCTTACTCCACTTTTTCTTCAATTTTCTAAACATCAGGTCCTTTCTTAACCACTTCCAATAAAAGATAGCTACTACTATTACGATTATAATAACTAACAGAATTAGATTCCAGCTTTGCCCTTCTTTCATTTCTGGAATAGTCGTCGTTGTAGTTTCTATCTCCTCTGTAGTCGTTGTAGTCCTTGCAATTCGAGTTGTTGTATAAACAAAAGTAGGAACAGTTGGGAGTAAAATCGGCTGTGTTGTTATTCTAGTAATGAAAGGATGATGATATTCAGTTAAAACAATAGCTGAAAAACTGTAAACAGTAATTTCAGCAGTATTACCCTTAGTATCAAATGTTGGCGTAACTTCTTTCCAAGAGCTAGGACATTCTCTATCTTTCAAATCCCAATCACTACATTTGTAGATTCTTATGTTATTCTCGTCTAAATCATACTGAGAATAATTTAATTTTACTAGACCATCTACGAAATTGAATGGAACACTCAATCCATAACCCGATATAACGTCAGAATCAGGTATGGAAATACCATCCAGCGCATTTTGACTCAACTCATCTATGGTCACATCACCAGAAATATCTTGATTTATATCGGTCAACAAATCAAGGGTTATATCTCTTTTCTTGAAAATCAAATTATACTCATGTCCTATCATATTTTCATCGATAAGAGTATCTTCACCAGAAATTATGTTATCACCTTCAGGATGGATATTTAAATCATATTCAATCTTTATTCTATCATTGTCGGCGTCCTTAAAGTTCAAATAGATTTTATATGGTTTCCCTACATAGAAATTATCATTCATAATTGCTAAGTTATTGTTTGTATCAATAACAGATATGGAGAAGGCATACTTACCAGTAACATCAGTCTCAATAGCATCAAACCTGTAGATATTTCCACCAAGCGACTTTGGAGCAGCAGTGTATTTGCCACCGTTTGGTTTGGTTACATTCATCCATAATGAAGCAATACCCACATTGTCCGTAATTTTTGATGATATATTTACGATTTGATTCAATATTATGATTCTTTGTGGATTAAATGTTATTGTTTCTATTTTAGGTTTTTCTGTATCGGTTGCTGTGGTTGTGGATGTAATCGATGTAGTAGTTGTCGTAGTCGTTGTCGTTCCAATTACACTGCATCTCAAACTTATATTATAAGGTGCATTGTTAACTCCAAGACCTAACCATGACGGATGGTTTACAGCAAAATAATAAGTTCCTGGTGGTAATGCAGTGTTAGTACAAAGATCCAGTGGTGGTGGACCTATAGCAGAACATTGAGGAGGATTAGTTCCAGCATCACCTAATTGCGAATGCATAGGACAACTTCCTGCCCATTGTGCAAATAGATTGAAGTTATTATCGAGAGTTACATTTCTTAATGTCAATGATACTGACATAGTTTGCGTTATAGTGAAGTTATAATAATGTTTTTGATTTAAATCCAAATATCTTATGAGAGCATTATCACATCCTATTGTGCAATAACCAGAGGGACAATATGAGCCAGAATTACAAGTCGGTATTGTAGTCGTTGTAGTTGAAGTTGTTGTTGTTGTCGTCGTGGTAGTAGTTATTCCAATTACACTGCATCTCAAACTTATATTATAAGGTGCATTGTTAACTCCAAGACCTAACCATGACGGATGGTTTACAGCAAAATAATAAGTTCCTGGTGGTAATGCAGTGTTAGTACAAAGATCCAGTGGTGGTGGACCTATAGCAGAACATTGAGGAGGATTAGTTCCAGCATCACCTAATTGCGAATGCATAGGACAACTTCCTGCCCATTGTGCAAATAGATTGAAGTTATTATCGAGAGTTACATTTCTTAATGTCAATGATACTGACATAGTTTGCGTTATAGTGAAGTTATAATAATGTTTTTGATTTAAATCCAAATATCTTATGAGAGCATTATCACATTGTACTTCATAAGAATCTTGACAGTTAGAACCGGTACTTTGAATTGAAATTATGCCTAAACTTATTAACGATCTTGATATCTTATTTGTAACATCTGTGAACAAAAAGATTGATACCAAAAATATAAAGAGAATAACATCCAAAAATAAAAGTATTTTTTTGTTTTCAAACCCCATAAAGTACGTCCCTTTATATATTGTTTAATTTTATTGTATAATAATCTTTCACAAAACTTTATAGAAATAGAAAAATAAAAAAGAAAAATTAACTGACTATTTTCATCTGTCCTTTTCTAGGTATGTTCAGTTGTAATTCTCCTCTAAATTCCCTGATATATCCATCTTTTATTTCAAGAGTATTCCCTTCGTTTATTTCATCAATTTGTTTACCCCAAAGAGTCAGTTCTATCTTTCCAGTATCATCTTCCATAGTTGCAGTTGCGACTCGTGTCCTATAACCTAGTTTAGTCATGACTTCTCTAGGTTCAGAAATACTTATGATCTTAGCAGTCAAGTTGACGTTATCCATACCAAGTCTGAGTTCGTTAATTTTCAATATCTTCCCCTTCAAATTCGTCTTTTGATTCTTCAGTTTCTTCTTCTACTTCTTCATGTTTTTTCTCATCTTCCTCAATTTCTACGAATTCATCTTCTGATTCTTTCTTTGTTTCTTCTGCTTCACTGACTTTTACAGCTGTTGCAAACCTTCTACTAACTTCAGTTATCTTTATTTTACACTTTTCCCCTTTTTGTGTGTTTGGGACAAAAATCACAAAATTTTTGACTCTAGCTATTCCATCTCCTCTTGATCCCACTTCTTGAATCTCAACGTCGTAAGTCTCGCCTTTTTTAACAGGTTTTTCGAAACTATCTCCAAAACTCCTTTCACCGAATCTTGGTCTTGAAAACCTTCTTTCCATATTTTAACCTCCTTAGTAACCTACCCAGAAAAAAACTGAGTAGAAAATTTAAGAATTAGATTCTTATATCCCCCCTAATTCCATTGAAGATTGTATTTAAAAACACATTTAAATACTTTTTCTAGCCTACATAGGTAAGTTCTTTTTCTTCTTTCTTTGTTTCTTCCATTATTTTCTTTCTGGATCTTTCATCGAATTGTCTGTAAAAATCTAATACTGGTTTGCTTAAACTGGGTGATACTTCTTTCAAAGCCATTTCAAAATGTTTCATTGTAACTTCTTTTGCTTTTTTATTCTCTCTCAAAGCATGCATTGCTGCTTCTCTGCATAATGCTTCTAAATCTGCACCAGAGAAGTTTTCAGTTTTTTTGACCAATGTCTTCAAATTTACACCTTTCAAAGGCATATTTTTACTTTTTATCTCTAGAATCTTCAATCTTGATTTCTCATCTGGTTCAGAAATCAGTATCTGTCTATCAACTCTCCCTGGTCTTAGTAAAGCTGGATCAAGCATATCTGGTCGATTAGTTGCAGCTATGACTATAACATCATTTAGTTTTTCTAGTCCAGAAAGCTCTACTAGCAGTTGTGATACAATTCTTTCCGATGACTCATGAAGACCGGCTCCTCTTCTGGGAACCATTGCATCCATTTCGTCGAAGAAAATAATTACTGGGGCAACTTGTTTAGCTCTTCTGAATAATTCTCTTACCATTTTCTCTGATTCACCAAACCATTTACTCAGTAGTTCAGGTCCTCTTATCGAGATGAAATTGGCATTCGATTCAGTGGCTACCGCCTTTGCTAACATAGTTTTACCACAACCTGGAGGACCATAAAGGAGTACTCCTCTTGGCGGTTCTATTCCCATTCTTTTGAAATCCTCTGACCTGGTTAAAGGCCATTCTATACTTTCTTTCAATTCTTCTTTGACTTTTTCTAAACCGCCTATATCACTCCAATGGACATTAGGTATCTCTATCATAACTTCCCTCATGGCTGATGGTTCAACAATCCTCAAACCATGATCGAAATCTTCTTTTGTGACTTTGAGCTTTTCTAAAGTTTCCTTTGGTAATGTTTCTTCTTCTCTCCATTTTATTTTTGGTAACAATCTTCTCAGTGCATGCATCGCAGCTTCTTTAGTTAAGGCGCTTATATCAGCTCCTGTATAACCATAAGTAACTTCAGCTATCTTATTTAGATCAACATCTTCTGCTAGTGGCATTCTTCTCATGTGTATTTCCAGAATTTCCTTTCTACCATTTGCATCTGGAATTCCTATTTCTATCTCTCTGTCAAATCTTCCAGGTCTTCTTAGTGCAGGATCCATCAAGTTGGGAACATTAGTTGCAGCTATGACTATTACTTTTCCTCTTGCCTTCAAACCATCCATTAAAGTTAATAGTTGGGATACAACTCTTCTCTCTACTTCCCCGTGAACTTCTTCTCTTTTTGGGGCGATAGAGTCTATCTCATCCAGAAAGATTATACTTGGAGCGTTTTTCTCTGCATCTTCAAAAATTTTACGTAGATTTTCCTCTGATTTACCGTACCACATACTCATGATTTCTGGACCAGCAATAGAATAGAAATTAGCACCAGATTCATTGGCTACTGCTTTTGCTAGTAATGTTTTACCACAACCTGGAGGACCATGTAACAGAACTCCTTTTGGTGGTTCTATCCCTAATCTAGTGAAAAGTTCTGGATGCCTTAAAGGTAATTCAATCATTTCTCTAACTTTTTGTATGGCTTCATGTATACCACCAATATCTTCATAAGTAACAGATGGTACAGCTCTTTGTTCAAGTTCAAAACCCTTTGGTAATCTTGATAAGATTTCTACTTCAGTCATATCACTTATCCTTACTATACCGGCAGGATTTGTATCAGTGACTACAAATCTAACCTCACCAGTTGGAGTGAATGATGTGAAGAAATCCTCTATGTCAATACCCCATTCTTGGAATATGCTTGGTATTTCCATATTATCTTTTTCTTTTACAACAGGAGAAGGCACTATAATATCTCCTTTTGTAAGAGGACGATAGTAAATATTTTGTTTAATTAAATTAGGACTAATTTGTATTACAACCCCTTCTTGAGCAGGAGCAAGAGTGACTTTTTTTGCTTCTTTCACTTCAACCTTCCTAATTTTAACATTATCACCTACACCTGCGCCAACATTTTTTCTGACAAGACCATCCATTCGTACAACATTAAGACCCGCATCAGATGGATAAGCTCTGACTGCAATTGCTGGCGTTTTCCTACTGCCTTCTAGTTCAACAATATCCCCTTCCCTGATACCTATTTTTTGCATTGTACTTGAGTCGACTCTAATAATACCCCTACCAAATTCTTCTCTTTGCGTCAATTCTCCAATCTTCAATTCAACTTCTCCTTTTTTCTCACTCATCCTCAAAACACCTTCTTAAAATTTTTTCCTTTTCTTTATTGAGTAAAACATCAAATTCATCCCATTGGACTTTATCATCCCATTCATCAAAAAATCTTCTCATCTTTTCCATATGTTTTCTCATTATAATGAATATAGATTTGTCAACTTTTATGTGTGGCATTTCATCTAGAAGTCCATTTCTTCTGTATATATAACGTTTCTCTTGCTTTTTAACAGTTTGTTTCCAACCATACAATTCTTTGTAAAACTTATTCCTCTCCGACATGCTTTCGAATTTACTTGTGTTTACTGTGAATGTTATTAGTATTGCTTTTTTCCTTTCAATCATATATACCATTTAGTGTTTATTTACACTATAACTATTGTCAACCAAAGTTTTTAAAGATATCACTATAATATAAAAATGTTTTAATCTAATTAAATTCATAACTCACTAAAATTAAGAATTTCGTCATTGTCGAAGTTTATACATTTTTTTTCGACAGTATATTCTTGATGTTGCTATACCTTCAATTTCAATCTCTTTTAGATATTCATTACACCTAGTTCTCGACAGTTTCATTAATTTACTTAATTGTGCTGACGAAAGTTCATTATGTTTCTCAAGAATTAGCTTAATAGCCTCTTTTGTTGTAGAAGACTTGCTGCGAGTTTGAAATACTGGGCTACTTTTTGATATTATTTGTTCCATTTCCCTCAATTTTGAGTCGATTTTTTCTATTTTTTGTTTCAAGTTCATAAGTTCCTCAAATTCAATCGACATTTTGGCGTATTGACCGTCTAACTGCCTTATAAGATTTTCATTAGTCTCTGTTCTATCATTTTTAGATCTAAAAATAAACATCGCACCAATACTAATTATCTATTATCTCATATTAAAAGTTTATATTCGACAGTACATGAACTTACGAATTGTCGAAAATTTCGCATTTTCTCACAGTCCTGCATGTATTATATCGATCGACAGATGTGTTATACAGTAATATTATACGATATCGTACAAGTGCTAGAATGATTGATAAAAATCCTAAAAGTCTCATATTAGAGGCGTTGGTAAACCACCCTAAAGGCTTAACTATGGTCTCCTTAGCCGAAGTTGTTGGTTTACATCGACATACAGCAACGAAGTATCTGTATGAACTTATTGGTGCTGGTTTGATCCATCAGAGAAAAGTTGGACCAGCAAGACTTTGTTATTTGAAAGAAACTATTGAAGAAAATCAAACAGAAATGCCTACCATGCAAATACAAGAATCTACCTTGAAAACACATGATAAAAAATGGTTTGGGGGAAAATCTCAAATAAGGTTTATAGCAATCTTTTTGTTGCTTGGTATTATTTTAGTTTCGAGTACTGTAATAGCATCTAACTTTCTGAATGAAACATTTGGTAGCACGAGTCCAACAGGAAAATTTATTTCAGATTCGACAGCAAATGTTATTTCAGGACAATCAGATCCAACGATTGAGAATGTCGAAAATATTCAACATGCATCGACAGAGGATAATAATATAAATATTATATTAATTAATAACGAAACTTCTGAAACCATCGACACATCAAAATCGGAGACTATAAATAAAAATTTTACAACAGAAATTACAGAACCAGCAAATAGTTCAAATAACCTTGTTAACAATAATGAAACATCTGAAAACCCTGAAACAAATAATACAGATGTGTCGAAAACAATCAATGATACTCTTCCTATCGAAATTCCTCCACTAGAGGTTGAAAAACCAAATCTTAAAGTTGACATAGAATACTCAAAAAAAATCACGAGAGGAGATCAATTTACAATAAAAGCAAAAATAGAGAATGCTGGTTCTTCCGTTGCAAAGGGTGTTGATCCAAGATGGATTCTACCTAAAGAATTTGAAATCGTCTCTGAAAAAGAAGATTGTGAAAACTTAGAACAAAATTCTTTCTGTACTTCTAAAATCACTTTAAAAATTCCGTTCTCTGCAGAACTGGGACTTAATGAAATAAAAATTGTGGTTAATTATGAAACATAAATATCAAAAATCTGAGGCTGGGCAAAGTCAGTTAATATTATCTCTATTCTTCTTATTAATCGCTTCTTCTGCAGTTCTTGCCTATAATGCAACAATGAACACTACATTAACAATGACAACAACCACAATAACTACTAATATTTCGACTATAGAACAAAAAGTTCAGGTAGAAGTCTGGGCTAATACAACTATAAAATTGGAAATAAATGGGGAATTGATCAAGGCAACACTTTTAATGGATAACGGATCGGTAATTCCTGAAAAGAGCATTGAATTCTTTGTTAATGGCATTTCTATTGGTTCGTATTTAGCTGATTCAGATGGTCTTGCTCAAATAAAACTCAACTCAACTTTCGATACGTTAACAGCAATTTTTGAAGGCGATTCTCTTTCTTATCTTAATCCTTCTAAAACAACAAAAAACAGCACAATTGAAGAGAACATCACTCCAACTTTAGATTCTCTACCACCCACTTACTCAGAAATATGGACAAGTAATGCAACTCCAAGAATTGGAGAATCAGTAGACTTTCATGCTTTCTGGCAGGATGATTTTGGTTTGGATAAATGGATTTTCAGTTGGAATATTTCTGGTGATTGGAACAACGAGACTTATAGTTTTATTTCAAGTTACGATGATAAAACACAAATTCTAACCAAACAAGGATGGAAATACTTTAGAGATTTGAATTATTATGATGATATCGCCACTCTTAAAAACGAAAAAACTAGCTGGGAAAAACCACTTAGGATAATCTCTCTTCCATATGATGATGGAATATTCAAGATCGATGGAATAATAGATTTGTTTGTTACTCCTGATCATAAGGTCTTTGCAAGATTAGATAGTCCTTTAATTTTTTTATTAAACAACATTAAGGATTTTCTTTTCCCAGTAAACCCAGAAGATTTTAAATTAATCGACATAAAAGACGCTTATGATTCTCTTAAATCTGGTTATCATATAACTTTTCTAGATGAGGAATTAAAACCAGTTTATGTCAGTAAAATTACCAAAGAAACATATAAAGGAGAAATTTTCGACATAACAGTTCCAAACCACATAGTTCTGGTTAAACGTTTTGGCAAGGCCGTCTGGTCTAGCAATCTAAATGTTAAAGAGGCTTGGAGTAATATAACTAAAGTTATAGATACTTCTGGGATAGTAACTTACAAATTTTATGCTTCTGATTTAGTTGGTAACTGGAATGAAACTGAAATAAAAACTATTGTAGTAATGGAAGAACCCAACATAACTCAACCTATCGAAATTCTTAATCAAACATTATTGACCGTAAGAACTGATAAAGACACTTATACAAAAGGCGAAATAATAAACATTTCTGGAGAATTTTTAGTTAATGGAACGAAAATTGATTCTCAACTTGACCTAATTGTTGAATTTAATGGAAGTTCAGTATATTCCGCCTTAGCAGATGTAACTAATGGAAATTATTATTATCCTTTAAAAGCTGACTTTGAAAAAGAAGGAGAATACATTATCAACGTATTGAAAGATAATTTAGTAAATCATACTATTTTTAATTATTCAATTAAATCACCACTCCAAATCTATAACATATCTATTGACGCGTCTGTATCTGTTGAAAATATTAGTGGAAATGTTACAGAAAGATCGATAGATATAAATGGAAGTGTGATGATCGATGGAACCATAGTTGATTCGAATGTTAGTATAATTGTAAAAGATTCAAAAGATAAAATCGTATTTGAAAATGAAAAAATAACTGATGGCAGGTTTTCATTTAATTTCAAACTTTTATCAAAATATTCCGGAACGTATACTGTAGAGATAACTGCAAATACAGCTTATGGTAACACGAACAAAACCCTTACATTTGATATACTCAAACATAAAACCATAAAAGTGCAAATTAAACAACCAAAAAAGAACTATGCACTCGGAGAAAAAATTAAGTTTGAGATTAGGGCTATAGATGAGGATGGTTCTTTATATCCAAATGCTACAATTAGAGTTTTCATTCAAGATTCCGAAGGAAATATTACTGAAACCAACTTTACTGAAGATGAATTTGAAAAAGGAAAATACTGGGTTGAACTGGATACAGAAAGAGAATTTACACCAGGTTTGCATAAATTAAAAGTTAAATTGAGTTATATAAGTCCTAACCCAGGTCTAGTTGAAGTTGAAGAAGAAACGACATTTGCCGTTGGTCTAGTAAACATAAACACACCCAAATCGGTCTACCTACCAGGAGAAAATGTAACAATAATGATTGGTGTTTTGACCGAACAGGGAAAAAGAGCTTACGATGCAAATGTTACTTTAACGATTACTTCACCATCTCAAAAAGTTTATACTTATTCCACTTTAAACAACACTGTAGAAAGTAACGGTGATGGCACTTTTATTGTTTACTATAATCAAACAGACGAAATAGGAAATTATACAATCTATTCTTATGTTGAAGGAGAAAATGTAAGTGCTGATTACGAAACTTTCTTTGAAGTTAAAGAATCCTCAGACTTCTTTATCAAAAGAGATTCTCTGATTCTTGCAGATATGCTGACTGAGCCTACAATGGAAATAGAGATTCTACCAACTGTTGATGCTAAAAACGTCAGAATAATTGAATATCTTCCTCCAGAATTTTCTAACATAAAGACCGATGGAATTGTCAGTAAAAATTCAGAGAATATAACCATTACTTGGGATTTCAGTTCTTTAAAGGCAGGAGAACCAATTAAACTTAAGTACACATTCACCACACCTCATGTTTCACCTAAACTTTATTTAATCGGACCTTTGACAATCAGTAGCGACAAAGGTAATTTCAATGAACTTAAACCATGGACATTGGGTATAGCAGATGTTAGGTACTTCTTCATGGTTTGGGAGATTTATGAAAAAGGTACTACGAATGGAGTCAGTCCTGAAGCCCTTTGTAGGGGTAGAAACTACACTTTCATGACATTTATTTTTGAGTCAACAGGAGATGATCAAGCTGCTGCACAGAACGGTTATATACAGGTTAAAAGATCGACAGATGCAGTTTTTACTTCTATTGCTAGAACTGGGACTTATGGATGGTATAATTTATCCAGACAACCGTATCCAGTAGAAGCTTTTGATGGCTCAGCTGGTGGAATAGATGTTGATTGTGATCCAGGAACAAGAGACAGGTGTGGCAATACAACTTTTGATTTAAACACTTCTTCAGCTGCAGCTTTAGGTTGGTATACATTAAGATCATACTTGGCAACTACTTACGCACAGGTGAAATATGACACCGATAAATTAGATGTTCAGTTAGTTGATTGTAGTGGAAGTGTGGATGTTTTTGGCAATTTTGAAATATTCTCCCCGACAGGTGAGAGAAAATTCAACATGCAAGGAACTATAATTCCAAATAAAGTCATTGGAGGGCATACTGCTACTTTTGTCTTGCCAATAAAAAATAACTATAGTTCTGCAATAGACAACATAAATGCGACTCTATATATTTATGACGGAGAAAATAAAGTCGATTGGTTTATAGTTGAGGGTGCGACACAAAATATTTCTTCTTTAGCTTCAGACTATGACAATACCACATTCAGATGGCATGTACTTGTACCAGATAATGTTGATGCTTCAAAAACATATACGGTCAATGTCACGCTAAACTACTCTAGTGTATGGAAAAGATATAGTAAAAATTTTGATGTTTATAACTATGGAGGTACTTCAGCATCTCCTTTAGTTATATTTCATACATCTCCAGAGCAAAGTACTGCTGATACATCAAGTGCCTATAACAATAGAACAGTTTGGATATGCAATTATGGAGATTATAATATAACTGCAGACATAAGTGAATATACTGCTATTGAAAACGTTCCGGGTACATCAAAACCAACAACATCTGATGGCATTGGAAATACTTCTTCGGATGCAGGCATTTTTCAATTCTTAGGTAGGATGATTCCAGTTTCTGATTGTTTTTGGTATAATATTCGATATCTGGCAATAGGAGATACTGGAATAGAAGAATACACAGTAGAAGTTGTATGGAACGACAGTGCGACAGGTGAACCACTCACAGTAACTAATACTTATCAGTCTCCTTCTGTTGTCAATACTGCAGATGTATTTACTGCGACTTTGAATATAACTTCTGTTAATTCAAATACAAGCAACACACCTGCACAATTGCAAATAGGAAACACAGGGGATGCTACAACATACCTATACACAATAGAAATGCGTACCCCACCAGGAATTATACCCTTTGATTTTAGCGTATCTCCAGATGATGGTTATCCTATGGGTTCGGTCTACAATGGTTATGAAGTCAAGTGGACGGGATTTAAAGTTGATGCTGGTAAGAGTGGAAGTGCAAACAGATATTGGTCTGTTGCGGCTGCATCAAGAGCCACTATAGATTTCAAAATAAACACATCTTCGATACCTGAATTTACACCGGGTGGCAAAGTTTTTCTCATTTATCTCAATGCTTATGAAGGACAGTCTAGATGGGGTCATCCAACAGCCAGAATACCAATAGTTCTAAACGGACCTTGGATTAAAACAGTCAGATATTACAATGACACTTCATCGAGTTGGAAAAATGATTTTCCATCATCTGTTGGTTGTGGTGTTTTCAACACTTCCTTGCAGGTATTCAACAAAGGTAATCAACCAGTGAACAATCTAAATATAACAGAAAAAAAATACAACATCTCTGTAACACACCCAAAAGATATTATATTCCAATACAATTGGTCGAGTGATGGAACTCCAGCAACAATAAATTCTGGAAACAATGTAACATGGGCAAATACCACATTTTATTTTCCAGTCGGCAAAAATTTTGCAAAATATTATAATTATACAATAAACGTGACTTATCAGACTAACGGCACATTTAATTTCCTAGTAGGACAATCAGCAATTACCAATGATATACTCTATACAGATACCAACAGTACTGTTGTGAATTTAACTAGAGGCGGCACTTTGCCATTTGCTACTCATAATATTACAAGAACATTTATACCAATCGGCACTAATGCCAGTTTAACTGTGAATTATACAAACGTAACACAAAATTCTACAGTTATCAATGTATATGTAAACAACTTATATTTAGGTAACACACCACTATCTAATCAATCTAACAATTACACTTTCACCAACTTATCGGTTAGCTGGATTTACAACATATCTAATCCTAATAATCCTATAATCAATATAACATATTCAGGTAACGGAACCAACATAACACAAACAAATCTAACATATCAAATGTATTATGCGGGAGCTTTTACATTCTTTGATGAAAACTATACAATTTATGCATCTTGTGGTGCTGCCTTATCAGTGAATACACCAACTTCTCAACCTACTGAACCACAACGTAATGTCCCATTTAATATATCTTCTACTATAAGCAATTCAGGGCCAGGGAATGCAACTAATGTCATGGTGATGATCAATGCTACTGGTCCAGGTTCACTTGAAATTAGAAATTCCACAAATGATTTATCTAATATAACATATATTGGCTACATAAAAAGTGGGAATAATAATCCAGCTCTATGGAACATCACAGCACCAACTGCCGGTAATTATCGATTCTGTATAAAAACAAACTCGACTGAAAACTCTACTGAAGTGGCGAGCTGTACTAATATAACTGTAACTTCAACAGACTCCGTAACTTTGGATAACCCTTTGGCTATTTCTGCTGAATATGGAAACGAAACAGGGAGTTGGGGGTTCAACTGGACTTTCAATATAACAGTCAGTTCCAATATTCAATCTGGCAACTTTCAAGTGAATGCTTGGGTAAGTAAAGATGGTGGAACAACTTACAGTCTTGTAGGAAATAGAACCTATTATGCCGGTAACGGAACTCTTAATTTCACTTATAATTGGGATCCAACCTGTGCTGATTTACCCACAACTAGCAATACACTAAAATTCAATGATACTTACAAAAATAATGAAACTGATCCAAAAGATTTCACTCTAACAAAAAATAACGTTATATGGATATACAATGCATCTACTACTGGACATAATTTTACTGCAAACAGATCTGGTATTCAGACAACTTTACTAAATTTCATCGTAATGGATAAGAATGGAACTTATCTTCCTAACTTTGGTACAAAGTTTTATGTTACAACTGACAATAACACTAACAACTTTTATCCAACTGGAACAGATCATATCTATGAAATAAAAACAAATGGATCTGCATATGCAAATTTCTCCTTTAACGCCACTTGTTCTAATGATTATTCAGGTGCACCAAAGTTCATTGTTGGACCGCATCAATGGAAAATAACTGTAAATGATTCAGAACTTAACTGTTACAATCAGAACGATTCTTATAATTACATTCCAAGGAACCTAACAGTTATGGGTAACATCCTTATCACACTTAACAATCCTGATGGCACTACAAATGTAACTCAACTCAGTAACATGCAGTTCCTCGGTTACAGCGACGATGACTGCAACGACGCTTTAACCTTAAACTACACATCAGGTTATGAAGAAGTAAAATACTATACCAATGACACACCAACCACTGGCTACTACTGTGGTAACTCCAACCTGATCGGTGCGAATGCTTATCAATGCTACTGGCAGACCAACCTTTCAACACCAGTACAAGGATACAATGCATCTATGTTCGTCAACAAGAATTATTATTATTCCAATCAGACACTGAGCTACGATAACAGGGGCTGGTTGTTCTATGTCAATGTTTTCAGGCAATTATACAACCAGTCAGTCAACCCCACTTCATCACTTTACACTTACAACAACTGGAATTTCTCAGTCATCGCCACATCAGGTGACTATTCCAACCAGACTATCAAGTTACAACTGAAGAAAGGTGGTGGTGATTGGTCTGATTGCAGTCAAGTAGCATCATGTGTCAACATGACACAGACCAACTTAACTCATAGTGCCAATGTGACTTATTATTGGTATGTAAACTTTTCCTCTTCACAAACAGATATATGGTTCTACAAATTCCAGATGAATAACAGCAACACTAAAGCTGTTGATTTAGAGACATCTGGTACTAATTCGTTTGAAGTATTATCCAGCACAGTAAAAATATTCCTAGAGAACATAACTAGAAATCCAGCCTCTGGCAACTGGGGTGGTGGTAACTTCACTTTCAACGTAACAGTCAACACGACCGGTATCAACAACGTGACTGTCTTCCTCTGGACAGGTTCAAGTTCTAGTGGTCCATGGACCTTGATTGGAGAACAAAACTATTCTATTGAACAGGGTGCTTGGCAACAATTTAATTTCAGTAAGGCATTCACTTGTGGTGATATAGGCACTAAATATTTCTTCTTCAACACCACCAACTACAATTTAACAACCAACATGACCACGCCTCAAACATTCAATGTAACAAAAGACACTGTCCTGTTCACTTACACAACTGGTAACAACTCAATCGCCAACAGATCAGGCAGCCAAACAGAATTGTTGAGTTTCCAAGTCAACGACACCAACGGTACAATAATGACATCCTTCCCGGTCAAGTATTCCATAACAACTAACAACGTCACTTACTATACCGATAACAACTTCATCATCACTGCCGATGCTTCAGGCAACGCCAACCTCTCATTCAACGCAACATGTTCCAACGAATACTCTGGTGCACCCAAATTCCTAGTCGGTCAGCAACAATGGAAAGCTCAAATAAATGACTCAGAGTTATCATGTTACAACCAGAACGACACATCAACCTTTACTTATGGTAACCTAACAGTCATGGGTAACATAATTCTAGAATTTACAAAACCTGAATCTAAATCTTATACACAGGAAGATGAAATTGCTTTCAGTGGTGCAGTTGTTGACGATTGTAATGATGTTATTAAAACTCCATACCCAACTGTTCACTATTTTTCAAATACTTCTATTGGTTCTTATGAATGCTTACCAGTAGATAGACTTGGTGACAATGCATTTCTCTGCGATTGGACTACAAACATTTTCACAAACATGACATGGTATAATACAACGATGGTAGTAAACAGAACTTATCATTATGATAACTTTACTACACGTACAGGAGAACCAGGTTTATTCTATTTATCTCCAATTAAAAAATTATTAAACACAACTGGATACCCAAGTACAGAAGGATGGGGATATAGAAACTGGAACTTCTCTGTTAATGCTTCCTCTGGAGATAGCTTGAATACGTATAACGTGTCTTTGTATATGAACAAAGGATCACCAAGTTTTATAAGTAAATGCGAAGCTCCTACTTGTTTGAATCAAACACCGATTGAATGTCTGAACTGTAATAATTCTATAAAGTATTGGTATAGAAACTTTACTTATTCTGATCAAGGAACTTGGTTCTTTAAATTTGAAATTGATGTAACTTCTACCTCTGGTAATGATATAGTAGTAGTAGAAAAGGATGATATTTCTATAAATCGTTCTTACCCATCACTTGAATCAATTGTTAACAGAAGTGGTAATCAGAACATACTCCTCATAATCTTTGTCAACGATACAGATGCAAATCATCAAGCCGGTAATTCATCGGAAGGGTTTCCATCGGCGACAGTTTATTTCAATGTAACAAACAGCTCAGGAAGTTATATCAATTATGGTTCAAGTTCAACTAATGACACAGGACATGCAAACATAACTTTTAACCCAGCTTGTATATACTTGAAAGGAACACAAAACTGGACTGTATACACTTCAGGTGATTCGAATTATAAAGATTATAGTTCAAGCATTTATAACATAACAATTTATGGAGATTTAGTTCCACAGAATATTAAGACTTATAATACGTCTATAATGGAATCTGATACCTTCTATCAAGGTAATATCATTAATGTCACTGGAAAAGTTTTAGATGATTGCAATGTGATTATAGAAAACACCACTGGTATAAATGTTACTTTTAAAATTTTTAGAAATAATACTTACCCCACAGAACCACAATCACTTTGTATTAATATTACATATCTTGGTGATGGAACTTATTCTTGTCTCTGGAATTCAACTGATTTTGAAAATGGAACTTATTTCATTAGAATGAATGCAACCAACGTAACACTTAACAATAATGGTACTTCTTCTCAATTGGTTGTATTCGGTTTAGGAGTACCACCAAACTCGCCACCATCTTTATCATTAGCTTCCGTAACACCTGCTTCAGGTGGATGGGGTTCTAACTTTAACTTTTCAGTAAATGTTACAGATCCAGATCAATTAAATACTGTTACAGTTCGTTTATGGACAAATGAAACAGGCGATTGGGTTTTAGTTGATAATCAAACGTGTACAGAAACTTGTAATAGTGGAAACAAAGTTACTTTGTACTTTAATAAAAGTAACTATTTGTGTGGAAACATAGGTACGCAGTTTTACAAGTTTAATGCAAGCGATAATTCAGGTACATCAACAAGCATTTCTGATGATCTTGGGCCTTCCCAATTCACTTTAACAGGAGACAATGTTGAATTCATTAATCCAGTTGAAAATGGTGGAATTGTCAACAGAAGCGGAGATCAAAACATAACATTCGCTGTAAGAATTAATGATACAACCAAAGGAGTTTTAGTTGGGTCTAACGTAAATACAGGAAGATTTTGGGTGACTTATGATGCTTCAGAATGGGATACAGGAAGTGATAATAGAACTACTAATTCTAGCAGCTACATGAACTACACATTTAACCCTAATTGTACTTCCCCGAGATATAGTGCTAGCAACTCACAGAAATGGAAAGTTGGTGTATTGGGTGATATCTGTTATGTTGACACGAATAGTTCTAACTATACTTTAACAATAAAAGGAGACTTAATAAACTCTATATTTTTACCTGATTCTGAAGTGTTCAATGATTTGCAAAATGTTACATTTGTTGGCAATATAACGAGTGATTGTTTCGATGAAAATATAAATGATGCTAGTGTAACATTCAGAGTTTCCCATGAAAGTTATAACTATAGTGCTGAGCCTAATCCAGCATATAACAATGATACTTACTATAATGCAACATGGAACGTTACAGGAAGCCCCGAGGGTAACTATACAACTTACATGAACTCATCTAAAACAAATTACAACTCAAATACCACAATCAGACTTAATTCGTTCCATCATCAGGTTAGACCAGAATTACCAAATTCATCTGTTTATGCTATTCCTACTCTGGAAGTTTGGGGAAAAACTTTCTACTTTAATTATGTCATTACTGATGATGACGATAATGTAACTGTTTACTTGTGGAGGAGATGTACAGGTGGTAATACAACAAAAGATTCAACAATCCCATGTGGTCCAGATACAGCCTTCTCACTTTATTCAACCAAATATTGTAACGACTGTATAAACAGATTGGATAATTTTACAATATCTACCACATCAAAGAATGATATAGGAAATTATGAATGGTTTATTAATGTTTCTGATAAATACGGTGGGACAAATACCTCATCAATAAAAGTTTACAACGTGACTAAAAGGCCGGTAGTATTCGTATATTCTGGTGGTAACGATACTAACGTAAGCAGAATAGGAGATAATAGAACTTACCTTGAAGTATATGTAATGTCCTGGAATGGTAACAACAATGTGAATTTATCAAAATATATAAGATTCTGGGTGACAACAAATGGAACCCAATGGAGTAACAACGATCAGTCAGGAGTAATGAGAAATCTATCAGGACAATCAGGTGATCCGCAAGGTTTAGCAAGATGGAACTTCAACCCAACTTGCCCCTCACCATTTTACAGAACAGGTCTTCAATGGTGGAATGTCACTTTCGATGGAGATGATTCTTATTTCTCAAATATATCTTATGTCAATTATACTCTTTATGTCAATTCTACATTGAATAATGGGATAATCTATCCGGTCAATGGAGAAGTTTTTGATGAAGGAGCATATGTAAATATAACAGGTAATGTGAGTGATGAATGTGAAGCTGTTAGTGGTGCCACAGTAACGTTTAATATTTTCGATGCTTCTTGTGGTTCTGTAACTGATAAAGGCAATGGATATTACAACTGTACTTATGTTTCTTCTGAACCACAATGGAAGAATGTAACAATAAACTCTAGTAAAGCGTATTATAACGATGGTTATTATCTTAAAGGCAACGCATTTCAGATAAGAAAATCTCCTACAGTTTCTGATTATTCCATCGATCCTACAACAGGGGGATGGGGTTCTTATTATTCAGTTTATGTTACTGTCGATGATGCGGACGGAACAGACACAGAAAATGTAACTTTATGGAAAAGCATAGGAGGCGGTGCTTGGACTCCAGTTTCATCTAAAATTTGTATTACAGGATTAGACTGTACTGGTGTTCAATTCCATCCAGATTTTCATTGTACTGATTATGTTAATGGTCCCAATATAAATCTGAGATTTAATGTTACTGATAGTTACGGATTAAAAACCGCCAGTAATAATCTTACATTAACTCTACAAAAAGATTATGTTGCACTTACTACAAGCTCAAATCCAACGATTAATAGAGAAAGTGGAAACGCCACGTTCTTTGTTAATGTCAAAGATTTGAATAAGACAGGTACTCCTCCAGTAAATTCAACCGAAGAAGGGAGTGCTATTAATGGTTATTTCGTATTTGATAAAGGAGAAGAAGTTTATGACGAAGGTCATCTACGACAAGTAAATTCAACAGGTTATATGAATTATACATTTGATCCAAACTGTTCTTATGGTGTCGGAACAAATTATTGGTACTCAAACATAACTGGTAGTCAATGTTATCAAGATCAGGAACTAGGTCACACAGATCAGATGTATTACGTTAAAGGTCAACTTTATGTAGGATTATATCAACCGCAACAAAATTCCATTTTCAACGTTACAAATTTAATTAATTTAAGATGGAATGTCTCCAGTGATTGTTACGCACAAGAGGGAAATATAACTGGAGTAACCAATAGTTTGAACTTAAATAACATAGGAAATACATCATCTTGTGATTCAGTAAACGAGATATTTACCGGCAATTATAACTGTACTTGGGATTCAACTGATAAGGCTGAAGGTAATTGGTCAGTAAACATAACAACCACTTCATCTGATTATTACACTAATTCTACAAAATACTTTGATAGATTTTATCTCAAAAATCAGGCACCTAATGCAACTAATAATAATGTTAATCCATCAAGTGGGGGATGGGGAACAACTTACAGGTACAATACTACAATAACAGACCCTGAAAATAATACAGTAACTTGTCAACTTTATGTTAAAACTAATGAGGATTGGGTATACAAAGGTTCTGACACAGTAACATCACCAAACAATTGTTCTGTTGTCGTGAATGATTATACCTGCAATGATCAAAGTAATGCACAATTTTATTTCATTTTGAATGATACATACAATACTGTAAACACATCAGAAACTATAGGAATATCTAATGGACCTACAATAGCAAAGGATGATGTCACTTTCAGTACCATAACAGGTGATAATTCTTATGTTAATAGATCTAATGATGTTAACGGAAATTCAATTAGATTTATCGTAAATGTTATCGATTCAACAAAAAATAATGTACCATTAACTAATACAAATGGAACTGTTTGGATAACTAATGATAGTGCTACTTACAATAATTATTCACTCCAAACAAATTCATCAGGTTATTTAAATTTTGATTTCAATCCAAATTGTACTGATCCACATTACAATGCTGGAAGACAGTATTGGCAAATTGGTGTTGAGAATGATTATTGTTACAATCCAAATAATGCAACGAGTGGAAATTATACTGTTAACATAAAAGGAAATTTATGGCCGTTAATAACTTCACCCAGTGGAGGAAAATCCCTAAGAGGAGAAAGTAATATCCTATTAAGAGGTAGCATCACAGATGAATGTGGTGATGTTGTTTCTGATGCAACAGTTAATTTCACCGCTATACACAACGAGACCTTAGTTGAGCGTCTCTGTTCCTCGACCAACAATGAAGTCAATGGCTCTTACAACTGCACTATTCTTGGAAGTTCCACCAGTACTTGGTCAACAAAGAAATATGATGTAAAGTTTAATGCTAGTGGAAACAACTACAATTACAATTCTACAACAGAAGTTTGCCTGCCTGGTTCAACTACTGAATGGTGTACTAACAATAAAGCATTTTGGCTTGAAACAAGACCTTTCTTGACTGGTGCAAACGCTACCTCTTCAGGAAACGGTGGCTGGGGTGAAACTTGGACTTTTAGAGTAAATGCAACTGACGCAGATTATGATAAAACCCGAGTCAACTTTTATTTAAGAAGATGTACAGATAGCAGTTGTACTTCTTTTGGTCCAGCTCCTTATGATACATGGTATTTGGAATCTTACAACAGTTCTGTAACTGGTATAAATACCACTGTTATATTCACTAAGAATGATTTTGATGGTACGATACATATTGGAAAATGGCAGTTAAAGTTTAATGTAACTGATAATCCTGTTAATGATAATTGGGATGTTAATGAAACAAGTGCTGTCAATTTTACCTTAGATAAGGACGACATCAACATCACTTATAGCGACGGTAACAACTCTGTCGTCAACAGATCATTAGCACCTTTACAATCCAACGTAACATTGTCAGTCAGGATATATGATACTGATAAGAATGCTTCAATAGGTGTTGTACAAGGAACAGGAAAAGTTTACGTCACGACCAATACTTACAATCCCAACAGTTTTATTGTAGATTATATTAAATCCTCTTCAGGAGCTGGCGGATTCATCAATGATACTTTTCCGAATTTAACTAGATGTACTTATGGTATTGGACCTTTGAGGTGGAGAGTTGAATTCAATGGAACTTCTTATAAGGCTGTTAATTCCTCAACATGGTACAGTGATTTCTATGTCAATATAACAACTTACCCACTTCAATTAAACGTAAACAATCCTAATAACCAGACCTTTGTAAGAGGTGTTAATACCGTTCCTATCAGTGGTAATGTTACTGATGACTGCTCTGCTACTCTTGGAACAGGTGTTAATAATGCCACCGTTAGTTTTCTTGGTTACACAAGAGGAGGTTCTACTTATGGTTGGGCTTCATGCACAGGTTCCTCTGTAACCGATAATAATAATGGTACATATAATTGTACATACACACCACCAAATAATGCTGAACCGAACTTTTACAATAACAATATAAGTGCAACTAAAGAGTATTATCCAACTCCAGAAACTACAACTAAAAATGATTCATTCGTAATAGTTACAAATCCAGAAATATGGATAACTGGTGCTGGCGTAAGTCCAGATCCAGATGGATGGGGTAAGTTTAGAACATTTACTATAAATGTTAAAGACCCAGACAGAGAATTCTTTTCGTTTGAAACTATGAACATATCATTGTGGGTAAACCTTACTGGCAACTGGCAATATGTCAATAGTACAACATGTTCAGAATTCCAATGCGCTGAAGATAGGACCAAATATATAACTTATCATGATTTCACTTGTAGTGACCAAGGCACTCACACATTTAAATTCAATGTCAGTGATTATTGGGGTTATAAAAACACAACAACTGGTGCTGATACTTTCACTATATTAAAGGATTCTGTAACGATTCCGATAGATGATATTATTGATCCCAGTAGCATCAGTAGAGAATCTGGGACAGGACAATTCGTGTTTAGAATAAATGATGCCGACAAAGCAGAGTACGTAACCAACACATCAACCAATGCTGCGATATACTTTAGTTACGAGAGTGTTAATGAGTATAACATCAGTCATTCAGCCAGTCCAAACTCAACCGGTTACGTCAACTATGATCTAGACCCTGACTGTAATTATTCGACAGGCATACACTACTGGAAAGCAGGGACGATTGACGATGCTTGTTATGATTCTGTCAATATTTCTTATGAACAAGATTTCAACATTCTTGGTCAACTAAAGAATAATTTGATATTACCATCCTACAGCAACAACTACAACGTCACCGAGCAAATCCCAGTCAACTTCACCACTGCATCAGATTGTTCAGTTTCTAGATCTGACGAGAACCCGGTCATCAACGCATCCCAGTTCAGCATCGAACTCAGCCTGACAGGAACAACCTGGCAAACCTGTTCAGCCGTTAACAGTTATCAAGGCTGGTATAACTGCACTTGGAACTCAACCAACCAGACAGAAGGCCAGTGGGACATCAGAGTTAATTCTTCTAAAACGGGTTACTTCTATTCCAACAATACCGTTTACCAAAACTGGTTCGACTTGGTCAACTGGAACGTGAGCAATTCAACAGTCCCAGGAGTCAGTCCAGCTTCAGGTGGTTGGACAAGATTATACAACTACACGGTTGACATATACGACCAGGAAGGAGACAGGATCAACTGTTCGTTGTACATCAGCAATGACGATCAAACATCTTGGGTTTACAAGGGTTCATCCATCGTTACTGGTAAACCAGGCATACCAACCATAGGCACATGTTCTGTCACTGTCCATGACTTTGCATGTTCAGACATCGATTCCGGTTCAAACAACAAGTGGTTCAAGTGGAGGATGGAAAATGGTGAACCCGCCAATGCTTGGAACACAACTCCAGTACAAGGTCCTGTCTTGAATGAGAGTCAAATATCGATTGTTTACATCGAAGGCAACAACACTTATATCAATCGTTCATCTGGCAACAATC
>Ga0315274_10000298_pt1 | contig 77534 bp, 76 predicted proteins | sample YL17G02_20_MG_FD_203700 | JGI IMG/M metagenome (GOLD analysis project Ga0315274, IMG submission 203700) | Sediment microbial communities from Yellowstone Lake, YNP, Wyoming, USA - YL17G02_20 | ecosystem: Environmental > Aquatic > Freshwater > Lake > Sediment | place: USA: Wyoming | collected... | reverse complement strand
AAAAGAAGAAATCTAGAATTTTATTGATTTGGGCATGTTTTTTCTTAGCAATTTCGTTTGCTGGTCTTGAATCTGCCTTTTATGCAGAAGGATATAACATGTTTGAATTGGTATTTAACTTAAACCTACCCTTAGTCTCATATTTTGCTGTCTGGTTTGCATTCATAATATGGTTATTTGAATCAAGAAAAGAGAGAAAAATTTGGATAATTCTGTTGATACTTCTTATAACCGTTGTTATTATTGCCATGAATTGTATGAATTGTCTTCATGTGTAAAACTTTTAACTACAGAATCTAATATTATTTTAATTAAATTTATGGGTGAATTGAGAATGAAAAAAATTTTAATTTTAATACTTTTAACTGCTGTCGTTGTTATTTCGGGGTGTACAAATCAACAAAATAATACACAAAATCTGGCTTGTCCGGGTGCTGGTTCTAAAGATGGTATCATCGTAACTGACTTTTCATTCGATTATTCTCCTGTTTATTCAGGTGAAACTCCAGGTCTAACACTCGAAGTTCAAAATATGGGTGGTGAAACTGGTAAATTATTAGGTGTTGATGTTTTTGGACCAGAGGTTGTTTCTAGTGCTACAGATTTACAATGGGGGGGGAAAGATTTATCAAAAAAATTAAATGAAGAATTAACTCCACCTGATCCTACTATGGATATGCCTGGTGAAACATGGTCAAATGTTTGGACTTTTACTGCACCAAAAAATCTTGCGACAGATACAGATTATACATTCAATACTCGAGTTAGATATAGTTATAAAACGACATTTACAGCTATATTAACAATAATGAGTTCTAATTATCTAAGATCTTTATCTGCAGATAAAAGAAATGAACTGATACAATCTGGTGGTCTTTCTCAACAATGTTATAGTGGAGGTCCTCTATCAGTAACTGGAGCAGCAGGAACACATTTCATTGATCCAACTGGAGAAAAAACAATAAGATTTAAGATTGAAAATGTAGGGACAGGATTCCCATACTGTAGTTGCACATCTAAGACTTGCAATGATTGCGGTGATAAGTTAGATCCAACTGACACAATGTATCATGTTCATATTGGGACACCGACTGGAACAAACATAAAAGATTGTGCTGCACCGACTGGAGATATTATATTGAGTAAAGGTGCTAGTGTAGTATTCTCTTGTAAATTTACTGCACCCAAAACATTTAATAATAAACAAGACATCACATTCTCGATACCAATAGATTACGACTATTATGTTGATGCAGCGGCACCAATAAGGGTACAAAGATCTCTTAAATAATGGGCTCACCCGGAGTTGAACCGGGCTCCCAACCGTGTGAGGGTTGTGTCCTACCGATAGACTATGAGCCCTAAAAGTCAATTAATCTTTTCTGGGCATGGATTATTACATTTTTTTGTTTTTCTTCATGTTGCTTAAATTCATTCTCATCAAAAATAGGTCTTCCATAAACGCCATCATAACCAGGAATGTATTTTACACTTTCTTCTCTTACTTTTATTATCGCATCTGCTATTTTTTCATTAGTTATTTTTAACAATTCTTCTTTTGAGATATTCAACAAAACGTTGAGTTCACTCCCAAATTTGTCTATAAGTTTGTCTTGTTCTTTGATTACTGGTTTAGAATATAGTTGATTTGTACCAGTAACAAAAGAAATAACTTCATATAAAGGTAGCAAAGTTTTGAATGGAATAGCATCTTTAGGGACAAAACCCTCTTCTCTATCAGCAAGTTCCTCAACTCTTTCTTCCACACCAATCGTTAATTTTCTGTGGCATACAGGACAAACATTATTAACTTTCAATGCTTGTTTGGGTGATAAACTTACATGACAATTTCTATGACCAGTCCAATGATATTTTCCATAGAATGGGCTTACTTCTACAGTAAACAAAAATCTTTTTTTGTCTTTTTTCTTGATTGTATCTAAAATTTCCAAGTAAGACAATTCATCCAGTTCAAAAACATTACATTCTCTACCTAATCTCCAAGGCCATGGACTATGAGAATCCGAGTTAGACATTAGAACAAATTTATCCAATGATGATAATCTCCAGTTCATTGCAGGATCACTAGATAAACCAGTCTCGAGAGCATAAATGTACTTTGTTTGATCTTTATAGCAATCTTCCACCCTATCAAAACCCGATTTTGATCCAAAAATAGAGAACCATGGTGTCCATATATGTGCTGGAACTATCAATGTATCTTTATAGATTTTTATTAGTACTTCTGCTAGTTCTACACTCGTTCTTTTATTTATAAGGAGTCTTCCATCGATGTCTAGTTTCGCTCCTAGTTTGGTTAATTCGTCATTGATTTGATTTACTATTTCTAGACTAGGAACGTGAACGACGTGATGTATCTTTCTCACTTTATTATCCTGAATGTAAACTGTACTGATTTCTGTAGTTAGCATGAAGTTCATGTCGTTAAAAGAATAAAGACCTGTATCTTCTATAGGTTTTAATTTTTCTTTTAATTCATTCAACCATTTTGGATGTGTAAAATCCCCGGTGCCTATCAAGTTCAGTCCTTTCAATTTACCGAATTTTGAAAGATTTTCCAAATCCATGTTTGGACTTGTGGCACGTGCATACTTGCTATGAATATGTAAATCTGCGAATATTTTCATATTAAGAGAGTTTTATTTTAGAAATTCTTAAATATCTCTAACACCTTCAGGAGCGACCTTGAATACACATTCACCAGACGGAAGGTTAGGAGAGTCCATCATCTTTGCAATCCTTTTTTCACCTGAAGATTTCCTTAGATACAATCTATACGTTGATTGATGTGCTAATACATGACCACCAATAGGCATTGTTGGGTCACCAAATAATATTGCAGGATTTGCTAAAACTTGATTTGTTACAAAAACTACTACATTATGAGAATCAGCAAGACGTTGCAAATTATGTAAAAGTTTATTTAATTTTTGTTGTCTCGGCGCCAATTCTCCTCTTCCAACATAATCTGATCTGAAATGAGAAGTAAGAGAATCAATGATTACAATTTTTATATTTTTTTCTTTTATAGTGTCTGCAGATTTATCTATCAGGAAAACTTCATGATCTGAATCATAAGCTCTTGCTACTAATATGTTCTTCAAAGCTTGATCGGGGTCTAAACCCATAGATTTTGCCATCTGAATTATCCTGTCAGGTCTGAATGTAGCCTCTGTGTCTATATAAAGACAATTCCCTTCAAGACCACCTTTTTCTACTGGTAATTGAACATTTAATGAAAGTTGAAATGCAAGTTGAGTTTTTCCCGAACCAAAAGCTCCATAAGCCTCTGTTATCGCTTGCGTTTCTATTCCTCCACCCAATAAATCGTCCAGGGCTTTACTTCCTGTTTTAATCTTACCGATTTTTTGTCTCTGTTCCCAGACTTTATCAGCAGATGTGAATCCTATTTCTAACATGTCTCTTGTCTTGTTAATGATTTTTGTTGCAGTAGCTTCACCTATTTCAAGAATACTGGCAAGTTCACCTGGCGATGCTACAGCGATTGACATAGGGTCTGAAAATCCTAATTCTCTTAATTTCTCAGCTATTTTAGTGCCAACACCAGGAATATCTTCCAATTTAATCTTGTTATCTTTCAATTTACCACCTACAATAAACTGATTTCATTTATAATAACTGATTAAAAAATATTAATACTATTTCGAGAGTAAAGTTGTGATGAACGTTTTATTTTGAATAATCCTTCAATTCATTTATAATTTTTTTACTTTCCTCCTCTATGTTCAATTCTTTAACATCGTTAACTATCATCTCTAAATTATCGAAAATCTTGTTCTTCTGTATTCTTCCCCACATGATTATCTCATTGCCTAATGCGCTCTGTTTTATCAAGTTCATCGATTCATCTTGTGACATATTCAAAAAAACAGAGGGATTTAGACCAGTGAGAGCTTTTGCTTGGTCTCTGAAAAATACAGTTCTGATGCTATCAGTACCATCGTCCACTATTCCAGATATTATCATATTGCTCTCAGGTTCAATTATTCCATGTTCAGAACATTTGTATCCTTTTTTAGTTTTCTCGACCTTTGTTTTGCATTGAGGACATGTTTGAAAAACAGGATTAACATTGAATATCTGTACAATATTCCCTTTTATCTCAAAATTTCCTTCTTTTGCATCTTTAATTGGAATTCTTTTAGACCTAACTCCTACTATTTGATGGGGTATAGATGTATCATCTTCGAGTTTTGCTATTCTCGATAATCTAGATAACCCTAGTTCAACGCCACCAAATATGTTTTCTTTAGAGAAAACATTCTTTATTTCTATGACGTCTCCCCCACTTATTTTACCTTCTTCTACAATACCAGCTTGTTTATCCCAAAGAGCGAGTCTTATCTCACCTGTTCCATCTGTCAGGATTAAATTGCACACCTTCCCTTTGGTTTTGTCTTTTCTTTCAAATTCTCTCATATCAGAAATCTGAATGACTCTGGCTTTGATATTAATGTTCTTCATTCCCTTAACAATATTATTTATCTTCAAAACTCTCTTCTCCGGTATCAAAAGGTTTACGCCTAAATCTCTTGCGACCAAATGGCCTGCCCCTTCCATGGAAACGAGACCAGACAATTCTTCTTGTTTACCTTTAATCTTTTCATACAATTGCTCCCTAGAATATTTTGTATTTTTTCCTAGTTCAGAAAGAATCTCTTCAAGGGTTAACATAAAATCAACACTATAATTATACAAGTGAAAGTAAAAATAATTGAGTAGAAAGATAAAAAGAAAAAATACTTAATCCATCTTTCTCTTTGCCATTCTTACATCTGCACCAACTATCGTCTTTCTACCAGCATGCTTTGCTAAAGCTAGAGATTCAGCAGAAAGATCATGTGCATAGTCTCCAAGTACAACGGCAAATTCTCTCAATGCAGATTTAGATACTCTCTTTGCTCCTGCCTGTCTTAACAAACGCTCCAATGGGGCTAAAGGTATATCTTTTTTCGGTTTTTGAACCATGAAATAGCACCTCTATATATTTTTAAGGAAAAAGAAAGTATTTAAAGATTTATTTTGGAATTTACTAAGAAATTAAGCTTTATTTTGGAAAATTAATTTTATACAATTTTATCTCTGGGTTTTGATAAACCAACTCAAAATGTTTTAAACCTTCACCATTATAGAAGAATGTTTTTGTGAAAATGCTATCTTTTATAGAAGGTGCAAAGTATATAAGATTCTGGAAACTTGGGTCTATCCAGATTAATCCATCAATCTTTTCCAAAGATGTAGTTACGTTTGAAATATCAACAGTTTGTTCTGCCCCTTGTTGGAAGAAAGTAATATGATTTATGAGGAATCTGTTGTTATAGATTGGTATAAATTGATTATTTTTAATTATTATTGCTATTTTCAAGCCGGAATAATCATAAACATACACAGGATTACCTTCCTGATCTTGTTTCACTTCTGAAAAAGAAAATATCCAAGGACACCAAATCCATACTCCTTTACCTTCATTAGCAAATTCTCCACATGATATTTGTCCGGGTTCAGTTTTTGGAGTAGATGCACAACAAACACCCGGGTTAGCCTGAAAATCTTCATTAGATTTTATTGGTGCTCTATATCCTCCAAAGTAGTTCATCCAAGTGAATTTTCCTATTAAATCATTGCTTGAGATGAAATACATATTTGATATTGGATCACAAACTCTTGCTGGTACTATATTACCGAATTTTTGTTTGACCTCATTACATTGTTCTGGTGTTAATTGTCTATATTTAGCTAAAATGTCTAATGCTTCATTTTCATCGTTTGTTGACATTATTCTACCCATGTTCTGAATCCTGATGTTATGATTGGCAAAAATACATACAGAAGGAGGACAGTGTGCACCATCAGCTTGAACATAAAGACCTGTATAACCAGAAATTATATGTCCAGGATCCCACCAAGTTGCAACTTCTGCATTTTTTGTTGCATTATACTTCAACCAATCAAGCATATCATACCAGTTTTGACTTAAGAGCATTCCAGAAGACCCTGAACCTATCTGAATAGCATCTGATATGAATGTTAAAGATAATAATGTGATTATACCAAAAGCGGTAGCAAAAATAATCAAATTTTTACCTTTAAGATAATTGTAAATATTTCCAATAACGTATCCGGCAGAAACAGCAGTTGCAATAGCAAACTGTTCAGAGAATCTTATGCCTCTAGTGATCAAGTAAAACATAATTAAAGCCCATAAAAAGAGAAATACTTCCTCGAAAACAATTTTTTCTTTTCTGTACAATTTATACACAACAATTAATGGAAGACCAAAGAATGTTAAAATTACTGGGAATATACCTACTCTACCAGCCACTGAAAGGAATCCATCTTTTGTGAAAATATTTATAGGTTGCAATTCTGCTACTGAAACGTTAACTACCAGGGGTTGACCGAACAGACCAGTAAATGCCAACCCACCAAATAGAGAATGAAACATACTAGTTTGGAATAGAATAAAACCTAAAATGTTCGTTACTATCATAATAATTAAAAGTGGAATTAAAAGAGTTTTTAGTTCTTTAAAAACATTGCTTAGATTAAAAGTGAGTTTTCTTTTATGAACAATATCTTCTAAAAACCTGAAAATAATGATGGCAGGAATGAAAGCAAAAAAGACTATAAGGGTTATCCAACCACCACCCCAGTTAAAAATAAAAACTAAATTTGCAAGTATGGCTAAAATGTAGGAAAAAATCGACTTTTTCTTCAAAGCATTTATAACGAGTAAAACAGATAGGAAGAAATAGAATACAACTGTTACATCGTTGTCACAATAACCTGCCATGCTTACTCCGATAAAAGATGGTGTTAAAGCGGCGAATATAGCAGTTGTCAAACCAGCAATTTTATTCCCAGTTAAAATTTTTCCTAAAAAATAGGCTGGTATTGGAACGAGAGCAACCATTATTATTGGCGCGAGAATAGCCGCTTTTGTGAGAGTTATTCCTTTGAAGAAAAAATTTAATATTTTATAAAAGATTGCTATCGTGTAAGGCCAACCTTGAAATGGTTCTGTAGGTCTTCCTGGTGGGTAAAAACTAAGAATATCCCATTTTGGCATCATAAATCCATTTTTAAGTATATCTTCTGCATATCTATAAAACCAGAATGGATCATAATCTAATACCGTTGGGGAATTTAAGGTCCCGAGTCTTACGTAAACACTCAGAAAGATGATTAATAATAGTACAAACCAATGGGTATTATTCAATATAAATTTAATTGGGTTTTCGATTTTTTTCAATTTAATCACTTTTTAAGTATAATATCCAAATTTAAATTTTTAATGTAAATAAAAGTTGGTAGTAAATATTAAATTTTATAAAAAAATGGGGAAGAAACTATTAGTAATTTAAGGTTTTTGAATATGAACCATATTTTATCAATCAAAAAAGAAAGTTTAGGGTATTATTTAAGAAATTCAAAGAATAAAATAAATTTTATTATAGGAATAATATATGCTTACAAAAATCGACTTTTTGTTCTTACAAACATCTTTGGATTATTAAAAAGAAAAATTACGATTTACAAAATGAAAAATGGTATTAATTATTTGGCGAGGGGCAACGATATCCCCGTAATAAATGATATGTTTATTAATAAACAATACCACAATTTTTTAAACAAAATTAAGAATAATTCTATTGTGATAGATATAGGAGCACATATAGGTGTTTTTTCAATTCTTGCTGCTACACTGGGTAAAAATATTCAAGTTTATAGTTATGAACCATCTGAAGAAAATTTCAAAATATTAAAAAGAAATATACGCCTAAATAATCTGTATAACATATACCCATTCAAATTAGCTGTAAGTAAAAAGAAAGGTAAGAGAATTCTTTTCCTAAATGAAAATCCTGCAGAGAATTCTTTTTTCGTTAAGAAAGGTAAAAAAGTAATGGTTGGTACTATAACTCTAAAAGATATTTTAGATAACAATAATATATCTAGTTGTGATCTACTGAAGATGGATTGCGAAGGGGCAGAATATGAAATATTGTTCAATACACCAAAAAATTATATAAAAAAAATAAAAAACATTTGCTTAGAATATCATGATAATTATGATGTGAAAAAATTGAAAAATTTTCTCGAAGATAATGGGTTTAGTATTTTATTAGACAAAAAAAAGACACCGATAATTTTTATTAAAGGGAAAAAAATACCATCTTTATTTGCTGAAAGAGAAAATTCATTATTATTTGCTGAAAATTTATAATATATTTTTGTTTATTTTTTTTGACATAATAAGAATATTTCTCTTCCCAATTTGTTAATTAAAGGTATTTCACTAGTAATTTTATCGATATTGATTATATTTTTTTGAAATCCCAAATAAAAAACCATTATACTAGAATAATGTGTTGTTGTTTTAATTTCAAGTATTTTGAAAAACTTACTAATCAATTTAATCCATTTTGCTAAAGAATATCTATGGTAATGAGTGGGATCTTTGTAAAAGAATTTTTCTCTAAGATTTTCCACACTTAATGTTGTGAAGTTAGGTAAAGTAAATAAAATCAAACCATTATTTTTTAGAATCCTTTCAAATTCAGATAGAACAGATGATATATCTTTTATGTGCTCTAATACTTCAGTGCAAAGAATAAAATCGAAATAAGAATTCTGAAAAATTAGTTTTTTTGATAAATCCGCCTTTTTTATGAATATATTATTAAATTTTTTTGTTTTATTAATTGATAATCTACATCCCATCTCACTAAAATCAATTCCATAAATTTTTTTAGAAGTTTTAGCTAGATATAAAAGATAGTCCCCACTTCCACAACCAGCATCTAGTACTATTTTTGGTTTGATTCTTTGGATAAAATCAACTATTGTGAAGAAACGGATTTTGTCAATTCTTGTCAAATAATTTTTTTCCATTGTCAGAAAATATTTTTTGTTGTAAAAATTTGGCATACTATTTAATTTAAAAAATTAAACTAATAAATTAGTTTTCATGAGAATTTGCGTTGTAAATGAATTTTTCAAGCCACATGTTACTGGGGGTACTGAAATTTTTTTGGAGCATCTAATTGATTATTTGATATCTAAAGGATTTGAAATCGATCTCATCACAAGCAGGTATAAAAATGAGAAAGAATTTGAAAAGAAAGGAAAATTAACATTATACAGAGTTAAATCTTCACCTTTAAATATCGGGCATTTCAAGCAGTTACCTGGAGTGACATTACCTTTTAATTTTTTTAATTTTACTCTTAGAAAAAAGATGAAGGATATAATGGAAAAATCAGATTGTGTTCATATAAACAATCTTTATCATTTATCATTTGCACCAATTCAAGCAGCTAACGAATTAAAAAAATTTGTTTTTCTCGATGTTCATGATTATTGGCCTATTTGTTTCAAAAAAAATTTGTTTTTCTTAGATAAAACATTCTGTAAAAATATGCAACCCTATAAATGTTTAAAATGCTTGATGTCTACTAATGCTGTTTCTACAATATTTTATCCTATTTTAAATCCTCTAGTGATTTCAGAGTTCTTTCTAAAAGATATGTTTCTGAAATTTAACGAGTTAATCACACATTCAAAATTTATGGAAGGAATAATGAAAGCAGAGTTTAAAGTTAAACCGAAAATAATAAGTTATCCTTACATTGGGAAAATTTTTGCTGAAAGAAAGACGATAGATGACAAAATAAATTTGTTATTTATAGGCAGAGTAGAATACATGAAAGGTGCTCATTTTCTTGTTCAAATAGCGAAGATATTGAAAGATAAAGGAATCAATTACAAAATTAACGTTATTGGTTCAGGTAACTTGATAGAAAAACTAAAAATAGAATCTAAAAAAGAAGATTTAAAAATAGAATTTCACGGTTTTGTCGAGCATATGTCCCAGAAGTTTATTGAAATTATGAAAGAATCACATATTTTATTGGTTCCTTCTTTATGGTATGAACCCTTTGGGATTGTTGTTTTAGAGGCTATGGCTTTTGGTATACCAATTATTGCAAGTAATAGAGGTGGTTTAAAAGAAATTGTATCTGAAAATAATGTTGGGATAATTACAAGTTTAAATCCAAAAATTATTGCCGATAAGATAGAATTTTTGATTAAAAATATAAAACTTTTCAAAAAGTTTTCATTTAATGGATTAAAATATATCAAAAAATATAATCCTCAAGATATATTCGAGAAATATGAAAAAATATTCGAGAAATATGAAAAATAATAAAACTTTATTAAGATTTCATAACTAAATACAAAGAAATTATAACATTAGAAATATTGTTAAAATGAGTGAATTTATGTTTAAAAAAGTAGACTTAATGAGTGAACAAGATTTAGAAAAAAATTCTGAGAAATTAAAAAAGGAATACATAAAAGAAGGAAAAATAACAACCCGTGGTATACTAGTTAAAAAATACATATTTGGAAAGATATTAGATGTTGGATGCGATTCACATTTTTTGCATGATGAAATAAAAAATGATAATATGATTGGTTTGGATGTTATAATTAAACATGTTAGGAATAAAGTTATGAAAGCAAATGGGCAATATATGCCCATAAAATCAGAAAGTTTTGATAGTGTTGTTGCTGGGGAATTAATAGAACATTTAGAAAAACCAGAAATATTTTTAAAAGAATGTTATAGAATATTAAAAAAAAATGGAAGATTAATAATAACAACACCAAATAGAGAGTCATGGTGGAACATGATAACTAAAAGTTATTTTATAAAATATCACATATCCCTTTTTAGTAGGGAAGAATTAATTTCATCTTTAAATAAGGTTGGTTTTTCTGTAAATGAATTCTTTTTTATACCTTATGATAAATTCTCAAATCCATTTGGAGCATTCTATTGTTTTAGAAAGATTATTCATCATATTGTTCCAAAAAATTTAAAAGAAAACATGGTTGTAATCGCAGCAAAGTGATATTATGGAAAATAAAGAAATAACAATTGATGTAAAAAAACCAGAACTCATAATTTTGTTGGTATTGCTATCAGTTATTTTAGTTTTAGAATTGCAAGTTACTTTTTCTTCGCCAATAGTTTTTGGTGATGAAGGTTTCCATACAGGAATGGCAAGATACATTGCAGGAAAAGTGGAATATCCAGTATGGATTCCATTTGAGGGGTATACAAAACTGATAAAAACTGGTTTTAAAATTCAACCTTTATTAGAATTAACAGAAGGTAGTTTCTACTTTATTTTTGGGTTCAATGAAGCTATAATTAAGTTTTTGAACCCGTTTATTGCAGTATTTTTGACTGGATTGATAATTTTCATTTTAGGTAAAAAATTATACAGTGAAAAAATAGGTTTTATTGCAGCTTTGATTGCAATTACAATGTCCTCATACATAACTTATTCTGTGCTTTTCTATGCTGATGCTTTGTTTATGTTTTATCTTTCTTTATTCATACTAACATTTTTCTTAAGTATAACAAAAGAGAGTAAAAAATATTGGATTATTAGCGGTATTTTTGCTGCATTGGCTTTTCTAGCTAAAACTCCAGGTTTTGTTATCTTTCCAATAATCGGATTAGGTTTTTTGTATCAACTCTATAAACAAAAAAAAATGATGAGTGTATTAAAAAATTATATAATTTTAGGTTTATTTTTATTCGTAATAATTGGCTCATTTTTCTTAAGAAATTATGCTTATTATCATACCCCTACATGCAATCTGCCATTTTTTGACAATAAGGGTTGTTCAGTAACATTTGATTATAAAAATAAAAATCAAATTTCAAATGAATTAGAACAAACAGGAACTGCTTTGAATGCCCTTAAGATGGGTCTTATTAACTATTTTAACTTCGCTTATGGAAATGTCTGGTTTATTATTTTACCTTTTATAGCTGGAATAATTGTTGTTGGTTTGAGAAAAAAAGAAAATGATATATTAATTATTTTGATGATGTTATCATTCCTACCAATAATTTATCTTGGTTCTGGTGGAAGAGCTGAAGACACTGCTAGATATACACTTGGATTGATACCATTGATTACTTTAATTAGCGGTATTTATTTTGAGACTATGTATGATTTTGTGAATAAATACAAGAAATATTTAGCTCTAATCATCTTTGTTGTTATTCTCTATTTTACTCTTCTAAATCTAAATGAAAAATTAAACACTATGAAACAAGTAAAACAATTTTCACCGTCTTTTCTTGAGGCTTGTAACTTTATAAAACAAAATACAAGTGAAGATGCCATGTTGATGACAATATGGGTTCATCAGGCTTCCTACAGTTGCCAAAGAAATATTGCTGGTTTTTCGAACTTACCAGACATAGGGGACATAATACTAAGCGGTAATTTAAATTTAACTCTTTCAAGATTGTATGCTCATGGCATTACTCATATCTTCATACAAAAGTTTAGCATGAGCCAAACTGATGTGGCAGAAAAATATCCAATCAGTTTTATTCAATTTTTGGATAACAATAAAGATAGTTTTGTGAAAGTTTATGAAAATGGACCATCGTTGCAACAATGTTTACAAGCCGGGGGATGTGATGGAAACATCCTCTATCAGATAAATTATAAGAACATAACAAAGTGATTTTGAATAATAACTAGAATTTTCTTAAGGCGTATTTTAAAAGACCTTCAAAAATGCCTAAAATAACAACAGAATTTCTTAAAATTAAAATGAACGGTGAGAGAAAGGCTATAGTTTTTTCCTTCCTAAGAAGAAAAGTAAGAAATTTGATATTAAAAATTATGGTTAATGTAAATAATGATACAAAAAATAATAAAGAAGAAAATGTTATTGAAAATTTCAAGATAATTAGGGAAAGGAATATAAGAAATACTAAACCGGAAAGAAAGATTTGTAAAAACATTGATTTTGATGTATAACTATCGCTCATTATTTTTTCTTTATGCTTTCCCCAGTACATCAAATTTCTCCAAACTGCTCTTTTATATTTTTGTTTTAAGTATTTCCATAGTGAGTTTGGATGTGGATGAAAAACTATGGCTTTAGGTTGAAAAACCATTTTTAAACCAGCTTTATCAATTCTATAAGATAATTCTGGATCCTCACCAGAAGATGTCTTAAATCTTGTGTCAAAACCACCGAACTTCAAGAAAATTTTTTTTCTATATGCTGCGCTGAAAGTTCCGATAAAATCTATAAATTTTTGTCTCTTCATTCTTTCATGTCTTTCTTCTATTTCGTAACCGATAAATCTCGCCATGAAATTATCATTATTTAGTGTTTTGTAAGTACCAGAAACGCCTATTATTTCAGGATTTGTAAATGGTTTAACCATTTCTTTAATCCAATTCTTGTCTAGTACACAATCTGCATCAGTGAAGAGCAATATAGCGCCTTTAGCATTTGTTGCACCTAGGTTTCTAGCTGTTGCAGGGCCTTTGTGATTTTGTTTTATTAGTCTAACTTGTTTAAATTTAAGAATTGTATCTTGGGTATTGTCACTTGAACCATCATCAACAATTATTATTTCATAATTTTTTTTAGAATAATTTTGTTTTAGCAAACTTTCTATTGTTTTACCAATAGTTTTTTCAGAATTGTAAGCAGGAATTATAATCGATATCAAATGGATCACTTTGATTTTGATGATTTTTTTGGGAAAAATATATATTTATAGAAAGTTTTGAGAGCCATAAAATTTCTTTTTGCTTCTTCAAAACAAGTAATAGTTTGTAAAAATTTTTGCCATATATATTTTTGTCTTATGTAATATTCCTTTAAAGCCTGATTAGATAATTCAGTAGCTTCCTCTGCAGTCAATCCTGGAATGTTAACGTTAGATTTATGTAAACCTTCTTTATCCAATAGATCTGAATAATTTTTAGAAGATAGATAACCGTTTTTTTCTCCCCATTCCCATAGTTCTGTTCCTGGATATGCATATAATGGATAAATTTGAAGTGTATCGGGGTTTAATTGTTTAGCAAATTCTATAGTTTCTCTTATTGTTTTTTTCGTATCACCTGGTAAACCAATTATTATACAGCCATTAACTAAAATACCAACTTTCCTTGTATCTCTCATAAAATTAAGTTGAAGTTGCTTCGTGGTTCTTTTATGAACATTATCAAGGATTTTCTGAGTAGGACTCTCGAAACCTACGCAAAGCAATCTACAACCAGCCTCTTTCATTTTCTTTAACACATCAAATTCTGTATCTACCCTAGCATTACAGGACCAAGATAATTTTATATCTCTCCTTTTCATAAGTTCACAAAGTTCAATAGTTCGTTTTTTTGAAACAGGAAAAGTATCATCTTCTATCATAACTTCTTTTACTTCAGGCAATTCATTTTGTATAAATTCAAACTCTTCAACAACATTTTCAATTGATCTAAACCTATAGGTTTTTTTGAATGGAATGTTACAAAAAGAACAATTATTTGGGCAACCACGTGCAGTTAAAATAGTAACTTGGGGATATTTCAATGAAGCGTAAAAATAATCTTTGATGTTTAGATGTTTTTTATATATCATCGATACAAAAGGCAGTTCATCTAAATTTTTTATCAACTCTCTATTTTTATTATGAATTATTTTACTATTTTCTCTAAAAGATAAACCTAGAACATTTTTAAGAGATTTATTTTCTTCTAAATTTCTAGCCAAATCTAGAACAGTGTAATCAAACTCTCCTCTACAAATCGAATCTATGTGTTTAGATAAACCAAAAGTTTCATTTGTCATTCTTGTTGGATGTGTGTTGACAAGTGTTATATGGGTCAATGGTAATATTTTCTTAATTTTTGTTGCAACTTCTATATCATTGTAAATACTAGGAGTACTTGTGTCAATTACAATCAAATTAGGTTTAAATTCTTTTACATAATTTACTGTATCTTCATGAGACCAATTTTTTGCAACTGCATCAACCAATTTTACATCAAAATCATTTTTTTCCAGTACACCTGCAGCATAAGCTAAATAGTATGGATAATAAAAAGTTTTACCTTTTGTTACGCAAGGAGACCTACTTTGCCTAGAATATCTAAGTAAAAATGGTGGGTTTAATAGTAAAGTTTTCATCTTATTCATCATATTATTTTAATATTTAAAGCTTAAGATTTTGTTATCTATTACTTGGAAATAAAATTTTTTCTAATAAAATTAGAAAGTAACACACAATATTTATCAATAAATGGTATTCTTTTTCCAAAGAATTCTAAGAGTCTTGTATCTTCAAATCTATAAAAACGAGTTAAAAGTAACAAAATCAGGTATAATAAACCAATAGGTATTGAAATCAGCGTAAGAGTGAACACATTTTGAATAAATGGTTGAATCAAGTAAAGAATTAAAGCAATTATTGAAGATGAAAATAATATTTTTAATATGTCGCCAATAAAAAATTTAGGTTTCAAGTATTTTCTAATATAAATGAAATTCAACACAAAAAGTAACATCATTGAAATAAGATATGCCATTGAAAAACCAACAGCAGAAAAATATATCGTTAGTGGTATTGAAAGTAGTAGAAATAATATTGTTGTTGCCACTATAGTATTCCTTTGTATTTTGGGTTTGCCTATTCCATAGAGGCTAACATGAAAAACTGTACTTAAACCGACAAATACTGCCGCTGGTATCAATATCGGGAAATAAGTTGTAGCAGACAAATAATCAAAACTAGAAAATAATAATACAGCTTGTTTTGAGAAAATTAGGAAAAGAATTGATATAGGAAGAATCAGAAATATAGAATATCTTAATACTAAAGAAAATAAATAACCTTGTTTATTTTTTGCATTTTGTTTGATGGACAATTGAGATATTATTGGAAATAATGCGCTAGCTAGTACATTTGGTAAAATACTTATTAATCCGGATAAAGTAAAAGCAACAGCAAAAATACCTGTTATCTCAGGTGTTTTTAAGATTGTCAATATAATATAATTTCCGTATCCTAGTAATGATGAAGTTATTGATGTAACAAGACTAGGTAGAGCATAGTGAAATAATTTTTTATATGATGCTGAATTACTTTTAGTTTTGAAATAGACTAAATTCAATCTTGAAACAAAAATAAATAAATAACTTAAACAAAAGCCAACTAATGGACTAAGATATCTAAACCCGATAAATAATAAGAATAAAGTAATTGAAATTTTAAAAAAATATCCAAAGGCATCTGTAATAAAATATTTTTTCATATTTTGAAATCCTTGCAGAATTGATCCTGAAAAAGTATAAAAAGTAATTGAAATAATAGAAAAAATAATTATCAAAATAGAATTAAATGGTAATTTCAGAAATTGGGAAATTTGAGTTGAGAAAATAAATAAAAGAAAGGATATGATTAAAAGAACTATTGAAATTAATTTGAATGACATTTTTATATAGGAATGAGCCTCACTAAAATTCTTTTTATGTCCCAGCTCTGATATTAACTTCGATAATGCAACATTAATACCTAAAATGCTGAATGCAGAAATTATCATAATAAAGTTGATTGATGTTGTAACTATTCCGTATTCTTTAGTTGGTAAAGTTTTGGCTAAAATGAACCAGAATGAAAACGATAAAATAGATACTACAAACCAATCAAAAAATAGATAAATTGTATTAGATAATAATTTTCTTTCAATCGACATAAAATCAGATTTTGGGGCCAAATTTAAATAAGTAATACAAGAATTAAATTCATATGAAAAAACTAGATTTTTTTATAGTTTGTGAAGGTCAAAATTTTTCTGATATATTTGCCAGTTGATTATGATCTAACAGCTTTTTCAAAAACATCAAGCATTTGTTTAGCCGCATTTTCCCAGGAATAATTTTCTGCTTTTTTCCTTGCTTTTCTCCCCATTTCTTTTCTTACGTTATCACTCTGAATTAAATAATTCAATTTTTCTGCAATTTCTACTGAATCTGTCGGATCAATTATATGTAAACCATCGTTACCGTCATTTATCAATTCGGCAGCACCAGCTAATTTGCTTGTAACCACAGGGAGACCAGATGCCATGGCTTCAGCAATAACAATACCAAAGGGTTCATATCTAGTCGGTAAAACAAATATATCACTTGCTGCAAAATATTTTTTTATTTCAGGTGTTATACCTAACCAAATAACTTTATCATCTAAACCAAGATCATGAATTATTTCTACATATGGTTGTTTATTTGGATCATCGCCACCTATGATTAATAATTTGTAATTCTTCGTTTTCAAATGTGGCAATGATTCAATTGTATATTTTAATCCTTTTCTAACAAAAGGGTTACCTGCAAAAACTAATACTATTTCCTCTTTACTAATGTTATGTCTATCTCTAATTTCATTGAAATATTTTGACCGATTTTCTGGAGTGAAGTCTGTAGTATTTACACCATTATAGATAACGTTGACTCTCTCTTCAGGTAAATGATAATAATGTAAAACCTCGTTTTTAATAGATTCGGATATAGCTATAACTTGTTTTGCTCTTTTAATATTGTATTTCTCTATAAAAGGTAGAAATCTGTCACCATTAGGAACTGGTATGTGATTCTTATCTCTATAATCATTCCAATTTCTATAAACAAATTGCATCTCAGCGACATCAGGTGAGAAATATCTAGTTGGTTGAGCAAGAGTAACATCAAATTTATAGAATTTTGTTACCAGAGTACTGATTGTCATAAAGAATGCTTCCCAAACATAAAAATTTGATGTGAATGTGGGGATCTTATGAATAATTATTCTATGATCTAAAGGGTCCCAATTGTTTGTAAAAATATGTAATTCATTGTTTTCTGCAATATGCTTACTAGTCTCTACTACGTATCTGGATGACCCAGTAGTTTTGCATGTCCTAATTACTATACCTATTTTCATATCTACCACTATCGATATCAAAGCAATTTTTTTTCTTTATACCATTTGATTGTTCTTTCCAATCCATCTTGTAGTGAGAATAAAGGTTTATAACCAAGTTGACTTTTTGCTTTAGAAATATCGCAAATATACAGATCATTTGTTGTCCATTTTATAGTTCTTCTTGTTATGTATGGTCTCCCTGTTTCACGCACACGAAAAGGTGAAAATGGGAAAATTTTACTCAAGACTTCAAATGATAATCCTATTGTATAGCCGATAGTTTTTGGTATATAAACTATTTTTAAATCAACGCCCATTACTTCCCCAGTTGCTTTAACAACATCTTTAATACGATGAGATCCTTCCGAAATAAAATAAACCTCTCCGATTTTTCCTCTTTCACTAGCAAGGTATATTCCGTAAGTCTGATTTTTTACATAACAAAATTCAAAAAGACTATTACCACTCCCAAATATAGGAAATATGCCCTTTTTTACAGTTCTAAATAATCTTACAAGAAGAGGGTTTCTATCACCATAAATCATAGGTGGTCTGACAACAACAACTGGTAAACCATATTTTTTATAATAATACAATGAAATGACTTCTCCACCAAGTTTGCTTTGCCCATAGACATTAACGGGGTTTGGTTTTTTTGTCTCATTTATAGGTTTCCCATCTAAAGAAGGACCACAAGATTCTATAGTGCTTACATAAACAAATTTTTTAACTTTGTTTTTTAAGCAAGCATCGAGTAAATTTTTTGTTCCTTGTACGTTTACGTCAAAATAAACTTTTCTGGGTAATCCTTGATAAGTATGAGCAATAGCGGCTAAATGGTAAACTGTTTCACAATCTTTAACAGCTTTTTCAAGAGATTTTTTGTCGAGTAAATTCCCGTAAACAATTTCTACACCAAGTTTTTTCATGTATTCAATGATTTCAGGACCTTTAGAACTGTTATAAGCTTTATGAACTTTTCCTTTTCTAACTAAGATTCGGATGTCATGTTTTTTTTCTATTAATAAATCCACTAGATGGCTTCCGATAAACCCTATACCACCAGTAACAAGTATTTTCATAAAGAATAATTGAATGTAATTAATTTAAATCTTAATTAGATTATTGGAAAAACAATAGTGGAAATAATAAATTTTCAGTTATCAATAAAGATTAAAATGAAAGAAATTTACAAAAGATTCAAGAAGTTTTACAAGAAGAAAGGTATTTATCACATATTTTCTCTCGTTATACCAAATATAATGAATTCATTTAAATTCTCTTATGATAAATGCCATTATTTCTATTGGTTTTTTTATTCAAGGTTATTCAACAAACCATTGATACATGTTATAGGTGACAGTCATGTAAGAACATTTAGAAGGTTTAGGTTGTTTGTTCTGCATCATCTTGGCTCTCCTACAGCATACAATCTTAAAAATGATAAAAGTACTACAAACTCAAAAAAGAAATTGTTTGTTATAATTAACAAATTTAACAGAAAAAAAGATATTGCACTATTAGTTTTCGGTGAAGTCGATTGTAGAGTGCACATATATTATCAATATAAAAAAAATGATGAAAAAATTAAAATAACAGAATTAATCAATAGAACAATATCAAATTATGGTTGGGTTTTAGAACAATTGAAAAAAATGGATGTAAATTTTTTTGTTTTTTGTATTCCTCCAACAAGACAAAAACAACGTGCTTATTGTCCCAAAAAACTTAATGCTCCAGCTGAAACGAGAAGAAAAATATTTGAGGTGTTCAATAAAAAATTAAAAAAATTCTGTATAAAAAATAATTACAAGTATATAGATATCTACTCTAAAATTACCGATAAAAATGGATTTATGTCAGAGAATTATGCAGCTGATGATGTCCACTTAAATGGAAAAATTGACAAATTTTTATATGAAGTTTTAGATAAAAAGTTTAAAATAAGTCTATAAACCGAACTATCATAAATGAATTATTTATTTTTTGTCATAATGTTATTGAGATAATGCAAATATTCTCTCCAATTTGACAATATTTTTAGAAGAAGTTTTTTGTTCGTAAATAAATATTTTAGATATTTTGTTTTATTGATGTTAATTTTATAGCCTTTTTTGTTGACATTTTCAAGTATTATAGAGTACCATTTTATTAAATTCTCTTTAGAAATATGTTTTGTTAAAATTAAATTTGAATTGAAAGTTTTCATTTGAAGTTTAGAAAAATCAAAACTATGGTCATCAGAAACAACATCTATATTTTTAGCATATTCCCATACTTCCGTTCCGGGTAAAGGCATCAATTGAAATATATGAGGCTCATCTAAGTTCCTATTATTTATCAGGTTTAGTGTTGATTTTAAATCTTCTTCAGTTTCATCAGGTGAACCCATAATTAAAGTTCCGATGGTTTTCATGCCATATTCTTTACAGATTTTTAAAGCTCTATAATTATCTTTAACAGTAACAGTTCCCTTTTTCAAGTATTTCAAAATTTTTTCAGAGCCTGATTCAAGACCAAAATCTATTGCCGTGACGTTCATTTTTTTTAATATTTTACACATTTCCTCATCAATTAAATTGGCTCGACCAAAAATTGATAATCGTATTTTTTCATTCAATTTCTCTTTTTCCATCATATCCGAAATTAGTTTCAATCTTTTCTTATCAGCAATAAAGAGATCATCCCAGATGAGAATACCTTCAATCTTATATTTTTCTACAAGCATTTTCATTTCTTCAAAAACATATTTTGCTGAAAATGATCTGAATTTTTTCCAAAAAAGTGTTGGTGAACAGAAAGCACATTTATACGGACAACCTCTAGACGTTAGCATTGCTGTATAAATACCTAGTTCTTTAAATGAGCCTCTTCTTGGAGTTAAATAACACCCCATATCGAGTAGATCTCTTGCTGGAAATGGAATTTTATCCAATGGCTCTATCAATTGCCTTTCCTCTGTAATTTCATTTTCTTTTCTTTCATTCCTAAAAACAATGCCTTTTATTTTTCTTAACTCATTTATAGGAAAATTACCGTTTTTTTCAAATAATTGAATTAATTCGAGCATAGTTTGTTCACCTTCACCAATCACACCCAAATCAAAAACAGAGCTAGCTAGATGGATAGGAAGTGAAGATATATGTTGACCACCAACTATAACTGGAATGTCAAGAATTTGTTTAACTTTTTTTGCTAATTGATTGATAGATGGAAAAAGATATGTTATCGAAGAAAAACCAACTAAATCTGGCTTTTCTTTTTTCAACTTTTTAATGATATCTCCTCTATCTAAAATAATAGTATTTTTAAAACCAGAATATTCTCTAATATATGAAGCAATATAAGCAAGACCCAAAGGTGGGTCAGCTTCCTTTCCCATGATATTAACTAGAGCAAGTTTCATTTTTTTCCCATTCTTTTAATATAATTTTAATTTATTCATTTGTTTAATGATTTTATGAAGATTTTTCTTACGTATCTAAAAACCTCATGAGGATTGGAAACGATTTTTTTAAAAAAAATTGGGTTAAGAAACATTTTAGGGTTAAGTTTGATGTTATAATTCTTTCTTAATTCTGCATTTCTAAATTTATCATACCATTCCCTTAACTTTTCTTTAGATATTCTTTCAGCCATTACAAGACCAGGTTTATAACCATCTAATGAGAATTGAGAAAAATCTAGTTTGTTTATATCATCTGAAACTATGCCTTTCTGTTTGGCATAATCCCATATTTGTGTTCCAGGAAACGGTGTGAGTTGATGAATATAAGATTCATCCAAATTTTTATTAGTAAATAAATCGAATGTTTGTTGTAAATCTTCTTCGGTTTCATCGGGTGAGCCAATAATAAAATTACCCATTGTTTTTATTCCCTGCTCTTTGCATAATTTTATTGCTCTTTTATTATCTTCGATTGTTACTGTTCCTTTTTTCAGATATTTTAGGATTTTTTCTGAGCCCGACTCGAGTCCGAAACCGATTGCAGTTACATTCATCTCTTTCAAAAGTTTAGCGATTTCTCTGTTAACAAGATTTGCTCGAGCAAAGACCCAGAATTTTACTTTTTCATTTATTCCTTCATCCTTCACAAGTTTTACTATTTTTTCTAGCCTTTGTTTTCCGACAACAAATAAATCATCCCAGATTATTATTCCATCTAATTTATAACTCGATATAAGGAAATTCATTTCTTCAACAACGTATTCTGGTGAGAAACATCTGAACTTTTTCCAGAACATTGAAGGTGAACAGAAAGTACAATTATATGGACATCCTCGTGAACTTATCATATTGGAATAAACACCAATCTCATTGAATGAGCCTTTTCTTGGTATAAGATATACTTCTTTCATTTTTAATAAATCTCTGGCTGGAAATGGAATCTTGTCCAAAGGTTCTATAAGTGGTCTTGCTTCTGTTATTTGTAAAACATTTCTTTCATTCCTGAAAACAATACCTTTTATTGATGTTAATTTTTTCGGGTCGAAATTACCTTCTTTTTCAAAGAGTTGCATCAATTCCAGAGTAGTTTGTTCACCTTCACCAATAACACCAACATCAAAATTAAAACTCAAAAAATTATGAGGCATTGAAGAAACATGAGGTCCTCCGAGAAGAAGTGGTACATCAAATTCTTTCTTAATCTCGTTGGCCATGGTGTTAATTTTATCAAAATCTAAAAACATTGCACTAACGCCAATTAAATCTGGTTTTTCTTTTTTTATTTTTTCAATTGGATCTTCCTTATCGATTATTATTATGTTATTGAAATCACCATATTTTTTTAGATAAGATGCAATGTAAGCTAGACCAAGAGGTGGATCAAAAAGTTTTCGGTATGGATTAATAAGAGCAAGTTTCATTTTTTTCCCATTCTTTCAATTTTTTGTCAATCGAATTTAGAATTTTAGACTTTTTCTTTTCTATTTTTTTTATTTTAAATTTTCTTACTTTTTCGATTGCATTTTCTAAATCATTAATTTCATAAACTGGTATAATCAAACCTCTTTTCTCCATTTCTTTAGTTATTTGCATCTGATGATCATCACTATGTTCATCCAACTCTTTTCTTCTAGGTACAACTATTGGAACTTTCCCAAATGATAGAGCATCCATAATAGAACCTACGCCACCATGAGTAATCATTACAGAACTATCTCTGATATATCTTATCATTTTATCAAAAGGTATAAAATCATAACATTCAGCACCTTTAATTTTGTATTTAGTGTACCCCAACTGTATGATAATTCTCTCTCTTATTTTATTTTGTTGAATTAATTTTTCTATTTCTTTTACTAGTCTAAAGAAATTTCTTTCATGTGTACCTAAACTAACTATTATCATAACAAACTACCTACATAAATTGCCTTTTCTCCATATTCATTTTTTAGTTTAGACCATTGAACAAAGAATAAATCAGCAAAATTATACAAGATTTTGCCTGTAGAAGAAGGTTTATAGATTCTCGAAAAACTCTCTATAAAAATGATTTTAGAATTAAAAAATAATTTAGCAAAAAGACAAATTGGAACTGCAACGCCAGCTCCCGTTGTAATAACAACATCAGGTTTTTCATTAATCAATATGTTCATAAAACTTGGTGTGAAAACAATGTATTTAATTGGATTTCTTTTGGGATTTTCAATCAAATACGTTTTCAATGATTTTAGCAATGTTTTCAGAGGGGTTTTCTCAAAGGTAATAACAAAAACCTTATGTTTCTTTAAAATAGGTAACAATTTCAAACATTGGATGAGATGTCCACCCGCACTTGATACTATACAGATTTTCATAAATTTAATTCTTTATAATTAAAGTTATAAAAGGTTGATAAAGTACTATCTTAAAGAATTTATTGGTGAATAACTTGTGTGGAATTTGTGGAATAGTTGGCATATCTGATAAAGAATTAATCAAAAAAATGTGTGATGTAATTGAACATAGAGGGCCTGATGATCATGGTTATTTTATAGATGATGATGTTTGTCTGGGTAACAGACGTTTAAGTATAATCGATATAGCTGAGGGTCATCAACCAATTCACAATGAAGATGAATCAATCTGGATAACTTTTAACGGTGAAATATATAATTTCTTGGAACTAAAGAAAGAATTAGAAAAAAAAGGCCATAAATTCTATACAAATTGTGATACAGAAGCAATCGTCCACTGCTATGAAGAATATGGAGATGAATGTCCTAAAAAATTAAGAGGGATGTTTGGCTTTGCCATTTGGGATAAGAATAAAAATAAGTTGTTTCTAGCAAGAGATAGACTCGGTAAGAAACCTTTGTATTATACATTTGTTGAGGGAAAATTCATTTTCGGTTCTGAAATTAAATCAATTTTACAATATGAAGATGTTAAAAGAAAAGTTAACTTAAGGGCTTTGCATCATTTTCTAACTTTACAATATGTTCCAGGACCTGACACGATGTTTGAGGGTATATTTAAATTACCACAGGGATGCGTTCTGACTTATCAAAACGGAAAAGTCAAAATTTCAAAATATTGGGATATAAACATGAAAATTCCTAATGAAGGAAATGAGGAATATTACTCTAAGGCTGTACTTGATTTGTTTAAAGAATCTGTAAAAATAAGACTAATGAGTGAAGTGCCATTAGGTGTTTATCTTTCCGGTGGTATAGACTCAAGTGCTATCACTGGTGTGATGAGCAGCCTTATCGATGAACCTGTTAAGACTTTTACTGTTGGTTTTGGACATCCTACTGATGAATTCAAATATGCAAATATTGTTGCTGATCATTTTAGTACCGATCATAAAGAAATAACAGTTAAAGCAAGATCAGTTGAAATATTACCTAAAGTTATATGGCATTTTGATGAACCTGTAGCTGATCCTGCTGCATTACCAACTTTTCTTATGTCTCAAGCAACAAAGAAATATGTAAAAGTTGTTCTTGTCGGAGAAGGTGGGGACGAAGTATTCGCAGGATATCCAAAATATAAAATCATGAGAAGATTGAAACATTATCAAAATACAATTCCAAAAACTTTAAGAGGAAATTCTGTTTCAAAAAGTTTGTCATTTTTGGCAAAAACTTTACCTGATTCAAAAACTAAAAAATATGTTGATTTTGCAGCTGGTTTTATTTCAAGTTGGGGTAATGATGCAGAGTCTTACATGAAAATGTGTTCACCAGGATTTAATGAAAAAGAGAAGAGAGAATTGTATTCAGAAGAATTTAACAAAAAAATAAAAAATGAAAATACTTCAGATGTTTTTAAACCATATTTTCAAAAGAATATTGATTTTGTAAATAAAATGGTTGCCTTCGATATGAAAGTTTGGATGTGTGATAGATTATTGATGAAAGTCGATAAAATGACGATGGCGTTTTCAATTGAAGCTAGAGCACCATTTTTAGACCAAATACTCGTTGATTTTGCAAATAGAATGCCTATAGATATTAGAATTGGTAAATACATTTTTAAAAAATCGATGTTGAGAATTCTTCCTAAAGAGATTTTAAAAAGAAAAAAACATGCTTTTGCTGTACCTATTAGTACATGGTTCGATAAAGAGTTGAAAGACATAGCTTCAGAAATTTTAACCAAACTTCACAAAAGTGAATATTTCAACAAAAGATACATAGATGAACATATACTAAAGAACACTAAAAAATTGATGCATGATCATCAAATATGGAATTTATTGAATTTTGAAATATGGCACAAAATATTTATTGAGGGGGATAATTTAGCTAAACCCCAATTGTCGTTAGATAAGTTGATAGAATGAAAGTTGCTCATATAAGATTAAAATTTTTAAGAATCACTGAAACTTTTATTTATGAAGAAATAAAGAATCTAAGAAAATATCAACCAGTTATATTCTGTATAAAGACTGAAAATTTAGATAAATTCCCTTTTAAGGATATAAGAAGTTTGTCGAACTTAAATTTATTCTCCTATTTTTTTAACGCAACGAGTTGGCTTTTATTTAAAAGATGTTTATATTTCGAAAATATCATTAAAAGCGAAAAAATAGGAATTTTGCATGCCCAATACGGAAGAGAAGGCTTATTTTCTTTATCTTTAAAAGAAAAAACTAGAATTCCTTTGATTACAAATTTTAGAGGTTGGGATGCTTCAACTATACCATTACAAAAACCAGGTATATATGATGAATTATTCAAAAAAGGAGATTTGTTCTTAGTTAGATCAAACTATATGAAGAAAGATTTGATTAAATTTGGATGCTCAGAAAAAAAGATCAGAATTCATCATTCTGCAATAGACCTTGAAAAATTTAAATTCAATACCAGAAAACCCATTGATAAAAATGAAAAAATAAGAATTCTTCTTGTTGGTAGGTTTGTTGAGACAAAAGGTATATCTTATGCTCTGAATGCTGTAGCAAAAATTAAGAAAAAATATAAAAATATTCAATTCACGATAATTGGTGACGGAGAACTAAAACATGAAATTGAAATTTTAATAAAAAAATTAGACCTAATTAATGAAGTAAAATTGCTAGGTTTTATTCCACATGATCAAGTTATAAAAGAAATGCAGAATTCGCACATATTTCTTTCACCTTCTATAACTGATAGGAAAGGGGAGAAGGAAGGTACTGTAAATACATTTGCTGAGGCTCAAGCTACTGGTTTACCCACATTAGGAACATATCATGCTGGTATACCAGAAGTTGTTTTAGATGGAAAAACTGGATTTCTTGTAAAAGAAAAGGATGTAGATGCCCTGACAAATAAATTAGAATATTTGATAGAACACCAAGAAATATGGAAAAAGTTAGGGAAAAATGGAAGGTATCATGTAGAAAAAGAATTCAATATTAAGATACAAACAAAAAAACTAGAAAAAATTTATGATGAAATATTAAGCAGATAGTGTCTTGTTTTTGAGTCTTTTTCTATATAAGACATTCATCTTCGGTAAAGATGCTCTAAAATCACACACTTTACATTGAAGACCTTTGAGATCACCTTTTAAATGTCTTAATCTTAATTCTCTAAGTTTATCCCCATGCCAAACTTCATAAATTGTCTCTTTATTCACATCACCAACAATCAAGTCTTTGTTCCAATCGACACAACAAACCGAAACCTCACCATCCCAATTGATAGCCAGATTTCCAAATGGAGCAAGACATGGATGAGGTTCACTAGGAAATTTTATTGATTTGATATTTCTATCGTTAACGGATTTTGCCCAAGTTATATAAGCCCTCACAGGAACTGAATCGGCAATTGGTTTCCATTTTTTAATAAAATCGTTAACTTCTTTTTTTGTTTCTTTCATGTAGATTATTTTTAGTTTCACCATGGGATTAGTTAGATTCTGTTCATTTCGTAATTCAATAAACCTTTTTATATTTTGTTCTATGACGTTAAAATTAAAAGCAGGTACTCCTTTTATTTTTTCATAAGTTTCTGGTGTAACTGCATCTAAACTAACAGTCATTTCATCTAAACCAGATTTTAATATTTGTAAAGATTTTTTTTCATCTAGAAGAATACCATTAGTAGCGATAGCAACTTTTTCAGAAATTTTTTTATCTTTAGCATATTTAATCATCTTAGGTAAATTTTGGGCTAATAGTGGTTCTCCATCTTTGTGTAAGTATAATTCAAACAATTTTTTATAATTGGTACACTCATCAACTATTTTTTTGAAGAGTTTAAAATTCATGTTGCCAATTTTTTTTCTACTCATTCTTCTAGGGCAAAAAATGCATCTTATATTACAATTATTAGTAGATTCAACAAAAAGAACCTGAGGGAAAACAAAAGAAAGATTATAAGCTCTTTCTATATTCAGGTATCTATAAAATCTATGAATTAGGAAAAACTTTCTCAAAAAATCATTCGTTCTCTGAAAAAATATCATTTTTTGAATAAATCTTTCTTTTAATAATCTCAAAGATTTTTTAGTCATGTTATCACAGTATTAAACATTACTTTTTTACTTAGTTGCTTCAACAAATATATAACTGCCCCATCTTTTAATTAAGAAACATAAAAATCTTTTAAATAAATTTCTACCCCAATGAGCATTAAAATAAAAAATTTGATTTATTTTCAAATCACTTTTTTCGATTAAAGTTTTTAGTATAGGTATGTTCCAAGAATACAAATGTGGATCTGCTTCTCTATATTGTGAAAAATCAGGTTTTAAGAAATAAGCAAGAGACATCATATTAGGTGTTATTATCAATAAATTTCCACCCTTCTTTAAAACCCTTTTACATTCTTGTAAAAAATAAAAAGGATTTTCCATATGTTCTAGTATATCACCAGCAACTATATTATCTGCATAATCATCAGGAAATGGAAATTTTTTATTTAAATTAGCAGTTATGTCTACATTTTCATTTTTTACTATATCAACACCGATCAATTTGTAGTTCTTGTTTGTAATTCTTTCTTTCAAGGCTTTATGTAAGTTTCCACCAACAGTAAAATCTGCTGAACTCAAATCCAAGATTATTCCATTTTTTAAATTTTTTATAATTAAATCATGTCTAAGTCTCATGGGTTGAAACAATTTACTGATTTTTTCTTTCATTAAAACCACTTTTTAATGTAATGATAAAAATATCTAGATGACGCTAGTGGGTGAACTAAAACTCGTCCCCAGAGGTTTAACGAAAGTAAATGTTTAAGTCTGAAATCAACTGTAAAATTTAGATTGTCAACTTCTTTTTTAATCATATTGTAAACCTCTTCGAATTCATCTTTCGTTATTGTTTCGTTCATATAAATTATATCGTTAAGATTTGCTGGTTCGGTATTTAGAATACTGAAATTCATATCATCATTCACAAAACCCTTTTCTTTGGCCCAGTCCCAAAGTCTTGATCCAGGTAACGGGGTCAAAACACATAAGTCAATCGTATCCATAGGATTGTTTCTTATAAATTTTAAAGTTTTTAACATGTCATCCTTAGTTTCCATCGGTGAACCTAGAATGAAACAACCATGAACTGAAAATCCAAATTTTTTAGCATTTTTTAATGCTTTCTTGCTATGTTCAATCGTAACGTTTCCATCCTTTATATAGCTCAAAATTCTTTGTGATGCAGATTCAAAACCAAGACTTAAATCTGTTATACCTATTTCTTTCATCAACTTACACCTTTCTTCATCAGCAACTAGTTGAACTCTCGTGTAACATCTAAAGTTTAATTTATCTTTCAACCCTTCTTCTTTCATAAGTCTAATAATTTCTCTCATCCTATTTGTATCCCCGGCGAATAAATCATCAAAAATAAGAATGCCTTCTACTTTATACTTTTCGACAAGCATTTTCATCTCATCAACAACATATCTTGCAGAATTGTATCTAATTTTATCCCAAAAATGAGATGATGCACAAAAAACACATTTAAATGGACATCCTCTACTGGTAAACATATGAGTACCACGGGATAATCTTTTATCCGAAACGCTCCTTCTTGGAGCCAAGTATGATTTCATATCAAAAAGATTTCTTGCTGGGAAAGGTATTGTGTCTAAAGGCTCAATTAAAGGTCTCCTTTCATTAATTACAACTTTTCCATCGTTGTGAAAGGCGATTCCTCTTATATTTTTCAAAACAGAAGATTGTAATTCTTCATTCTTTAAAAATATCTTCATTAATTCCAAAAGACTTTGTTCTCCCTCTCCTATAGCACAAACATCAAAAGCTTTTGATAGAGTGTGAGGTATTTGAGAAATATGCTGACCACCAGCTATTACTGGTATTTTCAATTCTGATTTTATTTGTTCAGCTATCCTCTCAGCAATTAGAGCATCCATTGTACAATAACCAATACCAACAATATCGGGTTTTAATTTTTTAATTGCTTCAAAATAATTCTTCGGTTTATCTATAATTTTTATATCATGGAAATCAAGGTATTTCATTAAATAAGAAGCTAGATAAGCAATACCGAGTGGGGGATGTCCTCCAGTACCACTTTTGGGAGTTTCTATGTTTGTCAAAACTAATTTTGGCATTTTATCATCTAAATATTTTTATGTGTTTCAATAAATTCAAATATCTTTTTGGTAAAACTAAAATATTAGAGCTAATAGTAGGTATTGCAACACATTGAGTCCAACAATTTTGACACTTTTCATTTTTTATGAGTTCTCTTGATTGTTTCATAGATTCAGAATTCCAGATTTTTTTTAAATCAAAATTGAAATTTCTTAAATTTCCGATACTTTTCGTCCAGCTCATACAAGGATAAACATTCCAGTATGGGTCTATATAACAGAAAGATAATGCAGCCATGCATGGCAACACTTGATTATTTGGATTTCTGAGATATTTTAGTAACCCCTGATAGAAAATATCTGATTTTAAATTAGTATGTTTGTCTAGTACTTTTTTTATTTGCTCATGTATTTGTAAAAAATCAGTTGATATTTCGTTTGATTTTACGTTTTCAAAATAATAAGATGAAGTTTGAGCCAATCTAAAGGTTATTTGTTCTGGTTTTAAACCAAAATTAATAAAGTAGGTAAAAAAATCAGGGAATTCCAAATAATTGTTTTGTGTAATTGTGTGAGAAATTGAAGTTTCAAAAAAGTCATATTTATTTTTCTGTTGTATGCACCATCTTAAAAGTTCTATTGCTTTTTTAAAGTTTCCTTTAATACCACGTAAATTATCATGAGATTTTTCTAAACCATCAATTGAAATTGTGAGGGTGTGAGGAATATCCCCAGAAAGATTATTCAGAATTTTAGATTCTTCAGATTTTATCTTGTCAGTTAGAATTGCATTTGTAGTTATTTCTGTGTTGTAACCTTTTTCGTTAAGAAAAATAATCATATCATACAAATCATCTCTTAAGAATGGCTCACCGCCTGTTAATGCAATTTTTATTAAAAATCGATTTTTGTTTACAAATTCAATAAATTCATTCATAGACATTTCTTCTTTAAGTTTTTTTGGGTTTTTTTTATATTTTGACCATACATTGCACATTCTACAATGAGAATTACACATGTATGTTGTTGCAATCATGACATTGCTGGGTAATATATTAGGATAGCCAAGTTTTCTAAAAGACTCTATTTTGATTGCATAAATTATTTGTTTTAGCATTTTTTTTATAAGGAATTTTTTTAGTCTCATGTAAATTTTCACACAGATAATATAACATTCTAATTGATAAAATAATATTTATTGTTTGAAAACATATCTAATATCTAGTTAAAAGCATTTTTAATTAGTTTAAGTGAGTTAAATGGAGGATATGAAAAAAAAATTATTACTAGTTTTTATTCTTTACTTTGTAATACAGATCTTCCTAACACAAAATCATACATTAACTGCTGATGAAGGAACGCATGCCCTTATTGGCTTATTTTATAAAGATATTTTCAAAAATATACAAAATTTTCATTCAATAGAACGTGTAATGAATTTTGCAACTGATTATATAGTAAAATATCCAAAGATTTCACCATATTATCCCCCGTTATATGATTTTCTAATAGCTACAGTCTTTTTGTTTACATATTCGTTAACCATAATTAGAATTTTAAATATAGGGTTGACATTACTAACTGCATTTATAATTTATGAAATATCGAAAAAAATTCTGAAAGAAAAAAATTCTGCATTCATATGTCAATTATTTTTTTTGTTGTTTACTATTATTTTCTATAATGCAAGCAAAATAATGGCAGATATATTACAGATTTTAATGTTTTCCATAGTAATTCTTTATTATTTAAAATTAAGAGATAAAAAAACAATCTCTAAAACAGAAATTCTAAAATTAAGTATTTTATTAGCATTAGCGTTTTTAACAAAATATTTCTCTATATTTTTACCATTAATAATATTATTGGATTCATATTTTACTAACAGAAAATTTTTCAAGTATTTCCTACTTTCTATAATACTCTCTTTGATAATAATTTCTCCATATGTCTTTTTTTATATTAAATTTAAATTCTACAAACTTCTATTGGGAGTAGCAACTGCCCCATATTGGAACCAACTTGTTTACTTTAACATATTCTCAAATTTCGGATTATTTTTGGGGCCTATAGTCGCAATCTCAGTAATTTGGTTTATATGGAAAAACTTAAAGAACCCGTTAATCCTGACTTGGTTTTTTGCGCCATTATGTTTATTTTTACTTATGAAAGATTGCGATCCTAGATTTGCATTTATACTTATGCCAATTTATGCTATTTCATGTGGTTTTTTGTTTGAAAAAATTCAAAAAATTAATTTGAAACAAAAAAAGAATTTATTTATTGGCATATTTATTATATTGCTTCTAATCCAATTATTAAATGACATTATAATTAACTATCAGAATTTTAATTATCCTGTTAATTATTTGATGAAATCTATTAGTACAAATGGAAGTGTTTTGATTATGACAGAAGAACCTGTTTATTCCTCAGTTTATATTTTCTATGGATATATCAACAATGTGAAAGGAAATATTTTCAGACCATGCATAATCGAAAAATACAAAATTTCCAAGGAATTTTTTGATGAATGGGGAATAAGATACTTAATAGATCAGAATAATACTATAACCGAAAAAATAGAAAAATCATTAGACTTAAAAGTTATAGAAGATTTAGAAAGTAAAAATTTCTCTATGCGTTTGTTTGAAACTAATGTAAAAAATTTAGTAGATTGTAATTTTGTATGTACCCTTCAAGGAAAAGTATGTAAAGGTCAAGGTTTTTCAAAAATATTATCATTAATAAATAATTCTACATCTACTTTATTTGAGTGAGTAATGTGAAGAAAAAAATAATTATAGTTGTCCCAGCTTATAACGCCGAGAAAACACTAGAAAGTGTAATAAAAAGAATACCAAAAAATTTTATGAAAAAAATTTATGAAATAATTTTAGTAGATGATGGATCAAAAGATAAAACATATCAAGTAGCAAAAAAACTTGGTTTAAAAATTATAAAACACTTAAAAAATAAAGGATATGGAAGTGCACAAAAGACAGGATTTTCAGCAGCTTTAAAAGACGGAGCTGATTTTGTTATCCTTTTACACTCAGATGGACAGTATGCACCAGAATATTTACCAAAAATAATTAAACCACTCTTGAATTCAGAATGTGATGCAGTTTTTGGTTCTCGTATGTTAGGTGGAAGTGTTTTGAATGGAGGAATGCCAGTTCACAGATATATTGGAAATAAATTTCTAACATCAATAGAGAACATTATTTTTGGGATGAACATATCAGAATTTCATAGTGGTTATAGAGCATATTCTAAAAAAGCATTAGAAAATATAAATTTTGATCTTGATTCAAATAGTTTTGTTTTTGATTCAGAAATCTTAGTTCAAATTAAAGATAAAGGTATGAAAATCGGGGAAGTACCAATACCCACTTTTTATGGACATGAAATTAGTTATCTTAAACCTATGAAATATGGTTTTGAAATTTTAAAAGTAATGAGCAGATATATTTTACATAAAGTTAGAATCATTGAATACAAACAGTTCAAATAAATGTTAATTTCTGAAAAATTTGTAAGCTGTATATATATCCCAATATCTTTGATCATTTGCTTTAATCGCTAAATTCTTAGTGAAATCTATATTTAAGCTGTAGAAATAAGCAAAGACTATGCATTCAACTATGGCAAGAATAAAAATTAACTTTATCCATCTTTTTGAGTTTTTTCTAGTCAAAACCTCATTAAATCCTATCATCATGGAAAGAGGAACTAATGGTACATAAGCCATTCTTCCCAATGGTTGAATAAATCCGATATATGATGTAAAGAATATAAACGATAAAATCATTATTATCAGAAGTTCGCGTTTCTTTTTGTCTTTGAGCAATTTTATAAATCCGATACAAGTGAAATAAAATAGTAAAAATGTTAATCCACCGGCTAATGTCTGAACGTAATTGTAAGTCCAAGGCTGTTTGGAAAAATCAACTAATCTATGAATTTTTATTTGTATTGGGGAAAATAATGAAATTATTTTTGGTATAAAAAAAGTCAACGGGAATAAAAAGGTAAACGCATTGACAAATCTTATACCTATTATATAAAGTATTGGGGTTTCGATAAATTCTTTCCAGATTTGTGCTTGAGTTTCTTCATATAATTTTTCATAACCATTTACTGCAAAAGGGTAATATTTTATAGGTATCGAGGCAACAAATGAACCGTATTGCAGAAAATTTGCCAAAGCCCAAGGTATGTATAATAATATCGTTGGTATTAAAATGAATGTTAATATAGGGAAAAAATTTTTTTTAGGTGTTTTTAAAAATAAAATGAGTATACCTGGCATTATGTAAGCAACAGAATATGGATGTGCAATAAAAGCAAGACCACTAACTAAACCAAATAAAAAATTTATTTTTCGTGTGAATAAGAGATAGTAAAATGTCAAAATAAAAAATGCTAAAAAACTTTTTGGCCACACATATGTTATTGATTCTATCATAAGAGGACTCACTGTTATCATTAACATCGATAAAATAGCTACCTTTCTATTGAAGAATTTCTCGGCAAGGTAAAAAGTCGCTATTATAACTAAACTGTTCATCATTGTGCTTGCAATTTGGGCAACCCAAAAGTCAGAACCAAAAATAGCCATAAAAAATGCTATTAAAAAATGATAAAGTGGAGCACGATCTCTCATATCTATAGTAATATTCCATTCCTTATTCAGGAATACTTTTGCCGAATCATAATACGTAAAATGGTCCCCACCCAAAGGATAAAGAGGTATGAAAATTTGTATTGTAATAAAAACTAAATACTGAATTAAAAAAATAATTAATAAAATTTTATCTAATTCAAAAATTTCAGTTTTATTTTTTTTATGATAGACAAAAAGTAAAATTGAAATAAAAAATACTATAACCAATAATATGGGGCTCCAAATTAACCCTATTATATGTACAGTTAATCCAATAGCAGCAAATAAAAGAGATGAAAATACAAAAGCAAATAATATACATTCTTTTTTATCAAATTTAAAAAAATGAAACTTCGATATGAGATAACCAGGTAAAAAATAAATTATAAATATTGCTATTGCGTATAAGAAATAAATTATTGCATTAAACCATGCCATTCTCTCTACCCCAAATTTACTTAGTTAGATTATTGAAGAATAAATTATAAAATTTTAGTTGTTGTGAAAGATATCATACTAGCTCCTAGTTAATATTATTTTTATCATTTTTAGACCGACCTTAAATGATTTCCAAAAATTAGATGTAATTTTTGATTTTCCTATTCTTACTTTATAATGTATTGGTATTTCAACTGTTCTTATATTATTTTTTAGAGCTAAGATAATCATTTCAGGAGAGAATTCTGAACCCCCAACTTCAAATTTGTTTATTATTTTATTCAATGCCTCTTTTCTAATAACTCTGAAAGTGCAACCAACATCAGTTAATCTGACATGACCCCAAAATCTCAATTGAATTAGTTTAGCTAAAAAAAGGTTTCCATAGCTCAAAAACCAGTTCATTTTTGCACCTTTTTCTCTTAATTCACCAGTCGATCTCGTTCCAAGTACGAAATCAACGCCTTCTATATAGACGAGTAATTTTCTCATATCGTCTCCTACAAAAGTAGCGTCTCCTTCGGTTAGAATTATTAGATCCCCTTTTGCTTCTTTCATTCCCTTTCTTAAGGCATAACCATAACCTTGCCTTGTTTCACGAATTACTTTTGCGCCTGCTCTTTTAGCTAATTCAGCAGTTTTATCAACAGAATTATTATCAACTACAATTATTTCATCGACATATGATTTAGAAAAGTCTTTGACAGTCCTTTCGATTGCTTTTTCTTCATTATAAGCAGGTATTACGACTGTTACTCTCTTGCCTACGTACATATTAAATCTTTACCTCTGATAATAAAAATTAAGATTTAAAATAATAAATGATTTAAATGAAATTAAAAAATTCATTTCTTATTGTTTTATTCTTTTGTATAATATTAAGAACTATATCTGTTTTCCCTTTAGATTACCGTTTACCTGGGGGTACAGATCTTACTTCTCATTTATTCAAGGTATGGTACATATCAGCTTATGGAATTACAAAATGGAATTCGTTCTGGTATGGGGGATTTTCTTTCCTTAGGTTCTATCCACCGCTTTTTTATGCAATTTCAGGATATTTAGGAAAAATAATTAATTTTCTGATAGCTTATAAGCTTGTTATCGATATTTTTTATATAATTACCCCATTAGCCTTCTATTATTTTTTAAATGAGTTTAATTTTTCTGAGAATCAGAAAATTGTTTCATTGATAATCTTTTCATTAACACCTACGTATCATTTTTATTTTTCAGATGGGCGCCATCCATCTTTAATTGCCTTATTTTTTGGCATTTTGTTCTGGATTTTTTTAAAAAAATCTATAGAAGATAAAAGGTATACCAAAAATGTTGTATTGTCTTCAGTTTTTTTGAGTCTATCTCTATTATCACATCATTTAATTTTTGTTTTAATTATTCCAATTACATTTTTATGGGCAATTTTATACTCTTTCAAAACAAAAACAATTATTAGTCTTCTAGAAATTGGAATTTTATGCTCTTTAATAACAATCTGGTGGTGGGGGCCATTTGTATTAGAAAGTTCAGAATCAGTAGAAGAAGGACATGAATACTTAAATGTCGTGGGGAGTAATTTTTCAATTGAAAAAATTTTAAATTCATTTGGTTCAATGTGGCGTTATTATCAATTTTCTTGGTCTGAATATATTATATTTTCATTTATGGGTTTATTAGGAATACTTTGCTTATTATCAATATTTAAATGGGATAAAATTATTTTAAGTTTTTTTGCAATTTTTGTAATTTCATTGATTTTATTTGTAGTAATGAGTTATAAAAGAATTTTTGTTTTAATTCCAATTCCTTTGAGTATATTAGCTTCATATATTTTGAATATTTTTAAAAAGAGAATTCAAATCATTATTATTATCTTAATTTTTGTACTGGCAATTGCAAGTTATTTTTCGATAAGAACAGATCTTTATGATTTTCCTGTACCGCCAATTATACCGAAAGATGGTAGAGTTATAGCTTTACCTGCCGGCCAAACGTTTAGAGAAAATGAAAAGGAAACTACGTATAAAGTTGAGGATTTAGTTTTTCCACTATATGGAAATGAATTTATTCTCGGCTGGTACCCACAAGCTATTAGTGTGGGTAAATACGGCACAAAAAAAATAGAATACGACACAATGTTATCTGAACCGTTAAAAAATGAATTCAATGATTATTATCAACTTTTAAAGGAAGAGTGGGTAAATTATGTTGTAGTGAGGAAGGATGACATAAAACTTGTTTATTACTTTAATTCAAGCAACAAGTTCATAGTCATAAACAATACGCAAAAATTTGTTATATTCGAAATGAAACAAAAATCCACATATGCTGAGATTGATGAAAAATCAGCAGAAGCAAATGTATCAAAAAATTATGATAGAATTACAATAAACACAAGTTGCAAAAAAGGGATTATAAAAGTGAAAGAAAATTACAATGAGAACTGGGTTATTTTTATAAATGGGCAAAAAGTAAAGACTTTAGGTACTGAATATGGTTTTATACAAATAGAAAGTAATGAAGTTGAACCATGTTCAATAGATATGATGTTTGAAGACTCCCCATTGTATTTATTTTTTGTATTAATTTCAATATTAACAGGCTTCTTTCTCATTGTTTTATTTATTTTAAAATTTTAGATAGAAATAAAGGAATTCTCTCCTAAAACTAATTTATAAGCTTTAGGTACATTCTCATCAGCAGAAACAATGGTTACGTTTTTTCCAATCAAACTATCAATGATTCTTTTATTACAACTAATTATCGTATCACCAACAATTACGCTTGATTCTATTTCACCATTTTTAATAACTGTATTATCACCAATTGAAGTGTATGGACCTATATAAACGTTTGGACCTATATCACAATTTTTTCCAATTATTGTAGGGCCACGAATAAAACATCCTTTTTTAATAACAGTCCCCTCATCGATAGAAACTTTACCACGAATAGTGACATCATCTTCTATCTTTCCTTTATTGAAAGATTTCAATTCATCTAAGACTAGATGATTTGCCTCTAAAATGTCTTCTGGTTTACCTGTGTCTTTCCACCAACCGTTAACAGTTCGTGTCATTACTTTATATTTTTTGGATCTCAACATTTTATCGACAGTTTCTGTGATCTCAAGTTCATTTCTCCAAGAAGGTTTTAATTTTTTTATAACATCAAACACAGATTGTCTGAATAAATAAACACCACTTATTACTAGATTAGATGGTGGTTCTTTTGGTTTTTCAACTAATCCAATTAATTTATCTTTGTCCAATATAGCTACCCCAAATCTTTCTGGATTTTTATGTTTTGCAAGAAGAATTCCTGCATCATAATCAGATTTTTTAAAATCATCAACATAACTCTTTATTCCTCCTTTTAATAAATTGTCTCCAAGATAAACAATAAATGAATCTTTGTCAATAAATTTTTCAGCTATTCCTATTGCATGAGCAATTCCTCTGGGTACATCTTGTTCTATATAAGTAATCTTAACACCAAAATTAGTTCCATCACCAACCGTTTCTTTAATGGATTTTATTCTTTCCTCCGTATATCCAACGATGATTCCTATATCAGTTATACCAGCATTTTTCAAATCCTCTATTGCATAGAATATTATTGGTTTGTTAGCGATAGGTATCAACTGTTTAGCACTTGTGTGTGTTAATGGTCTTAATCTAGTTCCATGACCCCCAGCTAAAACTAAGCCCTTTATTCAAATCACCTTTTATGTTTTTTAATGAATTCCTTAAATTTTAATAATATATATTTAATTTCTTCCTCTGTTATTCCAGGGTACACCCCAATGAAGAAACTATCTCTCATTATTTTATCTGAATTCTTAAGTTCACCAAAAATACGATATTCTATATCTTTGTATGCTGGCTGATGTATTATATTTCCAGCAAACAATAATCTTGTTTGAATATTAGATTTTTCCAGCCATTTCAAGATTTCAGATCTCTCAAATGAACTATTATCTCTTATAGTTAATGGAAATGCAAACCAAGAAGGATCAGCACCTTTAGTTGATTGAGGAAGTATGAAATATTCTTCATAATTTAAAAATTCATCGTATAATATTTTGAAATTTTCTTTTCTCTTTTCAATAAAATCTGGTAATTTTTTCAATTGTTCAATACCCATTGCTGCTTGTAAATCCAGTGGTTTTAAGTTGTAGCCAATATTTGTATAAATATATCTATGATCATATGAAATCCCATTTATCTTGAAATCAAACCTTCTGCCGCATGCACCACCTGAGTTTTTTTCATTCCATTTACAAAAACAAGCTCTTCCCCAATCTCTAAGCGATCTGACTATAGTTTTTATTTCGGTATTATCAGTAACTATGGCTCCTCCTTCTCCCATAGTCATATGATGAGCAGGATAAAAACTAAAAGTTCCTATATCACCGAAAGTACCACACATTTTTCCTTTATATTCTGAACCTAAGGCATCACATGCGTCTTCAATAACAAAAAGATGATGATCTTCAGCTATTTCCATTATAGTATCCATTTGATTTGGATTACCCAATGTATGAGGAATCATTATTAATTTCGTTTTATCTGATATCGCATTTTCTATTTTTTCTGGGTTGATATTATACGTCCCTAAATCAACATCGATTAATACTGGTATTAAGTTATTTTGAATAATTGGATTGAATGTTGTTGGAAAAGTTACTGATGGAGTGATTACTTCATCTCCTTTTTTTAATTTATCATTAGTTTGGCGTTGTGTTAAAGCTGTTATACTAAGTAAATTTGCTGAAGAACCTGAATTTGTTATGATTGTATTTTTTACATTAAGGAATTTAGAAAATTCATTTTCGAATTTTTCTGCATTTTTTCCAAGACCAAACCACCCATCAAGTAAAGTGTTTATTATTGAAACAATTTCATTTTCGTCATAAATAGCTCCAGAATATTGAATCTTTGTTGATCCGGGGGGAGATTTAGTTTTATTTTTTTTAAATTCAAAAAATTTCTTTATATCGTCATTTATTTTCTTTCTAATTTCTTCTTCTTTCATTTAATTCCCTCTATTATTATATGCCATCCAATCCTTTCCTTTATAAAATCTGGGAGATAGCTTTCTAATCTACCAACAAACTTCTTGGTTATTTTTATTGAGGAAAAATTAGAAAACATCTTTCTTGCTTCATTAGTTGAAAAGACCTTGACAATAGGACAGTATTCCTTCTCATCTTTATTCCTGCCTTCATATTTGTTTATATTTGGATGAGTCAATCTAATCAGGGAGTATTTGTTATAAAGCATGACTATTGCCTTTCCATTGGGTTTTAATACCCTGAATATCTCATCTATCCCTTTCTGTGTATTGACAGTATGATGCAAGACACCATAGGAATAAACCATGTCGAATGATTCACCTGGGAACTTTAAATCCTCTGCATCCATTATAAGAAGGGTTGTTTTTAAATTGTTCAACTTAAAGTTTTCTTCAGCTAATCTGATGCTGTTTGGTGATATATCTATTCCAGTAACGATTGCACCATTCATAGCAAACTGGATTAAATCCCTGCCCATGCCACAACCTATTTCCAAGACTTTCTTATCCTTGCAACCAATGAAATAATCCCTTATCCAAGGATGCCATGAATAGATTATGTCCTCTATTTCTTGGAAAAATTCCGTGCCTGTCTTTTGTGAATTGATAGAACAGCAGGGATTCCTATCCCACCATTCTTTGATTTTTTCTTTCATTTTATCGTCATTTGTCGTTTCATTAATAATAATCCATCTTTTATACCTAAAGGTTTAATATTTAATTCACTTTTAATTTTATCAACTTTTAAACCACCTTTCTTTGGTCTGGGGGCTTTTTGATTTAATTCTTTACTGGTTACAGGAATTATAAATCTTTTAGGTAAGTTAAAAATTTTTTCTATTTCTAATGCAAATTGATATCTATTGATTAAATCAGGTCCAACAACATTGTATATTCCTTGCTTATTTTTTAAAATTAGTTGAAGAATTATTTCTGCCATGTTATCAGTCAGGGTTGGTGTACCGTATTGATCTGTTACTACTTTAATTTCTCTACAATTTTTAAGTTCATCAATAACCCATGTAACAAAATTCAATTTATGTTTATCCCAACCATACAATACGGTTGTCCTTGCAATGATGTACTCAAGATTAGATGATTCAATTAGTTTTTCTGCTTCCAATTTAGTTTTTCCGTACCAACTTATAGGGTTTGTTTCATCGTCTTCCTTATATGGACCTTTCTTTCCATCAAAAACATAGTCTGTAGAAATAAAAACAATTTTGCTTCCAATTTTTTCTGATATTTCAATGATGTTTTTAGTTCCTTCTACATTTATTTTCCAAGATTCATCTCTATGATTCTCACAATAATCAACGTTTGTTATACCTGCTGTATGAATTATCACTTCGGGTTGTGTTTTTTCAATAATACTAAACTGTTTTTTATTTACTATATCCAAAGGAATAGCATTTTTAAAATCAGGTTTATTTTTGTTATATGTTCCAAAAAAAGTATAATCTTCTGCCTGAAGTTTTATAATTTTATTCCCTAAAAGACCAGTACCGCCTGTTACAATAATTTTATTCATAATACTCTAAAAAAATTGAATCATTTGATATTTAAATTAAAGACTATAATCTAAAAAATATGGAATTTAAAAAAACTAATAAATTAATCGGTGAGGTTGAAATTAAAAAATTAAAAAAAATTATAACATATGATTTACATAAAAAGGAGAATGGCTGGTTAATAGATGTTTTGAGAGATAGTGACGCGATAAAAAAAGATAGCAATAAATTTTCTCAAATATATGTCACAACGGCTTATCCTGGAATGGTAAAAGGATTTCATTGGCATAAAAAGAAAGTGGATTTGTTCTGTGTGATTGCAGGTACAGCAAAATTAATATTAATAGACGATAGAGAAAATTCACCGACAAAAGGAACATTAAATGAGTTTGTAATGGGGGAAGAAGGAGAATATGTTGTTGTTCGTGTACCGCCATATGTTAAACATGCCTTTAAAAATGTAGGAAAAAATATTGCATATATAATTAATTATATGACACCTGCATTCGATCCAGAAGATCCTGATAATTATCATTGGGATGACTATGAGCGGATTTGAACTTATTTTGAGATTAATAAGAGTGAGTTTATGAAGGTTTTAGTCACTGGTGGGGCAGGATTTATTGGTAGTAATTTTGTTCATTATTTGTTAGAGAAATATCCAGAAAATGAAATAGTCGTATTGGATAAATTAACATATGCTGGTAGATTAGAAAATTTACAAGATGTTGCAAATAAAATAAATTTCATTAAAGGAGATATATGCAATAGAGAAGATGTTGAAAAGGTTGTGAAGGGTTGTAACATTATATTTAATTTTGCAGCAGAAACTCATGTTGATAGATCAATTGTAGAGGGGGGCATTTTCGTTAAGACTGATATTCTTGGTACATATACTTTGTTAGAAGTTACAAGAAAATTTGATATTGAAAAATTTGTTCAAATTTCCACAGATGAAGTCTATGGTTCTATAGAAAATGGTTCATTTAAAGAAACAGATATTTTAAACCCATCTTCTCCTTATTCGGCTAGCAAAGCAGGGGCAGATTTATTGGTAAATGCTTATCATAAAACGTACGGCACTCCAGCACTAATTACAAGAAGTAGCAATAATTATGGTCCATATCAATTTCCTGAAAAATTAATTCCTGTTCTCATTATAAATGCACTAAAAAATAGACCTCTACCTATATATGCTACTGGGGAAAATGTTAGAGATTGGATTCATGTTTTAGATAATTGTAGAGCTATTGATTTGGTATCAAAAAAAGGAAGGTTAGGGGAGATATTTAATATAGGAAGTGGTAATGAGAGAACGAATCTTGAAATAGCAAATCTAATTCTAGAAGAGTTGAATAAACCAAAAACTTTAATTAAATTTGTTAAAGATAGACCAGGTCATGATTTCAGGTATTCTCTAAACTGGGAAAAAATTAAAAAATTAGGGTGGGAATCAAGAATAAGTCTAATAGAGGGGTTGAAAAAAACCATAGAATGGTATAAAAATAATAAATGCTGGTGGGAAACTCTAATAAAAAGTTTATGAAAATTTTATTCTTCCGATAATATGTCTAATAATTAGATATAAAATTTCAAGACCATATGTAAATGGATTAGCTGCAGTTATGTTTTCCCGATAATTAACTGATATTGGTACTTCTATTATTTTCAGTTTATTTCTAAGTATTTCTAAAATCACTTCACTATCAAAATAGTATTTATTTGTAAGTTTATCCCACTTAATTTTTCTTAAAGCTTGTCTCGAATAGACCCTATAACCAGTATGAAATTCTGTTATTTTTGTACCGAAGGCTATATTTTCCAGAGCTGTCAAGAATTTGTTACCAATTTGTTTGTAAAAAGGTACACCCCCTTCTTTCATCTTACCACCAAGAATTCTAGAGCCAAGAACAATGTCAGCATTATTTTCTATAGCTTCATTTAATAAATTTGTCATTTCTTTCGGGTCATATTGCCCGTCATCATGTAATAGAACGGCATAATCAACATTGCTCTTTAATGCTTCTTTAAACAGTGTCTTCTGTGCACCGCCATATCCTTTGTTCTCTTTGTGAAGAAGTAAAATCATGTTTTTCATTTTAGGTTTGATTTTTTTAAGAACTTGTAATGTATCATCAGTACTCTTGTCATCAACAACAATAAACTTATCATAAATCCGCGGTATTCGATTTATTACACCATTTATTTTAGATTCTGCATTATATGCAGGCATAACAACTGCAAAAGATTTTTGTTTAAACATTTTATCATTTTATGTCTTAATTGGTTTATAAATGAACACATATTTTCCGTTTTTTTCAAACTTTACTATTAATTTCATCTTAGATAGATTATTTTCGATGTCTTCAGGTATACAACAAGATTCGTAGATAACTAAGTCAACTTTAGAAATATTTTCTTTGGACGGTTGTAAAACTTTTATATTAAATTTATCCCATTGATGATAACCAACATTAGTTTTTAGACTTGCATCATCAACAAAAGGCCATGATGCAACAACAAATGAATTAGTATAATTCTTGAAAACAAATTGAATTGCTTGACTTTCAATCTCAACATTATCTACATAGTCTAAACTTAATTCTCCATTGGTAATTGAAGTTAGAGTTTTAGAATAAAAGATGTTTGAATGAAAAATAGGATCTTGTATGAACCCCTTTAAACCCCAATTGAATTTATAGCAGCTGATGAAAAGAAAAATTATGATAAAAAATATTAAAAACACTTTATTTTTGAAATAAAAATTGATAGAGTTTGCAGAAAATATAAAAAATATCGGCGTGACTGCCAATAAATATCTGGGGAGTAAAGGAATTGGAGCAAATGTAAATAGAATCCAATAAATTAAGACAATTAAAAATAATGGTATAGCTTGTATGGGTATTTTCTTTTTGTTAAAGAAATTCTGATATAATGAGATAAAAAGAAAAATAGATAATATCCAATTATAATTCCAAAAAAATATCTGGTATATGTTGCTAATGCCTTTTATTAAAATCATGAAAAATCCATTATAAGGAGCAAATGTACCTGATCTTAATAAAAAACTTCCTGTTTTTAACCAATTCCAACCTTCCCAAATGAAAAGAAATAATAATGGTGTGGCATGAAATAAAATATTACGAAATTTTTCTTTTTGTATGAAAAGGTAAAATAACAAAGATATGATCGCTAAAAAACCAGGTTCTTTAGTCAGAACCAAAATGCTAGCTGAAATAATGTATAAAACGAATCTTTTTTTCAGAGCAAAATACAATGTCATTATAGTCATTGCAGTTAATGGTATGTCAAAAAGTGTTTGACCACTAATAGCAAAATAAATTGGCGAGAAAAATAATAACAAAGAAGATATTATACCAATTTTTTCATTATATAAAAATTTCCCCAAGAGATAAGTAAAATATGCACCTAAAAATGAAAATATCGCAACGATAAAATGAGATAAAATTGGGGATTCTCCAAAAATTTTATAGTTAATAGCTAAAAGCCATGTGAAAAATGGAAAATGAACCATGTATCCAGGTGGTGTACTTAATAAACCATTAACAGAAAGATATTTGGCCTGACTAGCAAAGGTAAGTGCGTCCCAATAATAATCCAAACTCATTGTAGGTAATTTTAGCAAAATTACTAACACGAATAAAAATAAAAAATATTTCCTGTCAGTTTTATTTCCTAGATTTTTAATGATTTTATAAAATTCCATCATATCCCAAGTCTTAATTTAAAAACAAAAATCAAAGTTCTTAAAGCCTCTTTTAAATTAGCTTTAGATTTTCCGGCCTTCCTTTTATGAAAAAAAATAGGTACTTCAGTCGACTTAAAACCAAGTTTTTTTCCTTTATACAAAATTTCCATATTAATTTTGTAACCGATTGGATTAAGTTGTAAACTATCGTAAACGTTTCTTTTTATTGCTGAAAACCCAGACATAGTATCTCCTATATCGAGTTCGAGAATGAAAGATGCTAGATTACGGAAAATTTTACTGATGAATTTTCTATGTGTTTCATCTTCTGTTATTCCACCATTCACAAATCTAGAGCCGATAACAATATCATATTCACTAGTTTTCTCTATGAGTTTAGGCAAATCTTTAGGATCATGAGAAAAATCTCCATCCATTGTCACTATAATATTTCCTGTTGCATAGCGTAAACCTTCAAGAACTGCTTTTCCCAAACCATTTGATTCTTGAGTAAGAAGCTTAGCATTGTTTATTTTTGGTTTGATATCACTCTTGTCGATAACGATAACTTCATGATCATAATTTTTAAGAGTTTTGTGAATATCTTCTATAAGACTATTTATTAAAGGTTCATTCTTTGTTGGTATAAGAACGGATGTTTTCATGAAATAGATTTAATCAAAAAGGTTAAAATAGTCTTTCGTTTTCTTTTACTCTCTCTATATCCTGCTAAATTACAAAGACAAATTTATCCCATCGGTTATCAATATTCGTTCTGCTTAACCGCCGAGATATTTAATTCTCTCTTTTTCAGCTTCTTCAAACTTATCTATTGCTTGTTGTGTTTCACTCCAATTGATTAATTTTTCAAATCCTTTTTCTAGTGAAGTTTTAGCAATAAAACCTAATTTTTTCTTTATTTTGGATGCGTCTCCAAATATATGCCTTACATCTCCAACCCTGAATTCCTCAGTTATTTTAGGTTCTACACTGCTTTTATGAAGTTTAATGAGAGTTCCAGCAATTTTTAAAATATCTGTTGATTCACCAGAACATACATTGAAAAAATCAACATCATTAATTTTCTCTAAACATAAAATATTCGCTCGAGCTATATCTTCTACATAAATAAAATCTCTTATTTGTTCCCCATCTTCATAGATTGTTGGGGGGTTATTGTTTTTAATTCTAGATGAAAAAATTGCACAAACACCTGTATACGGGTTACTCAAACTTTGTCTAGGCCCATAAACATTAAAGTAACGTAAAGCTGCAGTTGGTATGTTTAAAGCAAACCCATAATTCAAAGAAATTTTTTCCTGATCGTATTTTGAAAGAGCATAAGTTGATAAGTTGAAAGCTGGCTTATCTTCATTTGTAGGGACTGGTTTAACATATTCACCACATTTTGGACAATGAATTTCCCAATCTTTTTCCTCTAATTGTTTTTTTGACCTTAAACCTGGATAAACTATTCCACAATTTTTACATTCATAAGCTCCTTCACCGTATATGCTCATAGAACTTGCTACGATTATTTTTTGAATTCTTTTTTTCAACTCTGGATTTGTCAACAAAGTTTCATACATTTTTGCTGTACCGATAGTATTAACATTAAGATATCGCACGGGCTGATACATGGATTGTCCAACACCAACCATCGCCGCAAGATTAATTATTGCATCAACATCTTTTAACACATTTTTCCAAGTATCTGCGTTAGTAACGTCGCCAAGAACGAATTTAGCTTCCTTATTAACATAATCTGGTTTTTTATTTCCATGGACTTGCGGCTCAAGATTATCCAAAATTATGACTTTGTGCCCTTCATCAATAAGTAAATCGACTGTATGACTACCGATAAACCCTGCGCCACCAGTGACTAAAACCTTCATTTTTTCAATTCCCCTTTAAACCATTCTATGGTTTTTTTCAAACCTGTTATAAAATCAACTTTTAGTTGCCAGTCAAGTATTTTTTTTGCTTTATCAATGTTTGGTTTTCTTCTTATGGGATCATCCTGAGGTAAAGGGTTAAATATTATCTCGGAGTTGCTCTTGATTAATTTTTTTATGATTTCTGCAACATCAACTACAGTTCTTTCTTCAGGATTACCTAAATTAAAAACACTACCAGATAAATTCTCAGTAAACATCATTTTGATTAACCCTTCGATCATATCTGAAATGTAACAAAAAGATCTTGTTTGTTTCCCGTCACCATAGACAGTAATCGGTTTTTTTGTCAAACTTTGTGTAATGAAATTTGGTATAGCTCTTCCATCGTTGGATCGCATCCTAGGTCCAAAGGTATTAAATATCCTAGTAATTCTTACGTCCAATCCATACTTGCTATGGAAAGAGGTTGTTAAAGTTTCGGCAAATCTTTTTGATTCATCGTAACAGCTTCTTATACCAACAGGATTAACATTCCCCCAATAATCCTCTTTTTGTGGGTGTTGTAAAGGGTTTCCGTAGACTTCAGAAGTTGATGCCAATAAAAACCTTGCTCGATTTTTTTTAGCTAAATTAAGCATGTTGAAAGTTCCTAAAGAATTAGCCATTGAAGTCTCTATAGGCAACCTTTGATAATCTACAGGACTTGCTGGGCTCGCTAGATGAAATATCATATCAACCTTTAAATCAATCGGTTCTGTAACATCATGTTCCAGAAATTTGAATTTAGGATTTTTCAAAAGATGATTTATATTGGATTTTTTACCTGTAGATAAATTGTCCAAACATATTACATCATGACAGTTCTCTAGTAATTTTTCACAAAGAAATGACCCAATAAATCCTGCTCCACCAGTGACTAAAACCTTCATTTAGATTTACTCCAAATTATTTAAAACTCTATCTGTCAATTGTTCTCTTTCTTTGGTTATTTCATCAACACTGCATTTGTCTTGCATCTCTTTTTGGATGCTAAAAACAGTTTTCCATTTACCTATATCCAAGTATTTACCTTTCAATATGATGCCACAAACTTTTTCCCCACTCTCTATGGCCAATTGAATGCTGTCTGTTATTTGAATTTCATTTTTATTTCCAGGCTTTGTTCTCCTAATATAATCGAATATTTTCGGTTCAAAGACATAAGCTCCACATAGAGCATAGAATTCATGATTCAATTTATATTCTTCTGCTTCTTTTTTAGTTGGTTTCTCTACAACCTTTTCAATTAGACCGCTATCATTTTCCAAAGTTTTAAATTTGGCAATACCATATCCACTTGGATCCTTTACTTTGAAAAGTAATATAGTGGCAACGGGTTTTTTTTCTTCATGTAACTTCATCATATTTTTTATCTCTTTTTTAGGTTCTATAAAAGAATCACCAAGTAGTGTCACGAATGGGGTTTTTATCCATTTTTCTGCTTGCAGAATGGCATGCCCTAATCCTCTTCTTTTAAGTTGATATATGTAAGCAACGTTAACACCATAAAAAGAGCCATCTCCGACGTAATCCATCAGTGCCCCCTTTTGATGACCTACTATCATAAAAATTTGTTTAATTCCCCCTTCTCGTATATTGTCAATGCAATGCTCTATGACAGGTTTTCCTAATATTGGATACATCTCTTTAGGGACAGCTCTAGAAAAGGGATACATTCTCGTACCCTCACCTGCCGCTGGTATCAAACCGAGGAACTCAGCTTCTTTCATGCTAAACCATAACCTATTCCTTTATAAGTAAAACCAAGTTTTTTCATTTCTTTGGGATTAAAAACTCTTCTTGCATCAATAATTAATGGTGTTTTCATTAATCTTAAAAAAACTTTTGGTTCTAGTTCCTTTATTTCTTTCCATTCTGTCATGACAAAACAAACATCGGAATTTTTTAAAGATTCTAAAGGAGAATCTGTGTATATTATATCTGGAAATATTCTTCTCATGTTCTCATTCGCTTGAGGATCGAATGCTTTTATGATTACATCATGTTTCTTCAATTCTTTTATCAACTTGATTGATGGTGCTTCTCTTATGTCATCTGTGTCAGGTTTAAATGCTAGGCCAAGTATAGAAACTGTTTTCCCTTTTATATTATCAACCATTTTTAATATCTCTAATGGTTGTTTTTGATTTATTTTTTCAACAGATTTCAACAATCGTGGATTATAGCCGATTCTCTCAGCTTTAGCTATTAATGCTTTCACGTCTTTTGGGAAACAGCTTCCCCCATAACCTGCACCAAAATTCAAGAATTTTGGGTTTATTCTCGGGTCAAGACCGATAGCGTAAGCAACATCCTTTGCATCAACACCAGATTTTTGACAAATGTTTGCTATTTCATTGATGAATGATATTTTTGTTGCTAAGAATGAGTTCTGGGCATACTTTATCATCTCTGCCGTCTTCAAATTAACTTTGATTCTTGGTATTTCTTTTTTCCATGACTCATACAATTTTTCTAAAACATCGCTTGATTTTTTATCTATAGAACCAATGACAATCTTATCAGTGTTTGTAAAATCTTCTATTGCTGTCCCTTCCCTTAAAAACTCGGGGTTCATACAAAGACCGAAGTTTTTTCCTACTTTTTTACCTGAATATCTTTCTAAAATAGGAAGTGCAATGTTAAGAGTTGTACCAGGGACTACTGTACTTTTTACTGTAACAACATGGTAATCGTTTAAATTTTTGATATATTTTCCTAAATCACGTGAGGCGTTCTTGATGAACTTTAAATTGATAGAACCGTCTTTGTTGGATGGTGTTGGTACACAAATGAAACTTGCTTCTGTAGTTATTTTCTTTAGGTAGAATTCGTTTGTTGTAAGGGTTGTAAGATTTCCATTTTTAATGTTTCTTTTCAATATTTCGTCCAATCCAGGTTCATATATCGGTGATTTACTATTGTTTATCATTTCTACTTTCTTAGGATCAACATCAATACAGTATACTTTATTCCCTTTATCAGCAAAACATGCCCCTGTCACCAGGCCTACATAACCGCATCCTAATATAGTTATTCTCATATTATCTATCTACATTAATTGATGATAAACTTAAAAACGTTTATTAAAGTGAACTTATAAAATCTAAGCATGTTTAAAAAGCAAAAAGGTGGTAAAATGGATGTACTATTTTTAGTTTTTATTTGTGTGGGTATGGGTGTTATTGGGCAGTTGGGAATGAAAAAAGGCATGACTACTATTGGTAATATAGAGGTTAAAGACATTCTCTCTACAAGAATTTTCGAAGTAGTTTTCCAAAAATACGTTTTTATCGGAATGTTATTTTACGTATTAAGTTCATTGCTCTGGTTAGTAATATTATCTCAAGCAGAATTAAGTTTTGTTTATCCAATGATTTCTATAGGATACATAATAACAGCTATTTTTGGTAAATTTTTCTTCAATGAAAATCTATCATTTTTTAGACTTTTTGGGATACTGCTAATCTGTGGCGGTGTCTATATGATTGCGTTAAAGTTTTAATTCAGCATAGTTTACGGTAGTTAATTTATGCCAGTTGATAACTCTAACATTTGCGCAGTTCCTGTAATCGGTGGTGTTGGGAAGAGACTAAGACCATTCACTATTGATAAACCAAAGGCTATGCTATCAATTGGTATAGAAAAAAAACCTATGTTAGAATTCACCATAATGCCTTGGTTAAATTTCGGTATAGAAAAATATGTTTTCTGCACAGGTTACAAAAGTGAAATTATAGAAGAATATTTTGGTGATGGGAATAGATTTGGTGTTAAGATAAATTATTCGAAGGAAAAGGATAATTTAGAAACTGGAGGGGCATTAAAAAATGCCATTGATAACAAAAAAATAACCCTAGATCAACCAATCATAATTTTTTACTGTGATGACATTGTCAGGTTGAATGTGAAAGATTTTATAGATGCACATATTAAAGGTGTGAAAGAATTCGGTTTTAAGGCAACAGTAGTTGCAACAAATAAATTTAGAGTAAATTACGGTATAATGAATACTGAGAATCTTGCTGATGGGATAAAAAAAGTAACAAGTTTTGAAGAAAAACCATTGATTGATAAATATGCTAATGTTGGCATTTATTTTCTAGAACCAGAAGTTTTGAAGTTGATAAACAAACATCGGTCGCCATTCAAGTTTGAAAGGGTGATACTGCCAGAATTAGTTAAAAAAGGTTGGCTGATGTTACATGAAATTTCACACGAAGATTGGATACCTGTTAATACTGATAAGGATTATGAAATTGCCTTAAAAACAAACTTAACAGATTTTTATTCTAAAGTTTTAAAAAAGGCAACAGACTGAAAATTATCTGTATAAGAATGAGAATGATTGTTACTTGTTTTTCTGTAAAATTTTTAAGGTTCATTATTATATGCGTCCATGAATAAATCTTCTTACCATAAGGTGGATCTAATTTTCCATCCTTTCTCAATTTTCCTAAACAAGAAGATTTGAACTTAGATCTCAACTTTAACAAAAACTCAATAATAAATGGTGTCATTGTTATGATACCTGCTCTTTCCATGTTTCCAATAATAACACCTGCAACAACAACAGCACCCAGACAATAAGTTAAACTGTCCCCTGAAAGTATCTTTGCTGGAAACCAATTGTATTTTAAAAAACCTATTAATGCGCCGGCTGCGGAGAAGAATATAACTGCTGAAATAATCTCATTATTCAATAAAGCATATACTGCTAATGACAAACAATAGACAACCCCCATCCCTGCTTCTGAACCATTAAAACCACCCAAGAGATTTACTGCATTTGCAGCACCAACAACGCCTATTGGTATCAACAATAATGGATAAAGAATCCCAAAATTTATGGGTCCTAAAAGGGGTATAGTCATACTTGTCACACCTACACTAACAGCCATTAAAGGAATAGCGGCTGGTAGTGTGAATATTGGTTTTTGCCATTTCCCTAAACCTGTTCGTATTTCTCTATTTCCATTAACAACATCACTCCTGTTAAGGTCATCAAAAAAACCGATGATCGTAATCAAGAGTATAGTCAAAATTGCAGCAAAGAGATAAACCATCTGGTTCTCCACCTTGAAGATGAAAGTTTGTATGGAGACAAAAAACATCAAGCCAATTATAAGAGAAAGAGAAATTGAAATACCGCCACTGTTGGCAACCTTTGGTTTATTTTTTTTGTGTAAATCCAATGCTATTATGTTGTTTTTTTCAAAGAAGGGAATTAAATTTTTTGTTAGAAAAATAGATGTTAAAAATGAAATAAAAGATGATACTATTAAAATTTCCCACATATTATCTAAGGGATAGATTTGTTCTCTAATTATTAATTTTTTCTGGATAGCTTAGAGATTTAAATTTTCAAACCAGTAAGATTAAGACATGAAATTGATTAAAGATTACAGGTTAATGGGTTTTGTAGCTCTAGTCTTGATATCTTTAGCACTAAGTCTATATTTCAGTCTCATTACGACTAGTGGTGTAGTTGTAACATACATTGGATCAAACACACCATGTAAGGATATTATAACTATTGGCTCTGTTATCACTGAAATTGCTGAGTATCCGATAAGGAATGCTGATGATTTTAATAGAGCGAAAAATAACCTTGAAGGCATTACTACGATTATGATTAATAACAATCCTAGAAGTTGCGATATACCGAAGAATTCAACTTTGGATATAAATGTAGACAATTTAAAAAAGGGGGGGTTGAGTCTTGGTTTGGATCTTGTTGGTGGACAATCATATCTGTTTAAACCAGTTGATATTTCACCAACAATACTTCAACAAACATTGAGTTCTATCAAATCTCGAATAAAACAGTATGATGTTGTAAACACAAGAGTTGAACTTTCTGACAGCAATATCAAAGTTACTTCAGGTTTTGATGAAGGAAATTATGTTAGACTTTTAACGGAAACGGGAGATCTAGAAGGTAGGTTTATATTTAAAATCACTCCAACTGAGAACAAAAGTGAATTTGTTTTCAACGACAAGGAATACAAATTAACTTTAAAGGGAAACAAATCGATCGTTTTAAACGGTTCGGAATATAAGTTAGGGGATTATTTCACTTTAGATAATGTAAAAATTAAGGTTTCTGATATAAGTAAAAACACAACAACCTTTTTAGTTAAGATATTTGATGAAAGCGATTTAACGCTAATTAAGGATAAAAGTGGGGTTGTTTCCAAAAGATTGGTAAAAGAAACAAACGGCTATGCATTCGTATTTGATGCTAACATATCAAAAGAAGCAAGTAAAATTTTTGCCAAGGCAACAAAAGGACAGGAAGTAACTATAAGTCCCACTGGTGAAAGTTACCTTAGGAATTCTTTAGTTATATTCATAGACGATCAAGAACTTCTAAACTTACCGATAAGTGGACAAGATGCTGGAATAGAGAAGAATGATTTGGTTATATGGGGATTCAAAGCAGGTATGGAAGACGCAGCAACGATGATGATGAGATTGATAACATTAATTGAGATAAAAAGATTGCCGACAGAATTGAATTTATTGAAATTGGAAAATTACACCCCAACAACAGGTGAGTTTTATATAAGTCTTTTGTTGTACATTATTTTAATTCTATCAGCTGCGACGGCGATTCTATTCTTAGCAAAATTCAAAAAAAGAGGTATCATTGCCCTGCCTCTGATATTGTTGTATTTGAGTATATTACCGTTAATGGTCGGTGTTATATCGATCAAATGGTTTGTCATGTTGATTTTTTTCTTCGGGGTTGGTTTTGCTTTGTTTAAAGAGGAAATAAAAAATTGGACGGGTTGGCTGGCTGTCGGGTTAATATTGATGATGGTAATCGGTATCGTTATGAGTAAATGGGTTTTGGGTGTTAATTCTGTTATTGGAATGATAGCTGCATTGATAATTTGTTTTGGGGAAGGAGTTTTTATGAGCTATCAATTCTTGAAGAAGAAGGAAGCTTACACATTAATTGAACATAAAAATTCACTCAAAAAAATTTGGCTTTTCACGACTGTTGTTTCTGTTGCCTTGTTCATCATGTTCTTCTTCACACCTTATAGGGAAGTTGCAATGGCAACTGTGGTAGGATTGATGGCATCGACGACAATAATCAGCCCTGTCTATTCTTCAATCATAGAAAGAATAATCAAATAATTATTCGCCTTTCAATTTCATTATGGCTTTCACGACGTCGCCGTTTGCTTCTGCTAATGCCTTTGAAGCCTGTTCTTTATCTGTTGACCCAGACTGCTCCATGACCAACTTCACGTCTTCATCACTGAAGGATTTTTCCTTCACGTTACCTGAAACTTGAAAGACTATTTGCCCTTGCATGGTTGTCTTGACGACTTGTGGTTCTTCTACTATTATGTCCCCCGCATCAGTCTTGATTATCACTTGACTGGCTGGAATATTGTCCATCTTCATACCTAACTGTTTCATCATCTGTTGCATTTTTTTAGGATCCATCCCGAACATAAGAAGTTATTTGATTGGGAGAAAATTTAAAGGTTTGTCTGGTTCTAAAAGTTCGTTAGTAGTTATCACCGGATAAAGGGCGAATTTGAAAGAAGAGTTTAAATTTCTTAATATTGAATTATTCTATTGATGTTATGGGAGATAGCGTTGGTGGAAGTTCAGGTGAAGCAATAGATGGGAAATATTCTCATTTAGGTTTTGTTCTTTCCAAAGAAGAAGGTTCTTTACCTCCTACTGAACTTAACCAAGCATATGAGAGACCTGGAAAGTTTTTTTCCTTAAGTGATGGAAGTGTAAGTACCGAGCCTTTCACCTCACCCAGAGAAGCCATTAAAAGAATGGGAATTTACATGGACAATCAAAGGATGGGTGAACAAATGAAATAGATAAATGAAGCTATTACTTGTTTAAGATATTTATTGGGGAATTTTTGAAAACAAAATCTATCTGATTCTTGAGTTATAATTTAATGAATAGTGTATCTTTTTGTGAAGGTAATGTAAAGAAAAAATGAAGTTCACATGATTCCTATGATTTCCTCTATAGGATTCAAAATATAAGGAATTTCTAAGAATGAACTTCACAACCCCTTCATTTCTCATGGAACTAGTAGTAACATGAATTCACGTTACTCTTAACATACTTTTAATGTCTATTTCACAGTTTCCTTAGGAACTTCCAACCAAGGATTATAAACTCTAGACTTCTTCTCACCTTTAAAGAACACTATCTCCCCACTACAAAAATTACATTTCCCGGATAAAGGAACCCTTCTCATCACGTTATTACAATTGTTACAGATGAAACCATCTATCTCAGTTAAGTAATCTTCAAACTGTTTCTCTTCCGTTGCTTCTTTTCTCATAACTTCAAAAATTCCCATCTGTTTCCCAATACCTAGTAAATCTGATTTATTGACACTCAACGCTTCAAAAACTCTTTCTAATGGTGGTAGTAATTGACTTTCTATGTAATACTTTGAATCAACCATGAGCTTGTATTTCTTCACGTATTCAGGATCTTCAGCTCTCTTAGAAATCATCTGTAGACCTTTCACGATGACAAAACCTACCCTGTCCCCAACACCAGGAGCAGATGCGGGGTCTCTAGCCTTCATCTTTTTGACTAATTCTATGTGTGCTTGAACTCCCTTATAGCTTTTTAATGACTTAGAAACGCTTTTAGTTATGATCAGTTTATCAACATCCATTTTTCCAGTTTTTATATCAACAACTTTATCCCTAACTAATTTTACTGCCTTGCTTATATCCTGTTCTTTTAGTATCGTGGTTAAAATTTCTTCTAGAGTCTCTGAAACTAGGTCACACCAGTCTCTCCTAACAGTCTCTATACCTTTAGTGACGATGGATTCTTCCCATTCTTCCCCAACAGGTTCAAAATTCCAGCCAGCATATCTTTTTTTAGACAATATCAACAGTGTTTTGAAGACACTTTCAATCTTCAATTCAAGCATGTTTTTTATCTCTTCATTAATGAGTTTTGAGATGTCTATTCCAATTTTAAATGCCTCTTTAACATCTGTTGTATCCAATTCAACCATGACAGAATCTGTGTCAGCATAGACTACTTTATAAGGGGTTTTGGTCTCAATAGTCTGTTTCGTCCTGTTTATCATCTCCCTTCCAGTACCGGTTATTGAACTGGCTATTTCTAGAACGTAGAGTTTTGCACGGACATAACCCAGATGACCGTAGAAGGCATTAGCTACTGTTTTGAAGGCATATTGTTTTGCGTGCAAGTATCTCCTTTTCTCTGGTTTTCTCGTATGATCCATTTCTTTCTTTATTTTTGCCCTCGTGTCAAGCAAGTATCTGATTATCTTGGGGACGATACCTTCCCTTACTTTTGGAGAAACGAATCTCGTACCAGTGGGTGTTTGTAAGAAATCAACTTTTTTATCTGATAATAATAACGTGCTGGGACAGATGTTGAAGTATTTGATAATACTTGGATACATGCTACGAAAGTCCAGATAAACAACACATTTATTGTGGAAACCAACAACTGGACTTAGGACAAATGCCCCTTTTAAACCCTGAGTTTGCCTTTGTATATTCCTTCTTGATAGTTCATCGTTATCTGGTTTGCAAGAAATAACAAAATTTCTCATATTGAACTCACGCAATAGAAGGTTTTCTATTCTAGTCGATTCTCCTCCATCTAAAGCGTCTTGTAAAAGGATACCGGATACTTTAGATAACTCAAAAAATTTGTCCAACATTTGCTCTTTGAGTAGTATTTGTAATGGCAATTCTGCGTCTTTTCTGCTATAATCCAAGAGTTTTTTCAGTTTTTCTCCGTTGTCTGACCAGTGTCCGCTGATTTCGCTGTGTGCGATGTCAACCTTTCCTTCTCCTAATATGAGTTTTGAAATGTCACCCAATCCATATCTCTTCAAACCCTTGAACAAACCAAACTTTACTGCTGCTTCTTTAACTAAATCATACACATCTGCGACAACACGACCTGCTATCGTGTTCCTGTATCTGGTGGTTACTTTTCTAGGAATTAGTGGTTTTTGCGTGCATCTACCGAGTGTTCTTGGTAGACCATTCTTTCTTAATCTTGTCTCTATATAGGGCAAGTCGAAGTTGTTTATGTTGTAACCTAGGATTATGTCAGGATCATAGTTGTCCATAATTTTTAAAAATTCTTGCAACATTTCTTTCTCTGTGAAGAAACCCAAAGTGTCTCCGTTCGATTCTCTCACTCTTTTGGCAGAAAGGACCAAAGAATTTTTTCCATTAAAAGCAGGATAAAAAAAGGCGCTAATCAGGATTATCGGGTCTTTTTCAGCTTCTGGGAGTCCTCCTTCCCCAGAAACGACTTCTATGTCTATGCTCATGAACTTAAACCGCATGTATTCTTCTATATCCAATTCTTTGAGACTTTCGGCAGCAATCTTTTTCTCTGTTCTCACAGTATTTGTCTGTATTCCATTCCCAGTGACCTCGTACCATTTCATGCCAGAAATGTTGTTATCGGCCATAAATCTGTACTTGAAAAGGATATCTGCTTCAAACACTTCTTTTACCGACTTTTCTCGTTTTAATTCGTCTCTTATAAGCGGGGTTTTAGATGGATTATTCAGCGTTATTTTTAATAGTTCCTCTGGAGACTCCTTATAACCAATCGGCAAGTACTTTTCAACCGTTTCAATTTTAACGACAAATTCATTGTATTTTTTTGTTATAAGTTCTTTTAGCTCAGATTTTTTACCAGGAGCTGGTAAAATATAGAAATAAGGCAAAAATTTATCATAAAAAACTGTTATTGACTTGTTCTCGTCGGTTCTACCGAATAAACGAATAATTGGTTTATTATCACCCATAATATAGTCTGCATCGAGGAGTTGGAATTTTGTTTGCATGTGATAGAATTGTGAGTTTAGCTTTTTATGCACTTGTTGTTTGGATCATATAATTTTCCGGGAGTGAGTGTTGATTAGAAAAATATAGAGTAACAACATTATAGAGATGTTTCAGGAAAAAAGTGAGAGTTCGTGTGAGTTTTCAGAGAAGTTTCTCAGTTACTGCTCTGGTTTTTAGGTTGATAAGGAATATTTTATTCGGATCAGAATTAGAGATTATGGTCGTTCCTTTGTAATTTTTGTTAACGGTTTCGCCAAAATTTGAGATTATTATATCAGGAATTTCTGTTAAAACAAAGTCATCGCGATTATCGTGAGATTTGGGAAAACATGGACATAATAAGTGTCTTTTTTTCAACATAAGTATGATTGAATCAGATGTTTTAAAATCAAAAGTGAGAGTTTCAATATATTTTTTTGGTAAAATCAGGAATTTTATGTTTTCAAATTGGAAAAGTGATGGGTTTTGTTTTGGTATCAAAGGATTGAATTTAGAAAAGTCATTAGTGACATTCACGTTATCATCGAAAAAAATGAGAGCAGATAGGTTTTCTGTGGAAGTGAGGATAGAAAGTAAGTTTTTATATTTCGTTTCGTCAAGGTTAGAGGATGTTGAAACAACCGCTAAAATCGTGTCTTTCTCTGTCTTGTTGATCTCTCTGTTTGTTGGAACGTCAGGAAAAATAACATTTTTTGCATAGTATTTGTCTTTAATTTTTTTTATCGATATGCCTATGACCTCATCAAGTATTATCTCCTCGAATTTCTCTTTAAAACTTTCATCAAAGAACACATAAACCTCGCCTGTAGAGTCTTCAACTAATATGTTGTTCCTGTTTTTTTCCCTGACTATACCTATTACAGAACACATCATCGTCTGCATCGCTATTTTATTAATTGAAATGAGTTTTTCCGAACCCATTTTGCTCGAAATAATTTTTTTTAATTCTTCGTACCTTGAAATGAAAAAATCCAAGTAATCTTTGACAGAAACAGGCCCCTTCTCTTGAATATACTCTTTAATAAACCTTGTCTCTACAGGTTTTATTTTGGTTGGTTTTTGGATGTTTTTAATGTGTTGTTCAGATACTATGAAAGGTCTAGGTTTCATCTTTTTCAGTTCAGAAAGCATGTGTTCTGGGTTTTCTATAATCAAAGGTAATGCATTTTTAGATATTTGGAAACCGTTCTGAAGGAATATTCTAACAATTTCTTCTTCATTCATCTGATGAATTACCCCCAAAATTAAATCATTAATCCTGATTTTAGGATTTCCTTCATTTTATCCTTTATTTTTGGTGAAATATTCATGTTTATTTCACGTGTTCTTCCATATCTACCTAGAGAAATTATTCTGGCGTTTATTATTCCCATCATATCTAGTTCAGATATGAGGTCAGAAACTCTTCTTTGTGTTAAAGGGTGCAAAGCACATTGTTTACATGTTTTTTCATAAATGTTATATATGTCCCCAGTTTGCATGTCTTTTTGTCCCCCTTCTTCTAGTTCGATAATAGACCAAAGGAGAGATTTGGTTTGTTTCGGCAAAGATTTAACCGATTCCATAATCCTATCATAATCTATTTTTTCCAAAGCCGAATCGACGTGTTTCTCGATAATTTTTGAGTCGCCCTGTCTTTCCGCGATTTCACCAGCAACCCTCAAAAGATCCAGTGCACGTCTGGCGTCACCGTGCTCTTGAGCAGCTAAAGCGGCACACTTAGGGATTACTTCTTCAGAGATAACGTCTGGGCTAAAACCCAAACCAATCCTTTGTTTTAGAATATCCTGCAATTCAACAGCATTATACGGTGGGAAAAGGATTTCTTCTTCACTTAAAGAACTCTTTACACGAGGGTCTAATATATCGATAAAATGTAAGTCATTCGTTATTCCTATTATTGATACTCTTGATTTTTTTAGTTCTTGATTAATTCTTGTGAAGTTGTAGAGGAAATCGTCCCCCATTTTATTAACTAAAGAATCTATTTCATCTAGTATAATTATAACAACCCAGTTAGTCGAATCCAAAATATTAAAGAATATTTTATAAACTTGTTCGGTTGGTAAACCGGTTATAGGAACTTCTTGACCTAATATTCTGGAGAGTTCGGCCAACAACCTGTATTCTGTGTCTGCGGTTTTTTTCATTTTGCAATTGATGTAAATGATTTTTACTTGATTCATTCCTTGGTTGGACATTTTTTCTAGTTCGTTGCCAACGTATCTTGTTATCATCGTTTTACCGGTTCCAGTCATACCGTAAATAAAAACATTAGACGGTTTTCCACCTTTCAAGGCAGGTGCTAATATTGAAGCTAGCGTGTTTATTTCTTTGTCCCTATGAGTAATGTTATCTGGTGTAAAATCGGATGTTAAAGCGTTCCTGTCTTTGAACATCAATGTTTTTTTCTCCATAAATTCTTGGAAGATTGTCTGAATAGATCGTACCATAAATTAAATTTGTTCCTATTGAAATAAAGCCTTTTCTCTTGGAAAGTATATAAACCCCCACCCCATCGTTTCCTTTGTAGAACACCATATTTAATTATTAAAATATAACACTGTTATATTATTATTGTTTTTTCGTTTTTCCTTTCTTTTTCAAACTTTCTAAAAGAAATGAACGGGTTGGTGTTTCACACAAATCTTATTCTATATAAAAACTTCCATAAAAAAACGGAAACACAGAGAGTTTGATCCAAAGACATTCAAATCTAATATCTTTGGTTGTTTTTCTACATATCTAAAAAGTAAACCGTCATGCAAAGTCACAAGACGATCACTCTATTAAATTGAGAACCTTACCGTTTACTTTACCATTTACAATGTTAATAAAACCAAAATATCCTTCAGGAAACCTACCAGAATTGATGATAAATGTGTTTTTGATAGCATCTGTTCCACGGGCTTCATGTATATGTGCAGATATGGCAACAATCGGTTCATATGATTCTATACTTTCTCTAACAACTTTCGATCCAACATGCAACCCAGATTGTATCATATCAACCCTTGTCCCTGCTGGCGGATTGTGTGTTACTTGAACTTTGTATTTTGCATTTTTTACCTCATTCCATGCACTTTTTAAACCCAATTTTAATTCTTCTTCTGTCGGTTCTATATTTGTTTCAAACGGCGTTTGTGCGCCACCATAACCATAAAAACCATAATCACCTATAACTTTTCCCTTTCCATGAATAGAGACGCCTTCATCATCAAAAACTTTAACCATATCTTTGGTATCAACATTACCAGGTATTGCAAAAATCGGTTTTTTCAATAATTTAAGTTCTTTAATGATTAACCTTGCAACGTCTTCTTGCGTGAACCCACGTGGGGTATTCGCGTCAGTAAAATCTCCAGGACAAACAACCACATCTATATTTAATTCCTTTATCTTGTCAAAATAATTGAATAAATTTTCAATATCGTTATGTATGTCTGAAATTACAACTATGTTCACGTCAACACCAAATTTAAACGATTTCCATTTTTTAATATATCTTTTTATTATTAAGCAAATATTATAAATTCAGCAGCATAAAAGAGTATTGATTAATATGGTAACAACAATTTTAGTTAAAAATATAATGACAAAACCGGCAATCCAGATAAATTATGATAAATCTATTCAAGAAACAGCAAAGATAATGACAAAACACAGAGTAGGTTCGATAATCGTAGTAAAAGACAACAACCCAATAGGTATAATCACAGAGACAGACATAAATAAAAAAATCGTAGCACCAGGGAAGGACCCAAAGAAAGTTACAACCAAAGAAATAATGTCTGCACCTATCGTTTTTTCAGGTCCAAATGAAGACGTGTTTGTCACAGTTGAAAAAATGAAGAAAAACAAGGTAAAAAGAATACCAGTAGTCGACAAGGGAAAGATAGTTGGAATAGTCACTGATACAGACATAGCAAGAGCATCACCCGACATGTTGGATATACTCAATTTCAGGTTAAAGATGAGAGAAGAAGAATCTTCACTGAGAGAGAATACAACATCGGGTTTATGTGAATCATGCGACGGATATTCAGACGACTTGAAATTCGTTGACGACGAATGGATTTGTGAGGGCTGTAGGGAATAGTATTGTTTTAAATAACTTACGGTTTAATAGATAATTGTCGATTTTTATGTTTATCCCTTGTAATCCGGAGAAATTGTTAGACGTTTTTAAAGACGCAACAATAATCGTAGAAGGAAAAAGAGATAAAAAAGCGTTGAATTCTCTTGGCTTGATTAATGTCATTGACATTTCTGGAAAACCGATTGAAAGGCTTATTGAATCACTAAAAAACAATCATAAACATGTCGTTCTAACGGATTTTGATGGGGAGGGAGAAAAACAGAATAAAATCATCTGTGAATTTTTGGAAAAAAATAAACTCAGTTTCAACCCAAGATTGAGACGAGCATTCAAGAATTCTTTCGGGATAACGAAGATCGAAGAATTGAATAAACTTTCAAAACTAAAGGAGGATATTTATCATGGGAAAATTAGCACAATCAACTATAAAATATTTAATCGAAGCGGAATTTACCGCCAATGGTGTAGTAGAAAAACCAGATGTGATTGGGGCAATATTTGGGCAGACTGAAGGATTGCTCGGTCAGGATCTGGATTTGAGGGAACTACAAAGAACAGGTAGAATTGGAAGAATAGATGTTATTTTAAAAGATGAGAAAGGAAAGACACACGGTAAGATTCTTATTCCTTCCAGTTTAGATGGTTCTGAAACTGCATTAATAGCCGCAGCTATAGAAACAATTGAAAGAATTGGTCCTTGTGAATCTTATGTGAAGTTAAAAGGTGTAAAGGACATACGTGCCGTTAAGAGAGAGTATGTGATGGACAGGGCTAAAAAAATATTGGCCAAAATGATAGACGAAGAGATACCAAGCACGATAGAATTGACAGAGAAAATTAAAGAATCTGTCAGGACAGCAGAAATAACAGAATGTGATGGAATGCCTTGTGGTGCCGACGTTTACACTTCTGACGAGATAATAATCGTTGAAGGAAGGGCAGATGTTATAAATTTGTTGAAAAATGGAATAAGAAACGTCGTAGGAATGAGCGGTACAACGATACCACAACCCATAATCAACCTTTGTAAAGAGAAAACAACAACCGTTTTCCTTGATGGTGACAGGGGTGGAGATTTGATATTAAAAAAATTACTCCAATTGACGAGCGTTGATTTTGTTTCAAGGGCGCCAGAAGGAAAAGAAGTCGAGGAACTATCAAAGAAAGAGATATTCAAATCTTTGCGTGAGAGGATACCGATCGAACAACTTGACCGTGCACCTAGGAGAGAACAATTTATTGAAGAAAAAACTAAATCTAGAGATTTTAAAGAATCGGAAAAGAAGGAACCAGTTGTTAAAGAAAAGAAAGAAGAGTTAGATGAAAGAACTAAGAGAAAAATTAACGTAGTCTTGGACAGGATGATAGGTACAAAAGCCGCATATATTTTTGATGAAAATATGAAATTACAGGCAAAAATACCGATGAATTTGTTCAACGAAGAAAATGAACGTTTGAAACAAGCGAGAATTGTTGTGGTTGATGGAACCATCGACGAAGAAACAGCAAGAGTTGCAGAGACACAAGATATAACTTATTTGATTGGTGGCAAATCAGACAAAAAACTTAAGACAAGAAATTTGACCGTATACACGAAAGAAGAACTCAGTGAGTAATTTTTTTGAAATTGAAAAATGCTCGCAATAAGGTTTATACATCGTTATCCACAATAATTAATTTATGAAGAAAGATAAGAAAAAATGGATTTGGATTGTAAGTATAATAGTTCTAATTATTTTGATTGGTATTTGGTGGGTTTGGAGTAGTCAAATTTTTTCGAAAATTCAAGAAGTAACTATCACTACAGATAAAACAGAGTATGAGCAGGGGGAGCTAATAAAAATAACTGTAAGAAATGGTTTAGATGTCCCAATTCTATATTATGATAATGAACGATTTTGGGGCATTGAGTATTTAGAAGACGAAGAGTGGAAAAATCCTGAGTATGAAAGAGGAGGTGGATTCCAGCTAACTAAAGAGAACATAAACGATATCTGCTACATCAGATTATATGAAAGAATACCGCCAGTCGAAATGAAGTCGTATTCTACACTTTTACAACAATGGAATCAAAGAATTTGTCCATTTGGAGAAGGGGATCCAGGCGAACCAAGATTTGTGAAATATATTGGAACAGGCCGTTATAGACTCATATTTTATTACGGTTTTGAAATATCAAATGAAGACCCTTATAAAATATCAAATCAAAAAACTATTTATTCCAACGAATTCACGATTAAATAAAAAAACCGCGCTTGCATTTTTCAACACCCATTTCACTTCACCTGTTTCTATTAGTTTTATTTCAAGAACGATTCATGTATACTTTCGTATATAGGACCACTTCTAGTTAAAGTGCTTTTCATGAGCGATACATTCTGAACTTCAAACTCACCAATTTTCACGTTGCGATTTTTTTCAATGAATTCCTTTATCTTTATTTTATCAATAATATTTTTCACACGGCATAAAGTCAATTTAGTATTTTCATAATGATCGCCGCCGATGTATTTAGCAACCTTTTTAATCAACAAAGGCATCTCTTCACTCACTACTTCTATTCCTAACACTCTTATGTAATTTTCATTCGGTATTATCTTCAATCCTTCCAATTTCAAGTTGAATTTCTTCACATCAGCAACAGAAAGATCAAGTTGACTCTTCAAATATTCCACTTTATCCTCGTTCATATCTCCAAGGAATGTTACAGTCAGATGTAAGTTTTCTTTTTCTACGAATTTTGCTTTTATAGGTAACTTTGTCATTTCATTCTGGAAAGCAACAATCTTTTCACGTAACTCATCAGGAATCTTAACACACGTGAACAAACGTAACATAGTATTCATTTAGGCTTCGCAAACTTAAATTTAATCTTCACGAAATCTTCACAAAACTATTTATCTGTTCGTGAAGAAAATGTGAAGTACGGGTGAAGTTTTTGGAGAGGGAGTACGAATATTTTACTAAATTCAACTGGAATTCAAATCCATTCACGTTAACTATTGATCCACAATTGATGGTCGGTTATTCTGACCAGACTAATTCTTTATTATCACATGTTCACAACTTACACAAATTTGCATTGATAAGTGGTCCAACTGGTTCTGGTAAAACAACATTGATGCTTTGGCTTCGTTCACAGTTGATGGCTTTCAAGAAATTTAATCCTTATTACATCTCTAAACCCCCAAGGTCATCCAAGGAATTAGTCAATTTGTTCAAATCATTCCTAGGTTTTAACATAATCGACAAGGTTAGATATGGTGAATTGTCATTATTCGATTTACAAAAGTTTGTAGTTAGAAAATTAAGGAATAAACAATTTGTTCTTTTAATAGACGAAGCACATGAATCCTCTGTTGCCAATTTAGAATGGGTTAGAACTATCGCAGATTCAATTCCAAATTTATATGTCATATTTGCTGGATTACCAGTATTTGAGAAGAATGCAGAAACACAACTACCAACACTTTTCATGAGGATAACCACAAAAACATACCTTAATAATTTAACCAAATCAGAGACGGAATCCCTAATTCAAAAGAGAATTGAAAATTCAGGTGGAGAAGGATTGAAACCATTTGCATCTGATGCTGTTGAAAGAATTTATGAAGTTACAGGTGGTTTTCCAAGGGAAATAATCAAGATTTGTGATCAGCTCGTCAAAATAGCTGCTGAGAAAAATATCACTAGTATTAACAGAAGTTTCATAGATCAAGTAATTAAAACAGCTGAAGCAACCGAGCCAGTAGAGCTGAAAGCACCATTATCACAAAAACAAAAAGATATTCTAGAGATATTGAACAAAAATCCAGATTTAACGCCTTCACAAATCATCAGTCATTTTTCAACTGAAGAATATAAGGATAGGGATAATGCAGTTCGTTCCATCAACAATATCCTCAAAAGACTCCTAAAAGATGAGTTAATCCAGAGGAAAAAGTTAGGGAATAGTTATGTTTACTTTTTAACTGGTAAAACCAAAACGATTTTTACTGAGGCTTAAAAAGCATAAAAATAAATTAATTAAAAAGAATATAATAAAAAAGAGGTGAATAATTATGGCTGAAACAAGAATCAGAGCAAAAGATATTATGAAGAAAACTATCATCAGTGAAGAGACAGGAAGAAAGTTTGGTGTAGTTGGTAATGTTGACTTTATCACAGAGAGTGGAGAATTGTTGAATATTGTAATTGATATGCCAACACCACACTTGAAAGACCTGAACTTGAAGGGAGACGATAAAGGAAGATTTTTGATACCATTCAGTGCTGTCAAGTCAATAGGTGACTTTGTAATAGTAAGTGAAAATGAATTACTTTAGGTAATTCCTTTTTTACTTAATTATTTACTTAATTTTTAACTAAAATATCAAATATTTAAGTAAAATTTTACTTAATATTTATTGATAAGATGAGATTCGGTTCTTGGTTAAGTAATCTTTTAGTGAAAAAGAAAGAAGTTACTGAAAAAAGTGAAACTTCTGTTACATCGGATTTGTCGTTTTCAAGGCTGGAAACTCCTGAAAAAATAATCGAAACTAGGGTAAAACCTGTTAGAATACCAACTACGGTCGAAATAGGCGAACGTTTGGGTTTTATTCTAAGGGACTTGTCTAACTTAAAAGAAGAAATGATCTCTAAATCCTGGTTAAAGAATGAATACGAAGATACCAGTCCGCTAATCATCGATAAATTAAGTAAAGTAGAATCCAGATTAGAAGAACTTAACGGTTTACTTAACAACTTAAGTAATATATTAAGTAATCTTAAGGTTTATGGTAAACCAGAATTAAGTAAAACCATAACAACTAAACAGCTCGATATTAACGAAAAAATGCTCGATATTATTAAGAAATCTCAAAGAATAAGATACAGGGATATTGCTAAAGAACTTAATGTTACAGACCCCACGATTGCTAAACACTTAAAACTTCTTCTTAATTCAAACAAAATAAGGAAAACAAAGGTTGGCAAAGCCGTTTTTTATGAACTAATTAGTTAACCTTCATCAACGCTTTCATTATAGATTCACTCGGTATAGGACCTTCACGTACAACCTTCACGTTACCTTCACTCGTCATATCTATGCATGTAGATGGTTCTGTTCTCGGTAAATCACCATAATCTATTATCATATCCACTTTATTCTCAAAAGTTTCTATTACTTTCTTTATCTCATAAATCGATGGTTGACCAGAAATGTTTGCACTTGTTGTTGTTATAGGTTTTTTAAGCAGTTTTACTAACTCTGAAGCAATAGGATGACTCGATATACGGAAAGATATTCCTTCTTGATTTGCATCTGAAACAGGTCTTATCTTTTTAGTTATTATACTCAAAGGTCCAGGCATGAATTTTTTTATTAGAATCTCTATTTCTTTAGTTATTATCCCATATTTCTTGATTATTTCAAGGTTAGAAACTAGAATTGGTATCGGTTTTGAGAAATCTCTACCCTTTATTTCGTATATTTTTTTTATACTTTTCATGTTTGTAGCATCTGCACCAATACCATAACATGTTTCAGTCGGATATACTATTAATCCACCTTTCTTCATTACGTTAACTGCTTCTTTTAGAACCTTCATATCAGACTTCACTTGATCTACACGAATTATATTTGTTTTCACTTTAACCACGTAATATCTACTTCATCGGTTCTCCAGTCTTTTATGAAACTTGTATCTTCTATTCTCATCTTTTGACCCGACTTGAAAGCTAAAATACCGTTCCATGCGATCATCGTGCCGTTATCTCCTGCGTATTTGTCCGGAACAGAATAAGATTTGGCTTCACGCCCGCTACACATAACCTTCATCATCTCCTGTAAACGATGCGATGCTGCTACGCCGCCAACTAACAATATTTCTTCCTTATTTGTATGTGCCATAGCTCTTTCTGTGACTTCTGTTAACATGGAGAAGACTGTTTCTTGGAAACTATAAGCTATATCATCTTTTTTTACGTTTTGATTATGCAATCTTTTACATTGAGTTACTATACCACTGAATGACAAGTCCATACCTTTGACTACGTATGGTAGATCAACCCATTGTCCATTTTTTGCTAATTCTTCTATTTTTGGACCGCCAGGCATTTCTAAACCTAATTCTCTTGCTAGAACATCGAATGCGTTGCCTATTGGAATATCTTCAGTCTCTCCGAATATTCTGTATTTCTTTCCTACATATGCAATGATTTGCGTGTTGCCACCAGAACAATAAACGACGATTGGGTCTTTAGAGTTAGTCATCAATTTACCTATTTCAATATGAGAAATGCAGTGATTTACACCGATTAATGGTTTTTTGTACTTTAAACTCAGGAACCTTGCTACACTTGCTCCGATTTGAAGACAATTTGGTAAACCTGGTCCCATTGAGAAAGAAATTACATCAATGTCATCTATTTTAACGTTTTTTATGAGGTTAATCGAATTCTCTGTATGAAATTGAGCAGCTTCTCTTGGATGTATACCTTGACCCAGAGGCGGTTTGTAAACTGATTTTTCATCGAATAGAATATTTCCTTTATCGTCTATAATCCCTATTGAAAACGTATGTGCTGTTGATTCTATCCCTAAACACTTCATTCTTATCACTTGTAAACTTCTTCTATCATTTTTGACGAAATCTGAACTTTTTTGATGATTTCTTCGTCAGATAAACCTTTAACATTGTCATTTAACCTTATTAAAAGTAAAGGTAGTCTGAAACTTTCAAAATCACTGCCTCTTTTGATGTCTAAGACTAGTTTAAGCCTTTCTATTGCCCTAGATGTAGCCATTGGGTTTATTCTTAAAATTCTTGATATCTCTCTAATGCTTAATCTAGCTTCTGGTCTCTTTGAAAGCTCTTTTAACAGTTTTAAGACCATTAAATTGTACTTACTCTGCTTCACGGATGGTTTTTTTCTCTTCACGTGAACCCTCACCGAAACCTCTAGTGACAACTGTAACGGATAAGAATTTTTATACTTAAATAATTTGAGAACCTTAGTAAATTGCTGAAAAGACAAGACAAACAAACTATTGTGTTTAACAATGGTTTATGATGGAACCATAGATGCCATACTACCTAATAATATAGAAATAAAAAGCAACACAAGTAATGCTACAGAAATAATAACAATAATTTTTCCTATTTTAATGATTTTTGGTTGTGATTTTCCAAAATATCCAAATAATAAATTGATAAAACCAATTAAGAACATATACCAACTACCAAGTAAAAGATTGATATAAGTAGTTAATACAGATTGTCCTAGAATAGAACCAAGATAAGAGGCAGTAATAGCATCTATAATGACAGGTAGTAGAATGAATATAGAACCAATTATATAGAGCAGTTTTATGATATTCATAATATGAATTAATTATTTTGAGTTAAAAGGTTATTATTTTTTTAATTATTTGATAAAATTCTTATTTGGAACATAATTTGATACTATCTTTTGATAATGTCTTTTTACTTTATTGATAAAAATCGACACTTTTTATGATTTTGATCCTTGCCACACGCTAAAGGATTACAAAAGAATGGATTTTAACTTATTTGATAAAATAATAATTATGAATTGGATAGAAAAGATAGTTTTGATAATAGTATTTCTTATAATTGTTATTGCCCTAGTTTACATACTACCCAGCGATACTTTTATTCCATTATTTGATAATGTAATCAGACCTATTATTTTCATAATGATACTTTATTTTGGGTTTAAAGAAGGTATGAAATTAAGAAATAAAAAGAAGGTAACAGAAAAGAAATAAAAGTAATGGATTTTAATGGCAACTGATAAAGGAGAAAGATTGATACAACAGCTGGGATATTTATCAGCAGTGATGTTGCAATTAAAGAATTCTGTTGATGTTTTGCCATCAAGTATTGATAATTTGGAAACTAAATTAGATGATTTGGAAACCAGTATTAACAATTTAGTAGATAAATTAGATTCTTGCTGTAAAACTACTAAAAATAAAAAAATGGATTTTAAGATTTTGAGAAAAAAGAAGTTATAGAAACGTAGTTTCTACTTCAATCATTTTTATTCTTTTAAATCAATATAGAAAAAGATTTTATGGAAAATGAAGTTATAAAAAAAGTCCTTGAACTCTCTAGAATCAGTTCATTAAACCCAATGCAAACTTTAGCCGTAAAAAAAGGCTTGTTAGAGGGTAAAAATTTAGTCGTTTCAGCGCCAACAGCATCTGGTAAAACTCTTCTATGTGAACTAGCAGCCCTGAACCTTTTCAACAACAAGAAAGGCAAGATGATTTACATGGCTCCATTAGTCGCTTTAGTCTCTGAAAAGTACCAATCCTTCAAAGAAAAATATTCTAAATTAGGGGTAAAGACTACAATGTCTGTCGGTGATTATGATTCAACTAGTCAATGGTTGGCAGATTATGATTGGATACTTACTTCAAACGAGAAATGCGACAGTCTCATGAGACATAATGTAGGTTGGATCAACGATGTAGGCTTGATAGTAGTAGACGAAATTCACATGTTACAAGATCCTTTACGTGGTCCAACGTTAGAAGTAACGTTAACCAGATTAAGAGAAACGGTTCCACATGCTCAAATCTTAGCTTTATCAGCAACTATCCAAAACGTGAAAGAATTAGGAGAATGGTTAGATGCAGAGACAGTAATTTCAGATTATCGGCCTGTTAAATTGCATGAAGGTATCTATCTCAACTCAAAAATCCAATTCTTCGGAAACAACAGTTATGAACTCAACCCTGTTTTAGCTCCAGAACCAGCGATATTACAGAATACAATAAACATGAAAAAACAGGCTTTGTTTTTCGTCGCCACGAGAAAATACACAGAATCTCTAGCCGAAAACTTAGGAAAGTTCAACCAGAATTTCCTAGAAAGGAATGAAAAAAGAGAACTGACAAAACTTTCAGATGAAATAAAAAATGTTTTAGAAATACCGACAAAACAATGCAGAAAATTAGCTGACTGTGTAAAAAATGGTATCGCATTCCACCACGCTGGTTTATTATACAAACAAAAGAAACTTATCGAGGATAATTTCAAACAAGGATTGTTAAGATCCATAGTAGCTACGCCAACTTTAGCTTACGGTGTTAATTTACCTGCTTTCAGAGTCATCATCCGTGACTTGAGACGTTACTATGTTGGTTTCGGTTCTAGGTTTATCCCAGTCTTAGAATACAAACAATTTGCTGGTAGATGTGGAAGACCCGATTACGATGAATGGGGTGAATCAATACTCATAGCAAAGTCAGAGGATGAGGCACAAGAGTTAACAGACAAGTACATTTTAGGTGATACAGAAGAGATTCGTTCCAAGTTGGCGTTCGATCCTGTTTTGAGAATGCAAACACTTGCCTTGATAGCATCTGGTTTTGTAAAAACTGAAGACACATTAATGAAATTCTTTGAAAAAACTTTTTTCGCTTACCAGTATGGAGACGCTTCTGAGATTAATTCAAAGTTAGAAGAAATTCTGGAGACGCTTACAAAATTCGAATTCATTGCTAGACATGATGATAAACTAATGCCAACGAGAATTGGTAAAAGAGTTTCAGAACTGTACATTGATCCGTTTACTGCTCATCATATTATCGAATGTCTTGAAAGAGCTGTGAAAGCAAAAACAGATTCATTCAGTTATTTGCACATGATAACCAACACATTAGAGATGAAACCATTATTGTCTGTTGGGAACAAAGACTTTGAAGAGATTAACAGTATTATCGCCACTAAAAAATTCTTACAGAAAGTTCCACAAGACTGGGATTTAGAGTTTGATGAATTCCTGAAATCTGTAAAAACAACTTTAATGTTTCAAAATTGGTTAGATGAATCAACCGAAGATCAGTTGATGAATAAATTCAGGGTAGCACCAGGTGAATTGTGGACAAGGTTGAGCAATGTTGATTGGTTATTATACGCTTCACAAGAACTTGCACTGTTACTTGGATACAAAAATTTATTGAGTGATATAAGGAAAACCAGAGTCAGAATGAAGTATGGTATTAAAGAAGAATTGCTACCTTTAGTTAGATTAGAACAGATAGGTCGTGTACGTGCAAGAAGATTGTTTAACGCTGGATTAAAAACAATTGCAGACTTAAAGAGAGTACCTATATCAAGTTTAGAAAAAATAGTTGGGACTAAAGTCGCAGCTATTGTCAAAAAACAATTGGGAGAAAAAGTTGAATTGATAAAAGAACAAAAACAAAAAACTTTATCAGGGTTTGAGGGGAAGTAGTCTAGTTTGGTCTAGGATTCGAGGTTCGGGTTGTTAAAGAAAAACTTCGAGACCCGTGTTCAAATCACGGCTTTCCCATTCAATTTACTTTTCTCGCAAAAGTCAACCAACCAGTGTGCATAACACCAGAAACTTCTGGTAACGTATGTTTACCGACACGCCATTCTCTGTAAATATTCTCAATAGTTTTAATTTGAATGAAATTCAACTTTTCAATTTTTTTTCTCACATTAATTACTTGTCCGATATGCGGTGAATAAACAACCAGCCAACCACCAGGTTTCAAAGCATCATAAACTTTTTCTATCATTTTTTCTGCATCTTCCATATCCAGAGTGAACAAATCAACATTTTTTTCATCAATACCCTTTGTGACATCTTTTTCTTTGACTGTAACATTCTTCAGTCCTGTTAATTCAACATTCTTTCTAGCGACTTCACTGAATTCTGGTCTTTTTTCATAAGTCACGATTTTCCCTTCACGGCAATAATTCGCTAAGAATATTATTAAAAAACCAGAACCAGAACCAGCATCGACGATTAAACTATCAGGACTTATTCCAGTATAAGCCAATATCATAGAAACATCCTTTGGTGTCACTATCTGTGGTAATCTTTTTGCTTTTTTCATTAGAACGTCTATAATATTCGGTTTAATAATCATGAATTCCTTTCCAGTATGCGTTTTTATTCTATCGCCAAACTTTTTTTTCTCTAGTTCGAATAAATCGATGGTTCCATGTTCTGTGTTTAATTTTCTTTCACTAATTTTGACTAAATAAGTTCCAGGACCCACTAACAGGACTAATTCATTTTCTTTCATATTCTCACTAATCTACATAGAACGTAAAATCTTTATTCTTTCTTTAATAGGGGGATGAGTTGCAAACAAAGAATCAAGTGCACTTCTATTCGGATCGACAAAGAACAAATGCGAAACAGCTTCACTTATCTTCATCTTACCTTCATTAACCTTCATGATTTTTTCCAACGCTGACGCTAACCCTTCTGGATATCTTGTCAACTCAGCAGATGAAGCATCAGCTAAGAACTCTCTCCTTCTTGATACAGCGAGTTGAACCAGTCTGACAATGATGGGTGCGAATATTGCTAAAACTAAACCAACAATAATCAACAAACCAAAACCTTTCTCTTCTTTATCCCTCCTTCTACTACCATACCAGAAACTTCTCATGAGTAAATCACTTAGTATCGCAACTAAACCAACAAGAACAGCAATGTAAGTCGCAAACCTTATGTCGTAATTCCTTATGTGTGACATTTCATGCCCTATCACACCTTCCAGTTCATCTCTTTTTAAATTTTCTAATAAAGCGGTCGTCACAGCAATACTCGCATGTTGTGGGTCTTTGCCAGTAGCGAAAGCATTCATCTCTACACTTTCTATAACATATACTTTTGGTTTTGGTATGCCAGCTGCTATGCTTAAACCATCAACAACATTAGTTAAATGAATGTACTTTCTATCTCCATATTGTACTTGTTTTGCCCCTGTAGCTGCAAGAACAACTTTATCACCGTAGCTGTATGACGCATAACTGTATAAGATAATTATAATTCCCGAAAAAGTAAGAAAACCAAAAGAAAAACCAGGTGTTAAAATTTCACCTATTACATAAACTAAAGCAATTAAAACAGAGAAGACTAGAATCCCGAGTAACACAGAGTCTCTTTTGTTCTTTGAGATCTGATCGTAGAAACTAATCTTTTCCATTTAGAATTCCACTTTGACTGGTTTTCTTTCGGCTTCTGTCACTTCAAAAAATTCTCTCGATTTTGCCCCACCGGCAAAAAATGTTCCGGGTATTGTTGTCACAGTGTTATTGTAATTTAACACAGAATCATTGTAGAATTGTCTGGCATAAGCAACTTTACTTTCAATTCCTTCCAACTGTTCTTGTAACAACTTGAAGTTCTCGCTCGCTTTTAAGTTTGGATAATTTTCTGCTAGAGCAAAGATTGTTTTTAAGGCTTTTGTCATCTCACCTTCTGCTTTAGCTCTTGTTTTCATATCTCCTGCTTTCATCATGTTTTCTCTCGCTTTTGTAACCATGCTTATTGCATTCTTTTCATGTTTCATGTAACCTTTTACTGTTTCAACTAAGTTTGGAACTAGATCTGCTCTTTTTTTCAGTTGAACATCTATTTGTGACCAAGCATTGTCAATTCTGTTTGACAGTACTCTTATTTTGTTTATGTAGTATACGACTATACCGATTACAATCAATACTACAGCACCTAAAAAAACCAAAGGTTCTAAAACCAATGTATCACCTCATCTATTGTTATAATCACTAATATTTAAGAGTTTTGTAAATTATTTATTTTAATATTTTAATAGTTTTTAGGAGGGGTGTAAATGTCGTTTTTAAAAGAATTTATGGATTATATGAAAGAACAGAAAATCATTTCAGTTGCATTAGCATTCATAGTAGGTATCGCAACAGCTGCATTGGTTCAAGCATTAGTAAAGGACATAATAACTCCAATATATGGGCCTTATTTGAGTTTTTTGAATCCTGAAACTGCGGTAACTATAGGAAAATCAAGTTTCATGATAGGGGATTTTATAATGCAATTAGTGAACTGGATAGTAATTTTACTAGTAGTTTTCATAATAGGTAAAAAAATTGTAAAGACTTAATCACTTTTAAATATTTTTGTGTGAATTGAAATCCATTTTTTATTTTCTTCTTTCTTCAATCAAAATTATTTTATAAGATAATTAAGAACTAATCATTAGAGTGCGTGTGCCTTACGGCCAAATCAAACGACCCCATGAATTTGGGGTCAAGGCACTCTATTCTTCACTAATTTTAGAATAATTACAATAAATGAGATATAGGACAATCCAGTCAAAAATGTTAAAACATTAAATTTCAACATGAGATCTTCCATACCCTCAACACGAACAGAGAATGCAAACCAGATACACAGTATTATGATGCATAAACCTATTACACCCAGAACAATTAACATTATATCCAAAAATCTCATGATTAATGATATTATTTTTTTATTATTTATTCGCGTGACTCTTGTACTGATTTACCACCTTTTTTTCTAGCTGTAATGTATTTTCTGATGTACAACCTTGGAAGTTTTGTTACCCATTGCCTCAATCTAAATTTTTTACTCATGTTTGTCCCTTTATAAAAGACTAATAACTATTTTTTCCAAACAAGCAGTCTACCAAACCTGCTTTTCTTGCCTTTCTTCAAATCCTCCCTACAATTCTTGCAAAGTGGTGCTCTAAAACCTAGCCAAGTTACTCTAATTAACCGACCCACTTTTTTGATGGGCTTACCACACTTAGAACATTTCTTTTGCATTGAATAATCTTTAACATTCTATTCAAAAATATTTAACTCATTTATAAATCATTTATAAACTTATGTGTTAAATGATTTCTAATGAAAGCCTACATTGTACAGGGTCTAATTGGAGTTTTTGCCTACAATGAGAAAGGTGAACCGATAGATCAAATTTTCTTTCAAAAAGATGCTAAAAAAGTTGTACAAAACATAACTAAAGAGCTAACAATCGAGGAAAAAGAGATAATGGATCGGCTGAAGGGGAAAGGATATACAATTTTTATTTCATCAAAGAAGAATGACGCTTATCAATTTGAAGAAAACAACATCGGGGATAGAAAATACAGACAGAATTTCAGAACAATTGCCAAACAAGGGAAGTTTTCTGATTTAGAGTTGAACGAATTTTTAACGACAATAGGCATCGAATTAACTAAAATTAGGACAAAAAGTGCTGTCAAGAAAGACAAGATCATAATACAGGCCATTAATGCTATAGACGAGATTGATAAATCCCTCAACATCTCTGTTGAAAGGTTGAGAGAATGGTATGGTTTACATTTCCCAGAAATGGGAAGAATTGTAGAAAAGCATGAAAAATATTCTAAACTAGTTGCAGAATATGGTTTACGAGACAAGATAGAAGAGAAAGACTTAGAAGAACTTAAGAAAAATAGCATGGGTATAGAACTTTCAGAAAAAGATGAAGAAATGCTGAAAGAATATGCTACAAAAATAAATGAACTCTACAAATTGAGAGAACATATAGGAAATTACATAGATCATGTTTTGAAGGAAGTGGCTCCAAACCTTCGAGAGCTTGCTACTCCATTATTAGCGGCAAGATTGATCGCAATGACAGGTAGTCTAGAAAAACTAGCAAAAAAACCTTCATCCACAGTTCAATTGTTAGGGGCAGAAAAGGCATTGTTCAGATACCTGCGTGGAAGGGGTCGTTCACCAAAGTACGGAGTATTATTTACTCATAATTATATACAAAGCGCGCCTGCAAACAAAAAAGGGAAGATTGCAAGAGTTTTGGCATCAAAATTGAGCATAGCATCAAAAATGGATTATTATGGAAGTGAAGATAGATCAAAAGAAATGAAAAAAGACTTAGATGAAAGAATAAAAAAAATCATGGTTGAGTAAAATGAAATCACAACAAAAATTTGAAGGAATATTTTGGATAAATGATCGACCTTTCACTAAAAATTTAGTTCCTGGAGAGCAAGTATACGGAGAAAGATTAATACAAATGAAACAGGAAGAGTTCAGAGAATGGGACTCACGTAGAAGCAAACCGGCTGCCGCTATTTGCAAGAATTTGCGTCAATTTCCAATTTGGAAAGGAATGAAGATTCTTTATCTTGGTATTGCTTCGGGAACTACATCCTCGCATTTTTCAGACATTATTGGTAAAGAAGGAATAATTTATGGAATAGAAATTTCTGAACGATCATTGAGAGATTTATTACCAGTCGCAGAAAAAAGAAAGAACATAATTCCAATTTTAGCTGATGCTAGAAAACCAGAAGAATATTCATGGATAGAGGAAGTGGACCTTGTTTATGCTGATGTTGCCATCAAGGAACAATCAGAGATGCTCGTTAGAAATTCAAAAATGTTTTTGAAACCAAATGGTGTTTCAATGATTGCGATAAAAGCAAGGAGTATTGATGTTACACAAAGACCACAAGAAGTTTACAAACAACAAAGAAAAATATTAGAAAATTTCTTTAACGTAATGGATTTTGTGACATTAGATCCATTTGAAAGAGATCATGGATATTTTGTCTTGAAAAGAAAATAACTAG